>Ga0255343_1004972_pt1 | contig 12743 bp, 12 predicted proteins | sample wastewater_treat_4_FD_192413 | JGI IMG/M metagenome (GOLD analysis project Ga0255343, IMG submission 192413) | Wastewater microbial communities from Lulu Island WWTP, Vancouver, Canada - plant16 | ecosystem: Engineered > WWTP > Wastewater > Unclassified | place: Canada: Vancouver, British...
TATTGCTTTAGACTTCATAGCTTTGCGTCCCTATCTTTCAACAGGTTTGCCAATATTCAGTTGTAGTTCTACTAAATCAGTTTTAATTTTGAGTGATTGTAAATTATATATACCTCAATAAATGGTTTATTAAACATTTTTTTACTTCATTATACCACTTGCTCCACTTCTCCCATTATTTTAATAAATATCTCCGCAAGATTCGGGTCAAATTGGCTTCCTGCTTTATCTTTTATTTCATTGAGTGCTTGTTTATTATTCATAGGCTTCTTGTAGGGTGTGCCGGTGACCATGATGTCGTATGCATCAGCTATTGCAAAGACTCTTGCAACAACAGGTATTTCATCCTTTTTTAATAAACCTGGATAGCCCTTACCGTCCCATCGCTCGTGATGGATTAAAATAAGCTCATCTACCGGAGAAGCATTCTTACACTCCTTAGCAATATAGTATCCAATTTCACTGTGGCGCTTTATATCTTCCCATTCTTCTTCGTTTAGACTGCCTTGCTTTTGAAGAATACTTTTCGAAACTCCTATTTTCCCTATGTCATGAAATTCGCAGAGAAGTATGAGCTCTTCTTTTTCCCGGTCAGACAAATTCAATGCTTTCGCCAATTTTATGCACAAATCTTTAAGTCTCTCATAATGATACTTAGTTTCGTATGTTATTTTTTCAAGCCTTGATTTTAGTGCCTTAATCATCAATAACTTGGCTTCTTTGCTTTCTTTAAGCTTTTTGAAATACATTTTGTTTTCTGCTTTTCTTAATACTTCATATATATCTGAATCTTCGGATTCCTTAACAGCAACTCCTAAGCTTATGTTAATCTTAATGAAATCCAAAGGATTAAATTCATATTTGTATTTTACTCTTTCAATAATTTCCGATGCCGTTTCTTCTGAGGTCTTGGGGCTGAGCCCTCATTGTGTCACACTACTAATTTTTCGTCTTCCATCAGGTTTATAAATACTTCTGCCAATTCCGGGTCGAACTGTCTTCCCGATTGTTCTTTAATTTCTTTCAGAGCTGCGTTTTTTGTCATCCTTGTTTGGAATGGTCTGTCATTTACCATCATATCATAAGCATCTGCTAAAGCAAATATTCTTGCTACCAAAGGTATCTCGTCATTTTGCAATAAACCCGGATATCCCTTGCCGTCCCACCGTTCATGATGCGTCAGAATCAGTTCGTCGATTGATGATGCATCCTTGATTTCTTTTGCTATGTAGTAGCCGATTTCACTGTGCCTCTTTACATCTTCCCATTCTTCGTTGTTTAATCTTCCTTCTTTTTGAAGGATATTCATTGGCACCCCGATTTTGCCGATATCGTGGAATTCACTGAGAAGTCTCAGTTCTTCCTTTTCGAGTTCCGGAAGATCCAATGCCTCTGCCATCATCATAGTAAGTTCTTTAAGCCGGTCATAATGAGATTTAGTCTCATATGTGATTTTACCCAGCCTGTGCTTCAAGAATTCAATCATGGAAAGCTTTGCTTCCTTGCTTTCCTTCAGTTTGTTAAAATACATCCTGTCTTCTGCTTTTTTGTATATCTTGTTAATATCTTCTTCCATAGATGTCTTGGTTGCCACTCCGAAGCTAATATTAATTTTAATATATTCCAAAGGATTTTTCTCACATTTTTTCTTTACCCTTTCGACAATTTCCAAAGCAGTTTTCTCCATTGTCATCGGAAGTAAAATCACAAACTCATCGCCGCCTACCCTGCTGATAATGTCTTCATCTCTAAATGAACTAGTCATTATCTCTGCTGCTTTTTTCAGTACACTGTCACCCATGCTATGCCCAAATGCGTCATTAATTAGTTTAAGTCCATTAATATCCCCCATTATCAGACTTATGGGCAGCTGTCTTTTCGTGTCAAGCCTTGACAGCTCCTCCTCAAAGAAGGTTTTATTGTATAATCCTGTCAACTTATCCTTGTATAAAAGTATTTCTCTGTCCTTTAGATAATAAATGTTATTATCTATAGTAAATATGGATTGCTCGTTCTTTATGTCTGTTATATCCACATAGTATATTATCAACTCATTTTCATAATTGCTCATATCTGTAAATGAATTAATAATGTACCATCTTCGGAGTTTTTCTATATATATCTCATGTTTGATTTTAGATTTCGGAATAATATTTGAATAAAATTCTTTAAATCCAAGCACATCCATATCCACTAATATTTCTGAGAATTTTTTGCCTAAAATCATCTTAGGACTGATGTTAACCGCATCGGCAAAAGAATCACTGGCATAAGTCAATATATAATCAATAAATTTGCCTTCTTTATTGTATATTGGCTTAAACTTTAAATAAAAGTCGAATTTAGAAGGGTATTCCAATTTTATCACCTCACCTCCGTATTGATATTCTTCCTTTACTGCTAATTCTTATTATAGACCGCATCAATTACATTTCTATTTTTCATCAGTTTCATTTCAATTACTTTTTGATTACATTTCAATTACAGATTGGTGTGTAACTGTATATGGACAATTCTCTTTCTTAAAAACCAGTCCTGGTGGTCAGAGAAATGTCTCTGAATAGCAAGGGTATAAGCAAAAAATTCTTTCATACAAGCAAGACTTAGTTGCCAGCGAAATGCCTTCAAATTAAATATAGATGTTTCTACATTAAAATATATATACCCTACATTACATGCAATAAACAAAAACCTTATGAAAAAATGCAACCATTTGAAATGGCTGCATTTGGGTTATACGTATTAATTATTTTATGGTTGTTTTAATATTCCTAATATTACGGCCATACCTTATTTGCTTTTAATCCTGTCCAGAGTTCATCGCCGTTTTCTTCTGTTATATAGTCATGACTGTTGGTAGCTTCCATAATAATCGTGTAATACCACTGCGTTTCTTCAAGATCTGTCCAAAGTGTAGCTTCCGGATGAATATTTGCTGCAGGTACGCCTCTTCCAAGCACATTGTTGATTAATGATATTGCTTCTGCCCTTGTAATATCTTCATCAGGTTTAAATGTCAAGTCCGGATAACCTTTAACCCATCCCTTAATCTCCGAGGATGTTATGTATTCTTCTGCCCAATGTCCGAAAATATCTGTAAACTTACTTTTGTTTCCTGACTGAAGATTGTCAAATTTCGCTGCCATGGTAGCAAATTCTGCTCTTGTTATAGGTGCTTCAGGTCTGAATGTGCCGTCAGTATATCCTTTAATAATGTTACCGTTAAATAATGTTGATATTGCCTTATTTGACCAGGACTGGCTGTCCATATCGCTGAATGAATTAGTATCGCTTAATAAACCGGTTCTGCTCTCATCAGTAAGGAGTCTGTAGAAAATCATCGCAGCTTCTTGTCTTGTAATTTTTTCAAGTGATTTTACTGTTCCTTCCGGATAACCAATAATGTATGCAAAGTGGTCGGATTTTTCCAGTTCAGCAAATGGAACTTCAAGATTTGCTATTATTGTTCCACCACTGCTGTTGCCACTGGTTCTGCCGCTTTCTTTTTTGGTGTCCTTTTTGCCGGTATTGCCGTCATCGCTGCCGAGATCTTCATCATGATTGCTAGAAGTTCCATCTTCTTTGTTTCCAGCATCTCCTGTTTCAAGATTTATTTGGTCAACTTTATCGTCGTCGTCTTGTTCTTCATTTTGTTCTTCTTGTTCTTTTTGTTCTTCTTGTTCTTGTTCTTTTTGTTCTTCTTTTTGTTCTTCTTTTTGTTCTTCTTGTTCTTTTTGTTCTTTTTGTTCTTCTTCTTTTTGTTCTTCTTGTTCTTTTTGTTCTCCTTGTTCTTCTTGTTCTTCTTCGTCTAGTTCTTCTTCGTCTTCGTCTTCGTTGCCTTCTGTTTCAACTAGTCGTATTGGTCCGCCAAATTCATGTCCATCGCCATTGTCAATTTCTATATCTAAATCAAAGTCCAATCCAATTAGTATGCTTCCAAAGTTTATTACTGCAAATTTTTGATTCTGGGGTTTTTCAACTTTAAATTCAGTTGTTTGACCTTCTTTATCCTTAACTTCAATACTCGTAACATCATAATGTTCTATTGCTGAACCGTTTACTGTTTTTGATTCCCCTGAGGAGGCATCGGTGTATTTTGCAGATAATATGTTTTTCGCTTTTAATATACTTATCGCAAAACGAACGTTATTATTTTCCCAAAACCCTTGAAGGTTTGATTGGTTATTGGTAGATTCAAAATGAATATCTTTTTCATAAATTTTATCTGCATCAAAGACTTCTGCCGCATCTGCACGGTTTGGTATTACAGGAATTATCAACATTAATGCTATTACTATACAAAATATTCTTTTTAATATTGTCATTTGTGGTTCCCCCTTGTTCATTGTTTTTTCTTAATTATAAATTACACTAATTACATAACTGTTTCTTATAGGTTTTATTTCAATTTCTTTTCAATTACATTTCAATTTCATGGCCAGATAAACCAGAGTTATTTAGGTATTCATTTGTAGAAAAAAGAAAGTCCCCAAGCAAAAAAGACCAACTAAGTGGTCTTTTCAGGGTCAGGTTTGTGTATCAGAAAATTGGGTCAGGGCATCTATAATTTCGTGTTTTCCATGCTAATCGGCTGAAAAAGCATTTGAATTTCATTCTTGTTAATTCTTGTGTAATCCCTTAAACTATTAACCAGTCTTTCCTTGATTGCTTCAGTGCCGTTTTCCTTTACGTCATGGAGCATTACTAAAATTTGATTTTCATTCCAGGATGTAAAAACATCACCTTTCCTGAGAGTCTTCTCAAGAACCAAAAATACATCGCTTAAGCTTTTTTTCATCTCAGGCTCATAGTAATTATTTACATTGCGATTAATTGTTATTATGCACAGATAATCGTTCTCATTGCTTCTCAGGGATTTCCTTTTCTGCAGATTAAAGAGGAATTTAAAATAGTCAATGCTGCAGTACATTGCTCCTTTTGCAGGTTCCTCCTCCAGATTTTTCTTGATTGCCGCAACATCCATATCAATGTTGTTAAAAGAATAGTTTTGTATTTTATTGACATAATCTATAAATCTTGGAGACGGCTTTGCATCAAGCTCCTTTTCTAGCATATTTGATGCATATTCGTAATGATTCAATGCCGCTTTATTTTGCCCGATTTTTAAAAGTGCTTCCATCAATTCAATATGTATATTTTCTTCAAATGGCTCAATAAGAATTGTTTTCTCGCAAAGAGTTACAATTCTTTCATTTTCATCATTCTTCTTCAATAAATCGATAAATTTATATAATGTCTTAAGGAACAATCTTTGATAGTAATTTCTTGTAGGCACCAGCCATACTTCATATGCATTATCCGACAAATACAGCCCCTTGTATAGATTTATGGCATTTTGATAATTGTTTATGGCGCTTTCTATATTGTATTCTCTGTCCCTGTCCCCTTTTTGAATAAAGCTTTCAAATTCGTCAATATCAATTACAGCGTTTTCCCCGATTTCAAGGGAGTAATAACCGTTTGTAAAGTTTAAATTAACATATTTATCCGGATCTTCATTTTTGGGAACCAGCAAATTGATTATTTTCCTCAGACGAAAGATTTGGGTACGGAGCATGTTTTTAGGGTCATCGGACTCGCTGTCTGACATTAAATTATCGATGATTGTTTCAGGCAGCAGCTTTTTGTTTCTAAACGTCAAAAAATACTCAAAAAGCCTGTATATCTTATACATGCGGGTTGAGTCTCTAAGTATTGACTGACCATCTGCTTTAATATCAAATTCTCCCAATGTACTTATGTAAAGCTTCATCATTTCCCCCTTGATATGTACCCTTACAAGCATAAATATTATAACCCTTATTTAAATAAATTTCAACATTTTTTTCACTATTACTAATTTTTGTTTAAATTTCGGTCATATTCTTCACTATTCCTAACTTTTGTTTAATTATCGACCATGTGGAATTAAATATGTATTTCACAAATTTAATCACTAAAAATCATATATACCGCCCTGATTTTATTTTATCACTATATTTCTACATTTAATTTGCTTTATAAATTTTCTTCTTGCCTGATTTATTTTATTACTTAATTCTACATTTAATTTATTCTATCACATTTTTTCCGAAATCATATGGTACTAACGGACCATTTTTAAGAATATTTCAACAATTCTGATTTACTCTAAGTTTATGAAATGAGAATGCAATTGCTATGAAGCATCTACTGTTTTTTTGACACCCGCAATAACACTAAGTTTATGTAAAGAAAATCCTATTACTAACCAAAGCATCTACTGTTTTTTTGACACCTGCAATTACTTTAAATTTATGAAAAGAAAATCCTATTGCTTCTTCTTATTTGCCTCTATCAACTCATTTACAAATAAAGACGGCTCCCCGGGAACCACTATATTCAGTTTATTCTTTGCGCGGGTCATACCCACATAAAAAACTCTCCGCTCTTCCTCCAGCTTTTTTTCATACTCGTCTGCAGAAATATTCTTATCAATATTCATATCTTCCATATTATCAATCATATAAACGTAATCGTATTCCAAGCCCTTGGCGCTGTGAATTGATGTAAGCGTGATATTTGCCTTCCTGTTTTCTGAAGCCCTCTTTATTACATCCCTCAAATTACTCAGCTTTTTTAAAAACTCATTAATATCGCTGCAGTATGAACCTATTTCCTCCAGAATCTCCAATATGTGAAGGGAATTTGACAGGCTGTACCGCCCTTCCTCCTGCATTCTCTCCAAATAATTAATATATTCCAGGTCTAATTTTATAAACCTTACTGCATTATTGGGCTTCATCATATTTATATAATTAATATCAGTTTTAAACTGCTTGATTTTCTCATAGACATTATAGTCAAAGTGCATATATCCGGACAAAATATCAAAAACACTCTTATCCCCCTTGCTGTCTTGAACCATCTTGCACATGCCCTTGGTAAAATAAGTGTAGCTTTTGTAATAAATCCTTGCAAATGCATCCCTGTCCTTGGGATTTATCGCCAAATTCAAAAATGCAAGAATGTCGTAAAGAACTGCATTGCTGAAAAACTTTGTTTTATCCTCTTTAATATAAAAATCAATATTATTTTCATAAAAACTATTTGCCGGTATCATGGCAGACATATTGTACCTGAATAATATGCCTACAGTCTTGTTCTCTGACCCTTTGCCCGCCTCTTTAACCACGTCGGTAATCAGCTTTGCCTGGTCTGCCCTGGTTTTAACCTTTATAATATTGATTTCATTTTCTCTTTTATTCTCTGTTTTTATAGCTTTTTTATATCTGTTTTTATTTATCCCGATAAAATTTCTTGCACCTTCCACAATATACTTGTCAGAACGGTAATTGTTGTCAAGGTAAAAAATTTTTCCCTCATTGTAAGTATCCTTAAACTTAAGCATGAAATCCGGATAACTTCCCCTGAATGAATAAATCGCCTGGTCGTCATCTCCAACCATAAACAAATTATCCCGGGTTATCAGTTTGATTATTTCATGCTGAATTTTGGATGTATCCTGCATTTCATCAATCTGCACATATTCAAAGGCATTTAAAACCTGCTCCCTGTAATTTTCAGAGTCGGACAATATTTTATAGGACAAAACCAGCATGTCGTCAAAATCAATCAGCCTGTTTTGAGACTTGTACATTTTATAATCATTGTAAAGCTTATCAAAACCTTTGATTTCAATTCCGTGGTCCCTGTATTCCTCCGGAGCAATCATCATATTATTGGCATATCCGATTGCAGATGATAGATTCTCGATTTCCTCCTCACTCACATAGGAGAAATATGACTTGGAATAATAATTTTTTAGAATTTCCGAGAGCACTTGATAATTATTTGTAAGCAGTCCAAAATTAATGCCCTTTCTTCTGTAAAAATCCCTTGCAATTTTATAAGAAAAGGCATGAATAGTCGAAAATTCAGTTTTTGCTTCATAATCCTGCCCGATGCATGCGAATCTTTCCTTCATGTCATTGGCTGCCATTTTTGAAAATGTAATGGTAAGAATTTTCCTGCTGCATTTGTTTTCATATAAAAGCCTTCCGGCTCTTGCAATGATAACAGTTGTCTTGCCTGAGCCTGCAGTGGAAAGAACCAGGGCATTTCCCCTTTCAAAGGAAGCCGCCTCCATCTGCCGGCTGTTTAATTCCATACCATTATTATTCTTGAAATATTCAAAATACTCCATATACCACCATTTATATGTTACTTTGAATCCGTTTTAAGATGCAGTAGCCCGATTTTATTCCATTGTGAACTTCATTCCACCCAGATAAGACCCTTCTACTTAACTTTACTATTTATAACAAGTATCCCAATAAACTCATGAAGGCAGTCAAAACCATTCCGACAGCTAAAATCAAACAAATGGCTCTTGTAATTTTACTTCTTTTATTTATGTTCATTTGAATCCTCCAACTCATTAATATACCATATTATAACACAAAATTTTCCCCTTTTCCATTGAAATTTTTGCTTAATATTTATATAATAATAAAAGTGAAATTTTTAAAGGAATAGATTATGAAGAATAAAAGGTCCGGATTAAAACGAAATAAACTAATAACTGTATTTATAGCAATAATTGTAATAATCGCTGCAATTACAATTGCAGAAAAAATAGTCGAGCCCATGGGCTATACTCCACCTGACTACGAAAAAACTGACATTACAGGAATATTGGAAAAAGAGGAGCTGAGCGACGATGACTACAAGGAACTTTTTTATCAGACAGGCCTAGGTAAAACAGCCGTCGATGAAATTTTAAAAAAAGACGATGAATACAAGGAACAGCTCAGACAGACAGGTCTCAACGAAGAGGCCATTGAAGAAATGCTCGAAAAACATGTATCAGGCAAGGAAAAAATACTCAAATTTCAGGAAAATTTTTTCACCCGATACAATATATCACGGACAAAATCTGCGGTAATCGTAAACCATGAATACCTTGCGAATGAGGAAGGCAAACTGATATACGGTTTTGACCTGGCTCCCTATGAAAACGGATATGTATTGGTTACAAAAGCCACCCATTCATTGGGCTGGAGACATGGACACGCGGGAATAGTAACCGATGCGGAAAACGAGGAAACCCTGGAAGCAGTTTTGTTGGGAACGGATTCCATGCTGCAGGATATTGACAAGTGGAGATGTTTCCCTTCATTTATGATGATTAAATTGAAGGATGTATCCCAGGAAACCCTGGATGAAATCGCTGAATTTGCAAAAAATAATATGCTTGATGTCCCCTATGGGCTAACTGTGGGTGTATTAAGCAGCAAAAATCCCCTCCCGGAAAACATTGCGACCACTCAGTGTGCCCATATTGTCTGGTATCCCTTTATGCAATTCGGATACGATATTGACAGTGACGGCACCTGGCTTGTGACACCCAAGGATATTGCAAACAGCGGCCTGTTTGAAATAGTTCAAATATACGGTGTGAATCCGGAAGAAATCTGGCCGTAGCAGCTAGAACGTATAATTTGGGAACATTCCATCAAAGCCATCTTTCAAAGAGTTATATTCCTATGAAGGTTAGTCCCCATACTTGTATAAATTGGATTAAGTCGCACAAAAAAGAACATTCCCTTAAAGAAATGTCCTCTTCTTATGTACCGGTTGTTAGTCTTCTTCAGCCAGACCGCTGTGTTCCTCATATTCTAAATCATCGTCATATTCGTCATCGTCGTCGTCATAATCGAAGTCATAATCATCGTCATCATCATCTTCATATAATTCCAAATCTCCGAATACTTCTTCTTCAACAATTGATAAATCTTCATCCAGTAAATCTAAATATTCATTTACCTCATCCTGGTCTTCGACAATGTCACTCATTGAATCAGCAATTTCTTCAATAACTTCCATCAGTGCATTGAACAGTTTGCCTTCTCTTGTGTCTTCCTTCACGTCCAGCCCGTCAGCCAAACCTCTCAAATATGCAATCTTTTCATATAAAAAATCCATGTCTTACCTCCTATACTCTTGATAAATATTCACCTGTTCTGGTGTCAATCTTAACTCTATCCCCTATTTCAACAAAAAGCGGTACAGATATTTTTGCACCGGTTTCGGTTGTTGCAGGCTTGTTAGCTCCTGTTGCAGTATCGCCTTTAAAACCCGGTTCTGTTTCAACAATTTCCAGCTCAACAAAATTAGGTGCATTTATTTCAAATGGACTGCCCTCATAGAACCTCATCTGGGCAAAATCATTTTCCTTCAAATAAACAATCGCTTCCTCAACCTGTTCGTAATTTAGCGGAATTTGTTCATATGTTTCAGGATCCATAAAATAATATAATTCTCCGTCATTGTACAAATACTGCATATCCTTGGTTTCAATTCGAGCCAGAGCAAATTTCTCGGTAGGATTGAAGGTTTCTTCCCTGATAGCCCCTGTCACTAAATTTTTTAATTTAGACCTGACAAAAGCAGCTCCCTTTCCCGGCTTCACATGCTGGAAATCAATAACCTGCCACAATCCATTATTCCAAGAAATTGTTATACCCTTTTTAAAATCACCCGCTGTAATCATAGCTTCCTCCTTATGTATATTATAACCAGCAGTTACTTCCTTATTCCTTAATTAACGTCCTGCCTGTCGTGGGAACAATGGATATTTGCTTAGTTTTATTTGTCCTTGTATCCAATATTGTAAAAGTTCCCGAATTAATTGGTGTACCATTATGGGTAAATCCCACACTGCTTTCATGGTTTGAATACCCTATTTGATACCTGTCCTTAAACTTTACTGTTTTCTCAACAACAGAAAAATTTAGTATTTTGTAGTATCCTTTATCAGCATCAATGCTTATTCTATAGCTGGCATTTTCATCCTTCACAGACTGTATCTGCACATATCTTACATCCATGGCAAATTCATCAGCCATCTTCTCCAGATAAAACATATCCATGTCAATAACCAGTGCGGCTGATGCCAGTACAATGAATATAATTGAAATTGTAACAACTAATTCAATTAAGGTAAATCCTTTGTTTTGCATATCGCCTAAAATCTACCATAGGTTTATTTTATAAACTATTTGGGTGTTTGTCAATGAAATTATTTAATATTGGTCGTGACAAGGGGGTAAAATTGGACAGGGTACTGTCATGTGACAAGGGACGGGGGTCAGCCTGAACACCTGTTTGAAACCTCATCCGTGTCACACTGAGGTCTTGCTCTAAGAATTCAATTTCTCATATATGCTGTCTGAAAAGCCTCATATGTCTGTCCGTCCTTTTTCATGACAATTTTTATTTTTACCGCCCTGGCATCTTGAAAACTTTCATCCCTTAATAAAGAAATATAAATGCCATCCACATAATTTCCCAGCTCCACGGTGGGACTCATGTCCTTTTCCCCTTTACCGTAGCTGATAATGTTATTTCTGATAGCAAAAACGTAATTTTCATTATTATCTTCTCCATATTTAAAGGAAACCGTATTTACCGGGTATTCAGCCCCTGAACTTCTTACTGCTATCATGGAATAATTTTGAGTATTTAGTCTAGCAAAACTCATGGAATCGGAATCAACGATTCTCCCAGTCATGAAATTCAATATATACTGTGCCTGAAAGTCCATTTCCGAATCATTCCTCACAGTCCTGTAACCCTTATAAGTGCTTACGAAAAAAGACATGATCAACCCGATGACAATTGAGGAAATCCCCAACGACACCAAAAGTTCAATCATTGTAAAACCTTTGTTTTTCATGACTGCCCCCCTAACAGCCTGAGTGAAACGAAAGATCCCACAACTACATTTTTCAGTATGTTTAATAACTGTAGGTCATTCGTAATCAGCACCAAAATTTTTTTGAATAATAAACATATAATTTTGTGGTTGAAACTGCAGAATAAACTCCCAGATCAATTATTCCAATTCTGAAACTCAATATAGCTTCTCACATCATACAAACCTGCTTTCACATCATCAAATTCAGGCACACTTATAACCAGGTCTACCCCTGTAATCCTGTCAACATTATTTTCATTGACATACTTAGACTGCAGTATTACGGTAAGCAGCCCATCATTAAATATCAGAGCATTGGCATTCAGCACTTCTACCGAAGGATTTTCTGCAGCTTCAATTCTATCCTTAATTTTTGCTTTTATATGAATTATATAATTGTTAATAAAAATAATTTCTGTCTGAATTAAGTCCAAAGGGTTGATTAATAAATAATCTTCAGCCATCTGCAATGCTTTCGCAATTGATTCTATATTCCTTTTATATAAGAATTAATTTTATAACTCAATTTATCGGCATCATTTATTTTTGGTCAATTTTAAAAAATTTTCATTTTTGTTGCCTAATATATAACCCCACCCCCTATTGATTAACAGGCGTTCCAATTAATAAATATCCCTTTAAATACTGTGTAACGGAGAACCAAAGTATCATATACATTTCTGCGAACCCACCCGGTACTAATCGGAGATACCCCCTATCATGCTCCAATATTGCATAGCATTCAGAAGTACCTGCCACTTGAATCTAAGTATCATTCCAACATCAGTTTTATCTCTGTCAGAAATTGGCTTTTAAGATGGAGAGGAATTTTTATCTTAACAATCTCTGGAATAGTCTATTGCGAACTAAAAAAAGGGCATTTAGCCCTTGTTATCTGTTCTCATATTCTTTTACCCTACGATAAAAAGTTGCTTTTGTTATTCCTAATTTATCCATAGCTTTTACTGCTGTTATCTTACTGTCTTTCCATTCATTGTAAACA
>Ga0255343_1004978_pt1 | contig 12723 bp, 7 predicted proteins | sample wastewater_treat_4_FD_192413 | JGI IMG/M metagenome (GOLD analysis project Ga0255343, IMG submission 192413) | Wastewater microbial communities from Lulu Island WWTP, Vancouver, Canada - plant16 | ecosystem: Engineered > WWTP > Wastewater > Unclassified | place: Canada: Vancouver, British...
ATCTAGCGAGGGGATATGCTCCATCTTCATTGGGGAGAAAATATTGATTGTAATTAAGTGCCCCCAAATCATAAGCGGAAAATTGTGGCAAAGAATCTGTTTGTAAGACTGTGTTAGCATCCAAGGTATAATCTTCTCCCGGCACGTAGTAAGTTAAAGCTATAGTTTGCAGTTCCGGGCCACCACCGTTAATTACATCAAGAAAACTTTGTTGATAAACATAATTTAGATAATTAAGTTCATTAATCTGTTGTGGACTAAATCCAGCAAAATCAATATTATCTTGAGCAAATCCGGCTAATCTTTTACTTACTGCATCGGCATTGACTAGGTTAAGATGGGCTTGATGTTGAATCTGTTGAAAATAAACTGTTTGTTTTTGTTGCAGTTTCTTATTTTCTTTTGTTTGAGCTCCTTTGCTTCCAGACCCATCTGCTTTGATTTGATCAAATTCTTGCCATAAAGTTTCTAAATCCGCTGTGGTGTAAAATTCATTATCAATACCCTGATGAATGGTACGACTCCAATCGGCTCGTTGGGTTTTCCAATAGCTAATCAGCAAATCTTTAATGGCCCTTTCATTGGCCATGTAGGTGTTTTGATCTATAACATCTTTGCCAAAATGTTTTTGGAAACGTTGCCAATTAAAGCTCTCGACATAGTCAACCGGATAGTTTTGTTGAATAAAAACATCAATGATGGGTGTAATATTTTCTCGCGCTAGAAATGATCTTTTTTGTGCTTCTTTATCACCAACAATGATTCTTTGCCATTCTTGAGAAAAATTATTTTTTGTGACTCTAGTAAAAGTCAGTTTTAAATTTTTAGAAAATTGATTCTTAAGGGCGCTATTCGTATCGAGTTGAGCAAAAAAATTGTTCGCTTCTTCGGTGGATAAGTTTTGTAAATGAATTTTGAGTTCGGCAGGTAGAGAAGCATTATTAATTTTTACTTTTAATAATTGTTCTTCATCTAGATGAAGCTCTTCGTTTTTTTTAAGCTCTTTTTGAACTGCCTGCGCGTCCAATTCGCTGCTGGTTAATTCGCCTAATTGACGAGCAAAAATCTCTCCACCACGAATATCGGCAATGATTTTCAGGGCAATTTCTTTGGAGAAACTAATTCTTAATGAGGGAGTATTAATTAATTGATCTAAGTCATAACGGCCACTGGCCAATAAGGTTTCAATTTTGCTAAAGGTAATGGTTAATAATTCTTGTCTGCTTGCAACTGGTAGTTGGTTGAAGTTGGGTGGGTGATCAAAGCCCATTTTGTTTAGCTGTTCCTTTGATAAATTAGCAAACTGGATTTGTAGAGATTGGTTAATCGAAATAATGGCTAGTGAGCGAATGTATAGTTTGGAGAGATCGTCGAGACGAGCCAAATTAAATTCTTTAGAAAAATCTTCAGGCAGGGTTTGTTTTGGCTTTTCTTTTTCTTCTTCTTTTTCGCTATCTGAATCCTGACCCTCTTCTTCAACTTTGCTGGCAGAACTTGGTTCAGCTTTCTTCTTGTCTTGAACAGCTGCTGAGTCTACTAAATCTTCTTTCTTTTCTTCTTCGTCTTTACTCTGAGCTGAAAACTTTTCTTTTTGTGAGGAAATAATGGTCAACATTGGTTGAGCCAAATCACTATTTACCTTTTGCCAAATAGAGGGGCTTTCTTCCAATTTTTTAAGTTCTTTAAGTAAAACTTGAGTTGAACTCGTTTTTGCGGCTAAACCAATGCGACTGAAAAAATCATTACCAAGTTTAGCCAATTCTTGTTTATGACTTGGATCGAGGAACTTAGCCAGCAAAATATTACTTTGTTCTAAGAAGGCAATCAGATCACTTAAGAATAGATTTTCTTCAAGAATCTTCTTTTGTTGATCTTTTAATTCCGCAATGATTCTTTCTTTTTGACTTTGAGCGATTTCTTTATCTTTTAATAGATCAGCAATGAATTTTTCTTGGCTCTCAATTTTATTAACCCTGGCAAGCTTAAAGGTTTGGCCACTAAAGCCTTGAATTAAAAAAGGACAATTAAAACTTTTACCGAATTTTTGCGGTAGATCTTGGCTAAAAAAATTGCCACAAAACTCAATAATTGCTTGTATTTCATCGAGACTAAGACTATTTTGGCTTGCAAGCCTTTTGAGTTCTAGGCGAAAATTATCCACATTGCCTTGATCAGTCATGGTTTTATTATAGACAGAAATTTAAGGAGTGACTAGGCAAAAAAAATCAAAGATAGTATAATTTGCACTATGGATATGAATATTAACAGTGGTTTTTCACCAGAAAAGGGATTTTTTAGAGAAGCTGATAAAGGCAAGAGCGGAGGTGTGGGTGAAGGCAACAATGATGATCCACAGCCAACTCCCGAAGAAGAGAGTGAAAAAAGTAAAGAGAATCATGAGAATGGAGAGAACCATGAGAATGGAGAAGGACAGTCAGCAGGCGCTTCCGTAGGTGATAGTGAAACTGTTGATAACGAAAAAAAAGATCGGGAGCCTTTGAATATTTTTGACCAGTTGAGAGCTAATTTAAAAGAGATTGCCGCACTAATTAGCGACAATAGACCTAAAGCTGCCACTGATTTATTAAGGGGATCCCGAGAGTTAATAAAAAATTATCAGCCTGATTCTGAAGATGAAAAGAATGCTTTGCTTTTTTTTCTGGATAGATTGAAATTAAAAGCAAAAGCTTTGTATTCTGATCCTGATATAGATAGTTTGGATGAGCTTGCAAAAAAAATTAAAGAGCAAAAAAAGAATTCTCCTGGGCCAACTGAATCGGCTGCACAAACGGGGCAAGATGAAGGAACTGGAGAAACAGAGGAAACAGGACAGATTGTAGGAAAGAAAAAAACTCAAAGGGTTGGTAGTGGTAATAAAAGTAGTGTCGATGTGGATCCAAAAAACGTCCTGGTCGATCGTTTGTTATTAAGTTTTGATAATGAATTAAAAAATTTAGAAGCGCAATCTTTTGTTTTTGCAGACGATAGGGATTGGGTAGATGAAGCTTTTGCAACAATAAGACAAACTCTTTCTAAACTAAAGGAATCTGCAGATGCAAGCCCAGCAATGCTAAAAGAAAAAGAGGTTAAAATGTTGCATTTGGAGTACAAAAAGAGAAGAGAAGCAATGTTTAATACTTTATCTGATATGGAAAAAGCAGAGTCTTTGACGGAGGGATTTTTTGCAAGAGCCCTTGAGGGTCCTGGTTTAAAGCGTATGAAAAATATTATTGTTGAACTTAAGCAATTGGGCGATGGTGAAAGCGGTAAATACGAGAAAGACTTAAAAGGGGTGGAAAAACATTACAAATCAAGGAAATGGTTACTTATTACTTGGCTCTATGTTAGTCCTAAAGTATTTGAAGGTTCTGGTCCAGAGGGGGAAAGAAGTTCTTTTGGTCAAGTAGGTGATAATCAATTTCCCATCAAGGGTGAAGATTTTCAAGAATTAATATTAGGTGGTTTAGATTTTGATCAAGAGTTTGGAAAAATACTAAATCAAAAATTAGGCACTGAAACAGTTTCTGTTGATAAGTTTGGCGAGCAATTAGATGCAGATAAAGAACCCACAAAAGAAACAAAAAAAATTGACGTCACTCTTTTTACTTTTTGTATGAGAGAGTTTGACAGGATTTATAAAAATAAGGAAGGTACTGGAAACAAAGATCCTTATGGAGAACCAATTACTCCTGTGACTACTCAAAATTTAAGAGAAAACAAGGCAGTCTTGATTGATTATGTATATAAAAAGGCAAAAAAATATTTAGAAGATCACGAAGAAAAGGACACTGAGCAACTAGAATTAGGCACTGATGAGATCATCGGTCAACCAAAATTAGACGCTAGTGATAAAACTAAGAAGGACGCCAGTAATGGTACTAGTAAGGATGATGAAAGGCAAAAGCATGCGGTTGAGATCGCTTTTCGAACCCATTTACTTTTAACCATGCATCATTGCCGTTACGCGGGGGGTAGTCCTAGTTTAAAAGACGACTGGTATTATGTTTTTAATTGGCCACAATACGTTCTTAGTTATCGTGGAAAAGGAGTAGATAAATTTGATTGGAGAGCCACAATGCTCCAATTTGGACTTAGGCCAGGTTTTCAGGGAGAAGAGGTAAGTGATGATAATATTTTAGCAAAAATGTTTAGCGAATCTAGCGTCAGGGCGGTAAAAAGAAAATTAGAAAAAAGGGGAATGCTAGATGAGGATGTCAGGGGCTTGAGATCATTGAAAGGTTTAATTAATGGATATTCAATTCTTTTAGAAGACGTATCGCCCGAAGTGACAGATGATGCTCCTGAAGAAAATAAAAAACCGGAATACTCATTCCTTGCTCCTCCGCTCAGGTATTTGTTTCAGAAAGATGAAAAAGGAAACTATGTTACTCATCCGGCACATAAAGGATCTGTGGGTCTGCCATATTTTTTGGATGAGATTACTGATGAAAAAGGGAATCTTGTATATGAATTGTTCAATTATAAAGGTATTGGTAGTGATTTGATGGAATATTATAATTGCATGAATCAACATGGTATTGATAATTTTTTGAATCAATTTGTTAAAGCCGAACGTTTTGAATTTATGGATAATGCCACCAATCCTAAGTTTTTAAAGAATTGGAAAAATGAAGCGCGATATGCGGCCCCCCTTTTACCTAGGGTTGGAAGATTTGCTAGATTAAAAATGAAGGATTTTGGGGATCCGGTAAGATTAAATCCTGATAGGTATCCCACAGAGGATTCGGAAAAAAATGCAAAACCGTCCGGTGTTGATGAGGCTATTATGGATAGGATTTTATATCAGATTATTTTTATTAACTGCATACTCCGCACTAGTTATACTCTTGAAAAGAAATATGCTTGGTCAGATATCGAATTGAAATCTTATCTATTAAATCTTAGTAGCGAAAAAATTCTATCTCCGGCTGAGGCAGATGCAATGTTTGACGCTGTTATAACTTATCGTGGGCAAATTAAGATGTTTGCTCATGGATTGTTAGATGAAACTATAGACCAAGTTACAAAGCGCAATATCTTTAAGTAATTTTTTTCGATTTTTTTTAAACACAGTGATAAAGATAAAGCTTTTTAAGCTTAATTTTTTTTACCTAAATTCAACGGAAATTAGTTATGTTTATGGACCAACGATTAGGTTGGCTTTTTCTTTTGCTGATAAAGTATTACTAATGGATTTATCAGTAGATTTGTCTTCTTGGTCTTTGTTGTCTTTTTCTAATTGTTGTTGCTGTTGAGCTAAAATTTCTTCTTCAGTAACACTTTCTTCTATTATTTCTTTTTGCTGTCGTTTGTTTAGTAAACTGTCACTGACCCTTTTATTAACAGTATCACTGAGTTGACCTAAAAAAACTTCCTTAATTTTTTTCATAAATCTATCATAAATCTCTTGGAGCTTTTGTTTTATCAAATCTTATTTGGCCATTTTCCTCTTTCGCTTGTTCTGAATTAAACTCCGTGATGGGTTCTTGAGGAACTTTGCTTACTGGTATGGGTCGGGGAACACCTTGACCTCCTCTTCCCGGGGGTTTTTGTTCAATAATATTTTGTTGTTCGCCAAGCATGGTTTCTTCAATTCCTCTCTCATGTGCTGTTTCTCGCTTTTTTTGCGCTTCAGAAACAACACTCATTCCTCGCTTACTCAACGCCTCTTGTCCTTGAGAAACAGCAGTGTTAATGGTCCCTTTTATTAATTTTGGAGAGTTAACTAGTACTGCTGGTGCTGCCACGCCCAAACCCCCACCCTTGATTGCACCTTGACCTGCTTGTTTTAGCCTGTCTTCAATTGATGCTCCCTTACCAGCACCAAAGAAGCCAATCCCCCCGCCTAAGGCGGCACCGCCAACTCCAGCAGCTCCTGATGCGCCAATTCCTAGGGCAGTTTTCCCAATCTTCAAACCTTGTTGCAATTGTTTTCCTGCCGCTCCAACCAAATTGCCAACTATTCCTTCTTCAACTCCCAACTTTTTCTTTGCTTCTTTCATAATTTCTGGAATGACCAGCAAGATACCTATGCCAACTAAGACGGGCATAGTCTGTGATTGGCCAGCACCGATTAAAAATGGGGGCATAAAACCACCAGAATTGTATGACCCCTGGGTGAGCATGCGATTAATTAACAAACAAATCATAACTATTGGCCACATCAATAAATTAGCTCCTAAGTTCTTTATCCAAGACATAAAAGAATTCTGTCCGGGAATGGCGCCGACCATTAAAATAATTGGTGCCAGCACAACTTGCAAAATAATGGATATATATGACTTTAATAATTCGAAGAAAATTTTAAAGGTGCCGATCAGAATTGCCAAGCCGACAATAACGGTGGCGCTAAGTGTTGATAACCACTCCAACACTCCCTCGAGAAAAAACTCTTGGCCGAGCAAACCAGACATAAAACTCTCAACCGCTGTCGACATATTTTCCCCAAAGTCAGTGATAATAAGTCCAACTAGCGTAAAGAAATTTCCAGCAATTATTTCTTGTCCTCCGTCAAACAGAGCAGCTAGCATGTACATAACTACATACATTAGATCGATCAAGAGTCCAGCAATAGCATAAGAAAAAGTTACGGCTAACAGCGCCACAATGACGCTCGGTATTGCCTGTTGCACTGTTATCGCAGCTTGGCCAATTTTGGTGCGGAACATAATCATAAAACCAATGACCAAAAAAAGTACAACAAAAAATAGGTAAGCTATATTGCGAAATGATTTCCAAGTTTCAAGTACTGGATCTAGTGAAGAAAAGCCCAATCCTTGGGCTTGGGCTTCAGGGATAATCTTAGCGTTTTGTAATAAATCAGCCATATATGTTCTTGAACTGGCTGGCGGTTCGTACATGGCAACAATACCAGAATTAACGACGCTGATAAGTCCTGGTCCAACACTTTCACGAAGCATGCTACTAGCTGTGGCATCTTCACTGGTTGGCGCTCCCAACACATGCAAATTAATTACATTTAGTAAATTAGAACTGGTTTCAGTAACGTGTTTTTCACTACTAACTCCTTCTTGGGTAATACTGGTGGTCATATTGTTGCTGGCTTCTTCAGATTGAAATTGGGCTTTTAACCAATCCCAGATGCTAGCTTGAGCTGGTTTAGTTACCAGAGACCACGACACAAGGAAAGTAAGAACAAACACCAAAATGCGAGAAAGTTTTCTTCTCATACAAGCTATATTTTAATTGATTTTTGTCTCTTGTGCAAAGCGAAGTTTTTATTTGCCGCTTGACAAGCTATCAAAAAGTAATTAAAAATATCAAAAGTGATCGATCAAAACCAAGTTCAGCGATTATTAGAATTTCTGTCAGTCAGTAAAAAAGTTGGTATTTTATTTGCCAATACTCAACAACAAGAATTGTTGTTAGCAGTTTTGCCAATCTACTTATTTTTAAATGATCTATCTTCTTTAAAAAGAACGAAGGTTAATTTAGTAAAACTTAATCTTTTTTCTCCAGCGAAAATTGAGAAAAGTTTTAAATCGCAAAGTAATTTAAAAAAATATTTAAAACAAAATCAATTACTTGCAATCAGCCAACAGGATTTGGGTAAAGATAATTTGCTGATTAGTTTTCCTTACCAACCAGCGCAAGTGGCCAAAGTTTCTTACCACATTGGAGAGAATGACCAGCGTTTTTATTTAACTATCAAACCTCAAGCGGGGAGCACGCCACTTAATTATCAAGAAGTGAATTTTTCGTATACTGGTTCTAGTGCTGATTTACTGGTACTGATTGGGGTGAATGAACTCGAAGATTTGCAAGATTTGTATGCCAATTATCGGCAGCTTTATCAAAATACTCCAATAATTACTATTAATAGTTTTTTGCCAGATTTTGGCACTTTAAATTTAGACATTAGTGGTAGTTCTGGTTATGGGGAAGCAATTTTTTATCTAATTAAAAGTTTGACTAATTTATTAGAAATTAATTTGACTGATTTGCCAAAAATAAAGCAAATAGCCACTTTACTATTTGCTAGTATTGAGCAAAAAACCAATCAATTTACCAGTTCAATAATGACGGCGGACAGTTTTTTAGCTGTTGCTGAATTATTGAAATTGGGAGCTGAACGCCTGGAAAATACCAGTAAAGCTGTTGACAATAAATTGCCACAATCAAAAGATAAAAAAGTAGGTCCTAACTAATGGCTATTATTCATAATAATAGCTGTAGTTAAAACTCCAAGGCGCTGAAACAATGGATATTTATTAGTGTTATTGTTGGTCAATTCAGGACTGCAGACTGGACCTCCTCCCATAAAACAGAGATTGAGAGCGTTTTCGACAAACTCGTCGGTCGGTGGTTGGCCCATAACTTCTAGATAACGATTGTAAATAGTTTCACGGTCATTGGCAGTAGATGCGCGATTACATGTAAACTCCACTGTGTCCATACAAAAAATTAAATCCATTTCTTGATGTTTGTCATCAATCCAATTGACTGGATAGATATGATCGTCACCTGGAGCTGAAGCTGGACAATAGCCGGCTAACCGCCAACGGGTTGGTCTTTCTTCACCAAGATAATTAGAAGCGCAATTAGCATTGCCCCAGCCGTTGTAACTAGAAAGACCATAAAGCAGAGTGTCATAATCAAGCTGTACCTGATCTGGGGCTACTCCCTCCATGCCCATTTTGCCCTTGAGTTGCTCCATGGCAGTGGTAGCATCTTCCAAGAGGGTGCCTCGTAGGGGACCACCGTCGTGAAGTGATTGATTGGGATCCATCCCCCCCTCCATCCAGTGAACGCCAGCTATAATTTCACAAGGAATACCAGTATCAGCTTCAACTTGCCCATAAACATCAATTAATTCTTGAGTAACTTTGGGAGCTACATATGTTTCAAAGTTTTCCTTAGCAATATCTGGTATCGCAGCATATTCTGGCAAACCCTCAACTTTAGCAAAGGCTGTGCCGTCACAGGTGGCTTCAAGTTCACCGGGAAGCCTACCACTACATCTCCCCAAAAATAAATCCTCGACCCGTTTACAAGATGCCACATATTTGTAGGCGTCATCAGCGGTACTACGAATAGTGGTTTGAATTTTTTTAATAAACCAACCCAAGCCAAAGTCGGGGAAAAGGAGTGGCTTCTCGGGCTGACCAGCAACAGTTACGCCAAAAGTTTTTTCATCGCAAACTTCAATATAAATTGGATTACCAGCTAAATCGGTTGCTCCACTGGGATCAGGTTCTAGGCGACAGTTGGTTTTCCAACTAAAACCATCGCTATCAGAAAAACTCGCATTACTATTTTTAATAGTATAGTACTTGGGAATAGCTCCAGTTTTACCATTCATGTCTACGAGAACATTAGTTTTTACTAGCTCAAAAAAAGCATCTCGATTCCAAAAGATACCAAATGCTTTATTAATATCTTTTACAGTTTCACCCATGGGTAAAACCAAATAAGCTTTCACTTGAATTTTTTCTCCATCACTTAGACCAAATTGAGGATTATTGACGGTAACGCCCCACGAAAAATTAGTTTCTGCCTTGCTATCTAATCGATCCAGCAATTCGTTATTGAGAGGATTGTTTTTATAGGGGTTGCGAGCGGTGTCATCAAAATATTTAACAGCTGGGGTAAAGAGGTCACCAGCTCGTTCGTAATTAAGATCGTTGGTGTTGACGATGTCATCTATAGTTAAATCAGTACTAGGATTTTCTAGCTCCATCACGCTGATGGCTTCTGTATGACATACTGGTTCAGCTCCGTTAATAATATCAATTAAAGCATTTTCCAAAACGTTGTCTCGACTTCTTTGACACTGCGGCATACCCGCACATTGAATAGTTTTATTGCTTTCTGGTAAATTATTCGCTTCTAAGGCGGCTTCAAGCAATTCATTCCTTTTAATCATTTGATTTTCATAATCTGCAGTATTTTGGGCTTGAGATTGAAGAACGATTTTGGTTAGTTCCGAACTATCAACATTATCCAATAATCTTGATTTGTTAGTAGCGAATTCAGGAATTTTAAAGGCAATAAAAATTGGGGCATCTTTTCCATGAGCTCCTCCATCACTTTGTAAAAAACTCAATTTATTACCCGCATTGCTTTGTCTAGGCACTAAGACTAAAAATGCTAAGCGATATAAATTATCGAGATCAAAGTTAACCTTTTCTATAGCAGCACGATTGAGGGCAATGGTTGGATCTGCATCTGTCGTTGCATCTTCTTGTGGATATAAGTCAATGCAAATCGCCGAATTTTTTTCAATTTTTTCTTCTTTACTTCCACTAGCTAATTCTGGATGCATCTCATCTAAGCGTTCTTTGATACCTAAATAATCTAGATTAGCGGCGGGAATATTGAGATCGGGATTAGCCTGAATTTCTACTTCTTTGTTGAGAAAACAATCGATAAAAAATTTGTTGCATAATTCGGCAATTGCATCTAAATTATTTTTTTTGTAAAAACATTGCCAATAAGAACTTAATAAGCGACCAGCTACACCTGTAGCATTTTCGTAATCAAGAGCGGAAAACACCTCTTGTAGGTTGGCACCAAACATCCCTTCAAAAGAATCATTTTTATCGGTCAGTTCGCTTGCTTCCATACCCCGAAGTAAAGGAATGCGGGCATTTTCAAAATTGACATATTGAGGGCTAGTGCCAGAAAGATTGACTGAACTGTTGGGAAATTCCGCAAAATAATCAACGATGTCCCCCCAAGCTTTTGCATCTATTAACCACTCCTTTTGTGAACAATGTGCTTCATAACCTTGATCCATCAGCATATTTGTTAAAAGAGTTTCGTAAGTACTATTTCCAGCATTAGGATCTAAGACTAGCGGTAAGATGTTGTAAGTAGCTGGGTCTTTTTGTTCTGGATTTAAATCGAAAGTGGCTGCTTGAGTGGCTGTTTGAGCCAAAACAAGCTCAGTATTAGTAACTAGGGATAGAAAAAAAACCACTAAACAAATAAAAACCAATTTAACTGTTTTTAACACGAATCCAATTATACAAGAACAAAGAACGAGCAGCTAGTTTAGTTATTGAACACCTAAAATTCTAATACCAAAGATAATTTCAATTAATTGAGCAATCCAATAGGCAGCAAAAAGAATAATAAAACCAATAACAGCGGTGCTAATCATTTTTTTACCTTCTTCCATGCTTGAAGAATTACTGGCTCCAGTTAACATTTTGAAACCGGCCATAATTAACATAACGAATAAAATGACTCCAGCAATAGGAAATGAATAGGCAAGAATTTCCGAAATAATGCCTCCAGGTGTCGACAATTGCTCGGCTTTAGTGGAGTAATTTTTTAGCGGATTTAGAGTATTCAATAAATCTTCATCAACGGGTGGGATATTAATAGAACCAGGAGCAGTTGGGCTGGGGGTTGTGGCAATTGGCCCGGCTGGCTCTGTGGCGTAACAAGTATTGGGATACCACCATCCGCAACAATAAGTATATTCAAGGCTGGTAGAATTTTGGCTAATTTTACTAAACTCTTCACAGGTACATGAATAAATTGTCACTGGTTCACCTAATAAATTGAATACATCGGTGTAGATAGTGCCACAACCAACGACTATTGGCGTAGGAAAGTTTTGAGCATGAACCTTTTTTAGTGAACTGGTGTTAGTAAAAAAGAGCGCTATTAAAATAAAGGTGGCTGCTATAAGTATTCTTTTTTTCATTTTTTTCTTATTCTCCAAATCCTGGTATTCTTAGAATTGATACACCAACAAATTGTAAAATAGTTATGGAAAAAATAATGAATAACAGACCGATAATGGCGGAAGTAATTAATTCTTTAGCGTCTTGAGTTTTTTTGGGATCACCTTGAGAAGTTGAAAGCATAAATGCTCCAGCTAGAATCATAATCAGAACAATAGCTCCTGACATGATGAGCCCAATTTCGATTAAAGTTTTTACAATCGCTTCTGGAGTTTGAGGAATGCAGCCGACAGCTGTCCAAATTCCTCCACTATCAAAACAGTTAACACATTTAGTAAAGGCTTCTGGCATATTGTTGCCTATTTGCATAAGGCAAAGATCATAGTTTACGTTATCGCTTGGGTCAGTGATATTGGTGTTGCAACTGTTGGGATCACAATTGCTTGAAGTTATAAACGGAATACTAGCCTTGACATCACAAGTTAATTGACCAGAAAAGAAAATTTTTGAGAAAAACACTACTGCTTGATATTTACCCGCTTCATCAAAATTATATGAAACTGAGGCTTGATTATTTATGATATCTGAATTTTGGCTATAGGCTTCTACAACACTGCCATCATTTCTTATCCTTTGTAGTACAAAATTGATTTTTTCAGGAACAATATTATATGGGGAGCCGGCCGAATCAGTAAAACTCAAACCATCTACAAAAATTGTGACAGGTAAGTCTTCTTGAATGCAACTGCCTGGATAGTAACAAGATTGACCAGCTCTTTCTTGATAAATACGAAAACCTGATGCTGTGAATGTCGCATCTGAGACTATCGGTTGAGGAATGCCTCCATAGGTAGTTGGCCAAAAGATACATTGCCCTTCAACAAAATTATCGGCAGCTTTAACATCTGCTAAATACTGTGTTTTATTAAAAAAGAAGAAAACAAAAACCAAAAAAAACAATATCTTTTTAAACATATTTTTCTTCACGAGCTTTATTTTACCTCAAAAATCTCAATCACAAAAGCAATAGAAAAATTTGTTACAATGAAAGAGTGTCTAAACGATT
>Ga0255343_1004992_pt1 | contig 12701 bp, 9 predicted proteins | sample wastewater_treat_4_FD_192413 | JGI IMG/M metagenome (GOLD analysis project Ga0255343, IMG submission 192413) | Wastewater microbial communities from Lulu Island WWTP, Vancouver, Canada - plant16 | ecosystem: Engineered > WWTP > Wastewater > Unclassified | place: Canada: Vancouver, British...
CGGGCATACGCAGTTGACTCGGATAGACGCTGGACCGTGATCGATGGCCATTGCGCGGGTGAGGTTGACGATTCCGCCTTTGGCGGCACAGTAGGCGGCGGCGTCGGGTCCTCCCTTAAGGCCCCAACCGGATCCTATGTTTATGATGGATCCGCTCTCGCCGCGGCGCATGTGGGGTATCACGTACTTCGACATCAGGTAGGCGCCCTTCAGGCTCACGTCAACCACGAGGTCCCAATCAGCTTCGGCAAGATCGACCACGTTTCGGCGTCGAATCACGCCGGCATTGTTCACCAGGATATCAACGCGATCGAACTCATCCGCTACATGCCTGACCGCGCGCGCGCAGCCTTGGGCCGAGGCTACGTCGCAGCTTACGAAGAGTGTCCGCGCCCCGGTCGTCTGCGCGATCTCATCGGCAGTTCGCTCGCCGCCGCCTGCGTCTATGTCGAGCAGCGCCACGGAGGCTCCAGCTTCTGCCAGCCGGCGTGCCACGCCTCGGCCGATTCCGGACGCCGCTCCGGTTACTATGGCGACCATTCCATCGAGCCTGAGAAGGTTACCAATTGTCGCCTCACTCACGTTACATCGCCTCCCGCCGAATCAGCAGTCTTCATACATCGTCGCCTGCGATGCATGTTACAGCCCCGTCCCCGGCAAGCGAAGAGCCGCTATTGCCGAGGGGTCTCCCATCTCGGGGACGTAGGGCCTAATCCTAAAGGAATATGTGTACGGCATTGGGTAAAGGGTGTATTCTGGATGGGGTTTTGCGCCCCAGCTATTGTCGCCTCCCACCCCCATCTGGCGGTAGTCCAGATTCACCGTGAACCGTTCACGCCGCGGCACTTCATGTACGTGTCTTGCCGATTCCAGTTCATCCATGGCGCAGGGCCATGCGGCGAACTCAATCGTCGGCATACCCACGGCAAGAAGCCCAATTCCGTTGGGCCCGGCGAACATCGCCCAGCGCACGTCGCACCTGTTGCCCGTCTCCTGCGGCCTGCAATATGGATGGACTAGCTCCGCCGTGGGCATGGAGTAGACGCCAAGTTGGGCGCCTGTCTTCCGATCCCAGTAGTTCTCATGCGGGCCGCGCCCGTACCACGTTGTAGTGCAGAACTGCCCGGGTATCTCCATCTGCATTCCGATGCGGGGTATCTCGGGCAGGCGGCCCTCAGGGATCGTTGAGTGCGTGACCACGACGTCGCCCGTGCCAAATACCGTGTATGTCGTAAAGTATCGGGAGTCACCCGACGGCAGCATGCCTCGGGCGCAGACCACGACCCCAGACGCGCCAAGCCGCTCCACGGACAGCTGCAGCAGACGGCGATCGCGTCCGGCGCGCCTCCACACGCTGCATCTTTCGGGCATCTTGTTGCCCACGTCGTTATCTGTCGGGGCTCGCCAGTAGTTGGGCGCCAGCGCTGATGCGATGAGTTGGGTGTCGCCGACCGAGAAACGTTCTATTGCTCCGCTCTCCCTGCCGATGGCCACCTCAAATCGCCCTGCGTTCGACACGCCGCTGAGCATCACTGTTGTTTCGCTTTCTATCAGGTCGAGGTGGGGTATGGATGACAGCGTCAACGCCGTTTGCGGTGTCGACGCGCCTGCATCCACCGGGAACTGCTGCCACGCCACAACATGCCCCGCCTCCGCCCAGCGCGTCGCCTCCCGGCAGACGAAGCGAACAGTCAGGTGGTATTCGTCTCTAGCGCGGGGTATCGGCATGTCCAGAGGGATCGCCAGTTCGGTCGACTCCCCGGGGCCCAGCGCCAGGGCGGGCAACTCACCCTGCTGCACTGTTCGGCCGTTGCACGACAGCTCCCAAGCGGGCACTAGCGAATCTAGGCCGGCAAAGGAGTACCTGTTCCGGATCCGCACCTTGCCAGTCGACAGCTCCACCGGCTCTATCAGGATGTACTGATACACCTTGTGCACTTCGGCCATTGCCGGGTGTGGCGTCCGGTCAGGAAGTACTACGCCGTCGCAACAGAAGTTGCCGTCGTTGGGCACGTCGCCGAAGTCGCCGCCGTATGCCCAGTACTCCTGTCCGTCGGGTGCAGTGCGGCGAATGCCGTGGTCTGCCCATTCCCAAATGAACGCTCCAGCTAGGCGTGGATGAGCGTCGATCACGTCCCAGTAATCCTGTAGATTGCCCACGCTGTTTCCCATGGCGTGTGCGTACTCGCACAGGATCAGGGGTTTGGCGGGTCCGCGCCTGATGTAATCTTGGAGGAAAGCTGTGTCTTTGTACATTCGCGATTCCACGTCCACGTAAGGCGCATTCCACGCGGGCTCGTAATGAACCGGCCTACTCGGATCGAAGGCATGTATCCAGTCGGCTGCGGCCTCGAAATTGGGCCCTTCGCACGCCTCGTTCCCGAGTGACCAGATGATCACAGATGGATGATTCCTGTCGCGTATTACCATGCGCTCTGTTCTGTCGAGATGGGCGGTGCGCCACTCGGGCCTTCCAGCCAGGGTAACGCCGGGTGTGCACGGCACTCCGTGCGATTCAATGTCCGCCTCGTCTATCACATAGAGGCCGTACAAATCGCATATATCGAGCCACCTGGTATCGTTGGGATAGTGTGCTGTTCGAACCGCGTTGATGTTGTGCTGCTTCATCAACCGCACATCTTCCAGCATGACCTCGACGGGAACCGCCTGCCCCCAATCAGGGTGGAACTCGTGCCTGTTTACGCCCTTCAGCTTGATAGGTACACCGTTCACGAGCAGGCGTTCTCCGTAAACCTCAACCGCGCGGAATCCGAAGTTGCACCTAGCAGAGTGGATGCAGGCGCCGGCCTCGTCGCTCAGTTCGAGCAGCACGCTGTAGAGCTCAGGCGTTTCAGCCGTCCACTTGCGCGGGTTGGCGATATCGGCTCTCATCTCAACAGAGCTTGACCCGTGCTGGTTGATGGCTTCGACCGGTGCGATCATCTGACAACAGCAACGATTCCCCAGCGGGTCAATGAGGCTCGCACTCAAAGTGAGGGGACGCGACTTACGCTGCGAGAGATTCCGAACTTGAGCTGACACGCGCACCACCGCGTCCTTATAGTCGCCGCCAAGGTCGCACGCTACTGAGAAGTCGCGTATGTGCACCGGAGGGGGCGAATACACAAACACGTCGCGGAAGATCCCCGCCAAGCGCCACATGTCCTGGTCTTCAAGGTAACTGCCGGCACACCACCTGTATACCTCTACAGCCACCATGTTTCTGCCCGGACGCGCGAGCGTGCTGATTTCGAATTCAGCGGGCATGTGGCTTCCCTGGTTGAACCCGACTTTGCACCCATTGACCCACACGTAGAAGGCCGAATTCACGCCGGCGAAATGCAGGAATATGGGACGATCGGCCCAATCGGCCGGGAGTTCGAATTCGCGCCTGTACGATCCCACCGGGTTGTAATGGGCCTGAATTCTCGGCGGCGCATTTTCGAACGGGTATGTCACATCAGTGTATATCGGCACGTCGTACCCGTGAAACTGCCAGTTGCTGGGCACAGGCAGTTCGGGCCAGCCCGACACATCGTAGTCGGCCTTGAAGAAATCCATAGGTCGCACACTGGGATTCGGCGACCAATGGAACCTCCACTTTCCGCCCAGCATGATGCAGCGCTCGGGGTAGTGCCATTGAGCCTTCGCGGGATCCAGGTAGGGAATAGTGGCGCATCGCGGCGCTTCAAGGCCGTACCCCACAAGTTCAGGGCTCTCCCACTCGTTTATCAAATGGTGCGTCACTCCCTTGAGACGTCTTCGTCGAAGGACTACTTGATGCCGCTTACCGTGATTCCGCCAATGATGTAGTTTTGGCCCACGAAGAAGAATATCAGCGATGGAAGCGCAACCATCATGGTGCCTGCCATCAGATAGTGCCAATCAGTGTAGTGTATTCCCCTGAATGTGTTGAGCGCCAGAGTCAGTGTGTAGTTCTTCTCCGAATGCAGATAGATCAGAGGCCCGATGAAGTCGCTCCACGCCGACATGAACTGGAGAATGCCTATGGTGATCAGCGCAGGCTTGGCAAGCGGAAGATAGATGCTCCCGAATATCCGCATGGTGCTGGCGCCGTCTATTTTCGCGGAATCATCCAGCTCGGGCGGGATACCCATGAAGTGCTGCCTGAGCAGGAAGATGTAGAATGCAGCGCCGAAGAAGTTCGGCACGATGAGCGGTTTCAGCGTGTTTACCCATCCCAGCTTGCTGAAGAGGATGTACTGTGGTATGAGCGTTGTGTAGTACGGAACCATCATGGTCGAAAGAACGAGGAAGAATATCTTGTCGCGGCCTGGAAAGCGTAGCCTCGCGAAGCTGAACGCTACCATCGCCGAGGACAGCAGTGTTGCGAACATGCTGATGAACGTGATAAGGCTAGTGTTCTTCAGGAACACTCCCCAAGGGTACATTGAGAGAACCTTCCTGTAGTTCTCCCAGTGGAAAGACTTCGGGATGATCTGGGGCGGGTACGTAAACAGGTCATCGGCGCCACCCTTCAGGGATGTGGAGATCATCCAGAGGAACGGCATCATGAACACCAGTGCAAGCAGGACCAGGATCGCGTATTGCATGACCTTTTTCACAGTTCGCACGCGCCACACCTCATATCAAGTCGTAGTTGACTCGAGCGCGGGAAGCTCTGATCACCAGCATCGTAAGGGCGAAGATTATGAGCGAGAGGGTCCAGGAGAGTGCCGACGCATACCCCATGTTGAACCATTTCCACCCCTGCTGGTACATGTAGAGAGTGTAGAACAGTGAAGCGTTGAGTGGCCCGCCTCCGCCGCCCATGATGTAGCCTGCAGTGAAGGTCTGGAGCGAGCCAATGAGGCCTGTCACAAACAGGAAGAAAGTCGTGGGGCTAAGCAGCGGCATCGTGATGCTCCAGAACTTCTGCCAGCCTGAGGCGCCGTCCACAGTCGCCGCTTCCCAGTACACACGGGGTATGTTCTGAAGGCCGGCAAGATAGATCACCATGGTCGATCCGGCGCCCCATATGCCCATGATGGCTAGAGCCGGGAGTATCCATTCAGTACTGTACAGCCACTCAGGCCCCGATATCCCGAACTTGCTGAGAACGTAGTTGAATATGCCGAACTCGGGGTTGTAGATCCAGATCCATAGGGTGGCGGTGGCTACCTCTGGAACTACAGACGGCGTATAGAAAACCGTGCGGAAAATCGACAAGCCCTTTACGTCCTGGAAGAGCAGAAGCGCAAGGGCCAATCCCATCGCCAACCCCAGCGGCAGGCTGAGTAAGGTGAAGAATCCAGTCACCTTCAGCGATTGGTAGAACAGAGGGTCATGGATCATTCGAGCGTAGTTTGCAAGCCCTATCCACTCGGGGGGCCCAAACACCTGCCACTTTGTGAAGCTGATGAAGAGCGTAGCCAGGATCGGGCCGGCTGTGAACACGAGAAAACCGATGATCCATGGAGATATGAACAAGTAGCCTTCGAGCGCCTCGCGCTTTCTTGGCGTGAGCCGGCTCACTGAACCCACCTGCTTTCCTTACGAGGGGAGGCATGCCCAATACACCGAGTAGGGCGGGGCATGCCTCCTCATCTGTTGCTGCTACCGTCCGAACGCCTTCTCCGATTTCTTCACTGCGTCGGACATTGCCTTCTCGGCCGTGGCCTTTCCGAGCAGGATCTGATCGAAGGCTTCCTCCAGATACTGGCTGCACTTCTCTGCATACTCGGGAGTCCTGAGGAACGCTGGGTTCTTCAGGGCATAGGCCAGTGAGTCGTAGAACACCCGGGTCACAGGGTCATTGAGGAGCCCTGTCGCCTTAATGGCCTTCTCGCTCACAGGGAAAGCCCAGCCCGCCTCGCCCTGGGTCTGCCCGCCTTCGAGGGCAAGGAACTTGAGAACCTCTATGGCCTCAGCCTTATGCTTGCTGGCAGCGGCCATCGCCCATCCGGAGACGTTCATCATTGTCACAGGCTTCTTGCCCGAAGGCGTCGGGACTATGACGGCGCCGTAATCATCGGCAGGGAGGCCTTTGCCGGAAAGATAGCCAAGGAGCCACATCCCTGAGTGGATCATCCCAAGCTTCCCGCTTGTGAACATTGCGTAGGTTCCCCCGGATGCCGAAAGGAGCGAGCGCGATGGAGAGACCTTGTCGACTAGGACCATGTCCGTCAGAAACTTCATGACGGCAATGGTCTCGGGCGAGTCGAACACACCCTTCATGGTCTTCCCGTCCGCCGACAGGTAGTCGCCGCCGCCCATCACAAACCAGTTCTGCCAATCGTACGGGTCGCCGAATGAAAGCGCCGCGCCCCATACCTTGTCATCGGCGTGGGTAAGCTTCTGCGCTGTGCTGCGGAATTCGTCCCAAGTCCAGCCGGGCTTGGGGTACGCTACTTTGTATCTATCGAATACTTTCTTGTTGTACCATATCACCTGGGTGGTCCAGTCCTTCGCAACGCCGTAGATGTGACCTTGGTAGGAGTTCCACTCTACCAGGGATGGGTTGATTCCGCTGAAGTCGATCCCCGTCTTCTCGAGAGGCGCTAGTCCTCCCAGGCTGGCAAGGGACGGGTAGTCCCACACTAGGAAGAGGTCTGGAGGAGTACCTGCAGCGAGGCTCGTCAGCAGCCTATCGTCGTAGCCGTCGGGCATCGGCTGCAGTTCAATCTTGATATTGGGGTTCGCTGCCTCGAACTTGTCGAACACTGCTTTGGCCCATGCTGAGCCTTCGGCTGAGTCCCACGTCATGGCCCTGAGGACTACGGGTTTCGGGGCTCCGATCGCGAATCCGGACGCTGCGAATACCAGTAGCAGTATCACTGCTAGACCATGTACTCTCTTCACGCTCGCATCCTCCTGTTCATCATTTGGTGCGCAAGGTTAGTTGCCACGCGGTCGAGGCAATGCCTGTACAGTAGCCCTCAATCACCTCCGTGTTCGACATATGGGCATTCATCGTGAGAAGGCGATGAATGCCCTGTATGTTAAGGTCGTGAACTAAGTCAATGGAAATATTCTGTACATAGGCGTAAACTCCTTCTTGGGTAGGCGACAAAATCACTCGTAACCGCTATTTGCCCAGAGCACGCATGCACGCAAAACCCATCGGCAATCATGAGTTTCATGTGCATCGAAAAGGAACGTCACTCTCCGTTCATGCTGGCGCCCATCCCCGTAGCCCGCACTAGATCAGCAATCCTGCCCACGGCCAGCATCTCTTCGAACACGAGGGCGGCAGCGCCTATCGAACTTGCATCTTCACCCCTGGCAGACGGGACAATCGGCGGCAGGTTCACCATTGTGGTGAAGGCGCGCCTCTGCACCGTCTTTCGAACCTCGTCGAACAGAATGCCGCCTGCCCGGGCTACGCCTCCGCCAATTACTACTATCTCCGGGCTCAGCAAGTTCACGGCGTTCGCGATTCCTATGCCGAGGTATCTGCCGGATTCGCGTATGAACCCCTGTGCTAGAGCGTCTCCCCGGTTGGCGGCTTCTGATACTCCCTCCGCGGTGATTTCCTCAATTCGCCCGCCGGTGAGATCTCGTATGACGGTGCCGGCTCCTGACGACACCGCTCGAATAGCTGCTGCAGCGATAGACGGCCCTGCCGCCATCACCTCGAGGCATCCATGATTGCCGCATGGGCACATGGGGCCGTTGGGGTCCACAGTCATGTGGCCGAGCTCGCCTGCGCCGCTCTGCTTACCGCGGTAGATCTCGCCGTTGACTATGATGCCTGCGCCGATTCCCCGGCCCGCGTTAACGCAGAGTATGTTCTGGTATCCGCGTCCTGCGCCGAACATCGCCTCCCCAATGGCCATGGCGCGCGCATCATTCTCCACCCAGCACGGGAGGCCGAACTCGGCGCGAAATCTCTGGGCGATCGCTATATTCGACCACCTGGGTATGTTAGGCGCGAATACCGACAGCCCGCGCTCTGGGTCAATTAGGCCGGGGACGGAAAGGCCGATGCCCGCGATTTTGGCGACGGCTTCGCCTGCATCCGCAAACGCTGCGTGCGTTGCATCGAGCAGACGCGAGATGATTGCCTCCGGCCCCGCCTGCGCGTCTATCTCCAATCGGGCACGTGACACTACTTCACCCTCGAGATTGGTAACCACCGTGATGACTTTGCTTACGCCGAGGTCGACACCTGCAATGTAGAACGCGTCTGGGTTGAACTCCAAAAGCAGAGGTCGTCGACCGCCGCTGGATTCGCCGTATCCTGTTTCACGCACAATCCCTGCAGACACCAGAATCGACACAGCGCTCGACACCGTAGCCGGCGTGAGGCCGATAGCGCGCGCGATATCGGCTCGGGACAGCCCGGAGGTGCCGCGTATCACGTTCAGAGCGGCGAGTACATTAATGCTCTTGAGAATCCTAGTATCGTTGGCTTTCCCTTCAGCCATAAGCGATAACGGAATAGAGTGCTCCATTCTTGCGCTTATCACCCTTGTCATGCGAAATGGACTACAGCAGGCTTTGGAGACATATTCGTCACCCAACGCAGCGTTCCTCCATGCTTTGTTTAATATTCGAAGATAGTGGCTGACATAGCAGACTGGGTATTCGCCGGAGGATTTCTCGATTGCGCATAGAAGTGGAGTGGCACAGAAGACCACAGGCAGGCGGGGGCGATGTTATCATGAATAATCGTTGGGTAGTCAAACCCGATGTGCACAGGGCGCTTGAAGGTGGCCAGCCGGTAATCGCATTCGAGTCTACGGTGCTGACTCATGGGCTTCCATACCCCGACAGCACACAACTGGCTCTGCGTGTGGAGGAGATCGCGCGCGAGGAGGGGTGTGTTCCTGCGACCATTGGCGTCATCGACGGGGTAGTGCATGTGGGGATGACCCCTGACGACATAGATCGCCTGGCCGCCGACGGGCATGCCCGCAAGTCCTCCTCGTTCGATCTGGCGTTCGTGATTGCCCAGGGCGCGTCCGCTGGGACCACCGTGTCAGGGACGTTGGCCATTGCAGAGCGAGCGGGGATACGTGTTTTTGCCACCGGAGGCATCGGCGGCGTTCATCGCGGAGCCGTGGATAGCTTCGACATCTCCCACGATCTGCAGAGCCTGGCACGTTCGCGTGTCGTCACGGTGTGCGCCGGGGCCAAGGCCATACTGGATCTGCCCAAGACCCTCGAGTACCTGGAGACCGCGGGGGTATGCGTAATTGGGTACCAAACCACTTCATTTCCTGCGTTTTACTCGCGCGATTCCGGGCTGCCGCTCGAACATTCCGCAGAGTCGGCAGACGTCATCGCCCGGGCTTTCGTGGCACGCGAGCGGCTGGGATTATCGGGAGGACTTCTGGTCGCGGCGCCGATTCCAGTTGAGTACGAAATCCCGGCTGACGAGATCAGCGCTTCCATAGACCTCGCCGTCAAACAGGCCGCTGAATGCGGCGTGCACGGTAAGGATGTGACCCCTTTCCTTCTGGCGAGCCTGGCGCGGATCACAGCGGGCCGTTCGGTGGAGGCCAATCTGGCGCTCCTTGAGAACAATGCGAGGGTCGGAGCGAGGATCGCCAAGGCAATCGGCGCCCTTGTACAGAAGGCAGCTGAAGTGCTCTGACGCACTGATGCGACTGGGCGTGCGCTCTATATAAGGAAGGATTCTACAGTACCCTGTCGAAAGCAGAAGTGGGCAGCGTGGGGCGGGATGTATACATTGACGCGCCAGGTATCTGCCACAGTAGTGCCGGGGGTGCTGAGTGTGTGGGACGAACTAGCTGTCAAGGCGCTGGAGATCCTAGCGTGCATCGGCGCGCTTTTGGTGCTGGTTTTGCTGAATGAAGCATCGAAGTACCTGCGCGAACAGGCTAGGAGGGTTGAGAACTCCCTGGCCCGAGAGCTCCTAATGTCCGCGATCACAGAAGCCGAGCTCGTGGGCGCGGATGCAGTCTACAGTACCAACCAGGTGTTTGCAGATGCCCTGAGGCGTACTTCTGCAGACGGGAAGCTATCGAGGGAAGACGCTGCGAACGCCATGCAGATTGCAGTGGACTACTTTAAGACCCATATCTCGTCCACTAGCGCTCGCATACTCGGAGGCCCTGCCGAGCTCGCCGACAAGTGGATCCGCGAGTTCCTCGAAGCGAAGCTGGCACAGATAAAGGCAAATAGGGGGGTAGGGCCCGGTGCAGTACCGCTGCTGGACGTGCGGACGAATATACCCTGTGAGCGAGGCGGTGTGGCGCTGTGAGTGCGGTGGGCATTTGAACAGCGAAGGCGCTGAGCATCTTCACAGGGAAGACGTAATCGCCGACAGGTTCTCATTGTGGCGCTACGAGAAGGCACTTCCGCTGTCGCTTGCCGAGGCGACTACGGATCTCCAGGAAGGGTTAACCCCGCTGGTCGGCTCTATTTGGGGGGGCAGGGATGTTCGGCTCAAGCTGGACTACATGATGCCCACGGGCTCTTTTAAGGATAGGGGAACGGCCATCGTAGTCAACTACATGAAGAAACTGGGGATAGACTACGTGATCGAGGATTCCTCGGGCAACGCAGGGGCGTCAATCGCGGCCTACTCGGCCGCGGCCGGCCTGAGGTGCGACGTCTACGTCCCCGCTTCGGCATCGGCGGGTAAGCTCTTTCAGATCGGGATGTACGGCGCGCGGCTGGTCAAGATCGCCGGCTCCCGTCTGGATGTGGCCCACGCCGCCCTGGAGGCGGCGAAGAGCGCATTCTACGCGAGCCATAACTGGCATCCGCTCTTTTTGGAAGGTACGAAGACGCTCGCCTACGAGCTCTGGGAGCAGCTGGGATGGCAGGCGCCTGACAGCGTTATTGTCCCCTTAGGGATGGGCAGTGCACTACTGGGGATGTACAAAGGCTTTCGGGAGCTAGCTGAAGCGGGCGAGATCGATCGGATGCCGCGTCTGTTCGGAGTGCAGGCCGCAAGCTGCGCGCCTCTTTACACTCTTCTCACCTACGGCCATCCGGAGGTGAGCACTTGGCCCACTATAGCTGAGGGAATTGCGTGTGCCGATCCGATAAGGGGCCCTGAGGTGGTGCATGCTATCAAGTCCACCGGAGGTAACATAGAGATAGCTGACGAGGAGGAGATAGTTGATGCGGTGACCGAGGCCGCGCGGCTAGGGTTCTGCATTGAGCCCACGTCTGCGGCTGCGCTGGCCGGGGCGGCGCGTCTGTTCAGGTCGGGGGCATGCGCGCCCGGCGGAACCACTGTAGTCGTGTTGACAGGCAACGGCCTAAAGTCCATAGACAAGATCATTGGCGCTGTCGCAGGAGGCGGTATCCGAACATGAAGGAGAAGATCGTAGGCATAATCGGAGGCATGGGGCCGGACGCCACAGTAGACCTATTCCAGAAGATACTCCGGGCTACGCCGGCGAAGAGAGACCAGGATCACCTCAGGATAATCATCGACTGTAACTCCAAGATCCCCGACCGGACGGCCCACGTCTTAAGGGGTGAGGAAAACCCGGGGCCGTACCTGGTGAGTTCAGCTCGGCTACTAGAGCAGGCAGGCGTGGACGTGATGGCCATGCCCTGCAATGCGGCGCATACATGGCACGATGAGATCCAGGCCAGTGTTGGGGTCCCGGTGCTCCACATCATGCGGGCAGCCGCTGACTACGCAGCCGAACGCTGGCCAAACATGAAGAAAATCGGGCTTCTGGCTGCTCCGGCCACGGTGAAAATCGGCATCTACCACCGCACCTTTGCCGAGAAGGGCATTGAGGTAATAGCCCCCGACGAGAAGCATCAGGAGATGACTACGCAGGCGATTTACGCGGTCAAGGGCGGCCAGACCGGACCCGATATCCACAGGCTCGCGGCCGATGCCGGCGAGTACCTGGCGGCCCAAGGGGCGGAAGCGGTGATCGCCGGCTGCACCGAGATCCCGCTGATCCTTACAGACGGCGACATATCAGTGCCGGTGGTGGACGCCACCTGGGCCCTGGCGGTCGCGGTGGTGAGGTTCGCCCGCGGGATGTAGACTGGGGCTGAATATCGCCGCGGCGCTCCCGTGTGAAAGAGGCGGGCCCGCTGCCGCAGCGCGGCAGATGCGGGCTCGCCTCTTGTGTGTTGCTCCAATGGCCGTAGCTCTACATTACCTTGCGACAGTTGCTTTGCGCCCTGGCGCGGGCTTGACTGTCGCCAGTTCCCCCTCGGTAGCTGCGATCACAATGGCGCCCGCTGCGTCGCCTGTTACGTTCATGCAGGTCCGGATCATGTCGAGGATGCGGTCGATTCCGGCGACCAGCATGATGCCGTCGAGCGGCAACCCTACGGTTTGGAGGACCATGCCCAGCATGATCATCCCAGCGCCCGGCACTCCGGCTGTCCCGACTGATGCCATAGTGGCCGTGAGGATGATCATCAGGTACTGGGGCAGTCCCAGCGGAATACCGTATACCCTGGCGATGAATATGGCGCACACGCCCTGGTAAATGGCGGTGCCGTCCATGTTGATCGTGGCGCCCAGCGGCTGCACAAAACTGGAGATCTCTTTCGACACGCCCAGGTTCTCCTGAGCGCACCGCATTGAGATCGGCAGAGTAGCACTGCTGGAGCAGGAGCTGAAGGCCACTGCCATGGCCTCGAAGAACCCCTTGAAGAACGTGACGGGGCTCATCTTCGACCAGATGTACACTGCTCCGGAGTACACGATGATCGCATGTAGTATGTTGGCCAGATACACCACGAAGATCAGTTTGGCAAGGGGCAGTAACACTGCTGACCCG
>Ga0255343_1004999_pt1 | contig 12687 bp, 15 predicted proteins | sample wastewater_treat_4_FD_192413 | JGI IMG/M metagenome (GOLD analysis project Ga0255343, IMG submission 192413) | Wastewater microbial communities from Lulu Island WWTP, Vancouver, Canada - plant16 | ecosystem: Engineered > WWTP > Wastewater > Unclassified | place: Canada: Vancouver, British...
TTTATATCCGCTATTTCATGTTTATGTCCATGTAAAGATATAGATTTTGAGGAGTCTCCCACTGAAAGATTAACATAATTATCTGTTTCTGAGGATCATTCTACTAGTGTACCAGCATCAGATGCAGGAACGTTAACTCAATGACTACCATTGAAACGTAATATATTATTTTCCTGAGGATTAATAATGCCAACATCTAATAAGTCTTTTAGATTGTAAACCCCTACAGGAGGAGTAGGAGATTCTCCTCAATTATATGCAGATACTTCACCATGACTATAAACATTTCTTTCGGTATATAAATTTCCATCATTATCAAGTTTTCATAAACTAGCTATTTCAAGCAAATCTTGAAACTGCTCATCTGTTAAGGGTCTATTTGTAATACTATTTCAAGAATGTGTGTGATTATTTAAAGAGAGGTTTCTAGTAACCCCATTAACAGTGAGTGGAGTATATTGACTTGTGGGAATACCCCAAGAAACATTACTAGAAGAGCCTCCAGTGGGGGGAGCATTCACCCACTTAGTCCCATCATATTTAAGTATTTGATCTATTTCAAGGTTACTAATAGTAACATCTAGTAAATCTGATAGATTTTGTGCACCACTATTGCCAGATATTCTACTAGCTAAATCATTTTTCTCATCCTCAGTGAGCATAGAATATGTAAAGGATGCTATAATTCCCTGAATATTAACAGGATCTACATCATCTTCACCATCTACAAAACAAGATTTGGGTAGAAGTTCGAAAGCATCACAATAATCTATCGTATATGTAGCAACACCTCCTATAATATTAGGATCATCTATAGTATATGTAAGATACAAATTATACTTCCCTACAACCTTTTGATCTTTAGCCAAGAAGTATGCTTCCACGAAGTTATCTACAACCTCGCTTACCATAGGATACCTACCATTAGATGCTTGTGGTCTGGCTTCTACAGTAATAGAAGTTACCTTTGTCAAATCTACTGGAAGTCCTTCAGGTGTAAATACCCCTCACCTTACAAATACATCATTATTAATTCTCTTCTTTTGTATCATAATTGCTACATTATATAATATTTATTATTATGAGTCTATACAAGCTTCTAATCTACTGTTATTATTTAATACATATTTGTAAGAATTGTATAGTATATTAATTTCACTTTCACTCAAATCCATATGATTTTCTAGTATGTAAGATATTAAAGATAATAATGAAAGGTCTTCTTTTACATTAAATCTATCAATACCATACATGTGCAAATACTCTTTTAAAGATAAGGAGTTTTGCAAAATTTCTTTATTAATATTTTTCATATTAACAGGTTTTACAACCTCATGATACTTGAGGTCTATTAATTTTATTACCACAAGCATTCAAGCAATTACCTTTATCTATATCCATTAACAATAGATCATTATATATATCTATAGCTATTGGAAATTCTTTGAGATATAATGCTTGTAAAAGAGCCTCTTTTTTCCAGTTAATATCAATCAATTGAGATTTAATTTCTTTTGTATCACACTCTCTAGTTAACTGTTTAAAGAGCTTTAGGGCCGTGTTAAATATAGGATATAGATTTATAGCCATTTGGATGTAAAAGTCCTTAGGACAAGCTATTTCAGGCCCAGGAACCCCATCCACCAACACGTATAAGAAGTATCCCCCAGTCATCCTCATAGTACTAATGCTGTCTTTAATTTTTATAGTAACCATCACCTCTTTATTATCTATCACTGGTATTACTAATTGCTCTTCTTCTGGAGGTACAGCAGAGAAATGTTCATGATCTTGCACCACTACTCTACTTATAGTCATGTTATCATAACCTGGTAAATCAGGTACTTTAACATGGATATAAAGAGTTTCTTGATCAGGGAGTACTTTAAATTCTTTTATATACATAAAGTATTATTATAAAAAAGCCCAGTATAGGTAGAGAAACTACCTACCTGAGCTTTAGGTTAAATAATTAGTATTAGATTATTGTGTCAAATCCTTGACTGTTACTCCAGCTGAAGTAATAGCAGCGATAAGAGTTTTAGTTAAAGTATCAGAACCTACCATAGCATCTGTCGGGATGGCTAAAGTTATCATCTTTTTAGAACGTTGCACATCTTCAGCATCTCCTGAATAGTAGTATTGAATATCAATGAAATCATATGTTTTTGAAGGATTAGCCAAATACTTAGTTTCAAAGTTATCAGGATATCCTACACCACGGAACTGGTCAGCACGTTCACCAATATAGAACCATTCCATATCAGCAACCATCTTACCATTAGTTACTTGATTTGTAGTATTAGTAGATGTGGTATCTGTAATAACTCCCCAAGGTACTTGACTACCATCAACGTTAATAGGTACAGTATGTACTGTAAAGTGTACTTGATCTGCTTGACGTTTGCCCAAAACCCAAGGTTGAGGTACTTCCTCAATAATAATACCTGTTGTTGTGCCTCCTGTTAAAGCTACCGCAGTAGTTTCAGCAGAAACAGCTGTAGCAGCAGTTCCTGTAATAGTAACCAAATCTGTAGCTGACTCTACCAAAGTTTTTAAATCCCCAATAGTTTTAGCAGCAGCAGTAAGAGAAGCTGTAATAGTAGTTACTCCAGAGGATGTAGAAACAGTTACTCCAGGGGTAGTAGCAGATACACTGGCTATAGCAAATTTAAGCTTATTACCAGCAGTACCAACTTCTTTAGCAGTTACAGTAACTCCAGAATTAGTGGTCATTGTTGCAGTAGCAGCATCACCCTTAAGACTAACTTTAATCAAAGGATATGCTTCTCTACTAAAATTAACCTTGATTAAATTTGCAAGTGCTTCATAAACATTAGCAGCAGTATTACCTGTCTTAACCCTGTAAGCACCACCCTCTTTAATGTACTGGTTTTCAAAACCTCCAAGCCCCAACCCAAAGAATGTAAATCTTAGGATATAGTCTTGACCAACGATAGGAGCACCACTATTGATAAGAGGGTCAAAAGTAACTTCTAAACGTCTCAAATTACGTACCCTAGCAGGTGAAGCAGTAACATAATCAATCTTTTTCTTATTGATAAGATCACTTCTAACAACTCCTACACCCCCATGTTCTCCATTAGGAGAAGCATATTCAAACCATAAATCTTCAGCAGAAGATCTTACTTTAATAGCTCCAGCCGCAGAGTTATTAGTTATCGTAGTAGCTCTAGAAGTAGCTACATAAAATTGCCTTACTTGATCTTCGGAAAAATTAGCCATTTTATTAAATGTATTAAATTAAACAATTAGTTTTCTTTACTAGAGAACTTGCTAGCAATATCTTGTAAAGCGTTTTGAACAGCTCTCTCCAGTATAAGTTCATGTAATGATGTAGGTAATTCACTTTCTGAAACAGTAGTTACACCATCAATACTATAAGGTGTTATATCCTCTAAAATGATAGGGACAGGCTTTCTTATATAAGACACCTTGTAAGCCTTTATTTCATGTTTGCTTATCAACTCTACCTTATTTGAAGTATTGTCAACACGTCAAACCTTGTTATTTTTAAAGGGATTATCTTTTATAATATTATATTCATCTCTTTTAATAGGGGTACATCCTACTCAAGTATCATCAATACAAACATTATCTGATTGTATTTTACACTGTTCATGAGTTATAAATAAAAGATTATCACTTATCTCACATTCGACTGAATTATCAGAGAGTCCTACTACAGGAGTAAATACTACTATCTCTTCAGTAGTATTTAAGTTAGATAGATATCTCCGTAATTCTTCAGTTTGTTCATAAGAACTATTTAAAATATTTCTACCAGAATAGAGTTCTATAACCAAGTTATTTTGAGATTTGGTTAAATAAATAGATTTCTCATACTCGTTAATTTCAATACTATCTAAAATCTCCTTATCATCAAACTTTTTAAATCTTAAATATGATGTTAGTAATACATCAAATTGATCAGAAAACTCTTTTGTGGTCATTATTGTTTTGGATTAGAAGGGCGTATAGTTGTAGTATATCTAGCTAACGCTAAGTCTACTGCCTTATTTAAAATATCTCGATGTACTATAGGATGTAATTCACATTCTGATGGTGCAGACACATTATTAATAGTTAAGTCACCCAAATCTTCAAGTATAATAGGGACGGGTTTCCTTATATATCTAACTAAATATTCAGATATATCATTGGAATTCCTAATAACTACCTCTGCTAGAGGAGTTGCAGCCCCAGTATCAGCCCCTTGATATAATCGCCATGCTTGTCTTTTTAAAGGTTTAGCATAGGGTTTAGAGAGTATCCTATCATATTCAGTATAATTAATAGGCTTAACTACATATTTATTATTTTGAGAATCTACCACTCTTTCATTCAGAATTCAAAAAACATTATCAGGCAATGTAAATAATTTACCATTATCAGAGTAAGTATCACCTGTAGTAGGTGTGCCCTCACCCACTGTGATTAATCCAGAGAAATACACTTGCCCTTGTTCTGTTAGATCAAAAGCCTCTTGGAAGGTAGCCTTTAAAATTATATCTTGAGCTTCTGTTAGTAGTGTAGACTTCTCGTACTCATCTAATTTAATAGTAACTAGATTTTCTACTCTACCAAATTCATCTGGAACCTTATAAGAATCTAATAAGGTATCAAACTGATCTGAAAACTCTTTTATTGTCATAACTATTCATTATTGGTGGAGTATTGTACTATAGCTTCTGGAGAGCCTTCATAGGCTACTTTAGCAAGATTTACAGCCCTGTCTAGAATTTCATCATGTATTAAAGGATCTAACTCACATTCAGAAACTGTTCTTAAACCTCTCAAGATTAAATAACCATCTTCTATACCCAACACTCTCTCATATTCTTCAAAATCGGTCAATATTATAGGTGAAGGAACTCTGATATATCTAATGTGTAGAGTATAATTATCATTAATACCTGCCCTACCTACTATTATTTCATATGTTTTAGTGGTTGTAGAATTATCTATCTTGTATGCCTGTCCTTTAAAAGGCTCTTTATAAGGCTTAGAAAACAATCTAGTGAGTTCGTCTTCCTTAACATGCTTTACTTGTAATTCTTTTCCATCAGGATTTCTTAAATTAAAAGATACTGGTAAGAAAATATCATCAGGTTGGTTATATATCATGGTATTCTTATAGGTAGTATTAACTCCTATACTCCCTGATATAGAACTAGATTTCATTATGTTAGAAAAATCTACAGTGCGTTTAGCAGAATCACTATAACCCTCTTGGTATTTATTGCCTAAAGGGTTAAAATAATTCTTCAATATCTGATCCTGTGCCTTTGTTAGGAAAAGAGATTTCTCGTAAGCATTTAATCCAGGAGCTTTACCAGAGGTAACATTATCATATAATACATCAAATTCTAAGTCAAACTCCTTTGTTGTCATTATCCATATACTTTACCTTGCAATAGGAATAGTATTTCCTGATTTTTTGGAGCATTTAAAAACTCACAAGCTGATTGCAAAGTTGGTTCTTGTTTATCATTACATAGAGGTCTATTACCCTCTGTTAGGTAGTAATATTCCCCACGTTTTCTAATATACCCACTAGAAATAGCATCTTTAATCAATATCTTAGTATCTAAGAAAGGATCCTCCGCATTTTTAATAAAACGTTCTGGAGTCTCTTTAATAGCTGTTTCTACTTGAGCAAACACATGTTTCTTTTCTATTCTAGAAATTGTTTTACCAGTAGTCATTTCAACAACCATGGCAAGCTTCTTTAAATCATCTTTCAACTCCCCAAACAACATAAAAGCTTTTGAAGTAGTATTCAATGATTCTAAAGCATTTTCTAACTCTTGCCCCTCTCTGTGTAATACAAATTGGTATGTAGCTTTCCTATGATTACGTAGAGCTTCTTCAGAAGGTGCTATATAATCATCATTAGCCAACAGTATTTTATATTTAATATAATCATCTGGTATAGATAAATCCAAAATAGTTGGTTCCTTCCCCAAGGTAACTCCTCTATTAGTCCAGAAGTTATCTACTTTCTTATATACGGAAAGAGCATTTTCTGGAAGTCCCATGATGGTTTCAAGACATTCTTTTTCAGAGTTGGTAAGAACATTCTTAAACACTCCAGACTGTAATACTGGAACTACAAAACGTCTCTTAGAATTTTCCCCTAAACCTCCATATAAAACATGTTTAGGATCTGAAATTAAGCCCTTCTCATTATGCACGAATTTTACTATTACACGTTCATTACGTAAGCAATTAACAAATTCTTTCTTAGAAGGGGTTACTTTATTTCTCACTGGAGAAGCTTCTTCAACTACTTCTTTAACAGTTTTAGGGATTTCTGTTGGTGTATCTACACTATCAAAATCAACTTCCATATTATCTAATTCTCCCATATTATTTAATATTTTTTATTTATAAAAAGAAGTTACCCCAGTAATTAGGGGTAACTATTATTTTATTAATACTACCCTGCAAGCACAGCAGGAATTAGTGACATGGTACGGTTAGGATCTAAGACGATAGCACCCAAAGCAGCAAACTTGTGTACTACTGTAGAGTCCTCATCATATGCCATATCTCCACCATTTTCACCAGTCCAAGGATTTCTCAAACCTCTCTGGTAGCCACGGATATCTTCCATACCTTTAATTCTGGCCAACTGGATATTAGGTTGTTCAGGGTTACCAATATCATACAAGTCAAACCTGTAAGATTCAGCAAAACCTCCTAGTGGATGTAAGATCTTGTTACGTACAGGATCATCATACATCGGGTTAACATTTACTTTCAAAGTAATACCCATTGGTGCACGATATTCAACAAACTGGAATCCTGCACTCAAAGCGTTAGAGTGAAGTTCAGAATTAGTTTTTTGTATGATATTTACACCACTATTACCATTAAAGTAACCAAATGCTTGCCATCCAGAAACAGTATCCAATACTGCTTTATTAAATAATGCCGCACCCCTTTCACCAGTTTCTAGCATGAAGGTACGATTTTTGAATCCTATTACTCCCGTACTCAATTCAAACAATGCATCTTCCAAAAGTTTCAAAGAGAAATCATTATAGAAGTAGGTATTAGCATAAGACATTAACTCACGAATACCAGCACCTGTTTGTAGAATATTACCAGATTTACCGTAGTTTTTATATTCCCCAGAGCTAGTACGGTTACTTGTACCATATACTAGAGCGTAGTTCTTATAGTCTGCAAACTGTTGTTCAAGAACATAATCTGCATGATGCATCCAAGTATTGATAACTGTTACTTTACCAGTCTTATCATCACGCATTGGGATACCACAGGCAATCTTTTTATTCATCATGTTCCCATACATCTTATGCTGGATTCTAATACGAGAGAACTCATTACGCATGGATACAGGAGCAGCGAATCTAATATCACCTACCTTACGAGAACCTTCTTTTTCCACAGGAGCAAATTCCACGGAGAATCTTTTCCCCATTTGAAGTTCTTCAGCAGGCATACCACTAAGAACAGCCCCCATCAACTCTACCTTATAAATGGTAAGAGTACCTTCAAACTTTGGATCCTCTAAAATACGTAGAGGATATACCTCATTTTTCTCTCCTACAATTACTTCACCGTCAGCAAAGTAATCTTCTTGAAATACAAGATAGAAGGGTTCTGTATTAACACCAGCCATTCCAGAAGTAATGACATTGCCGCTAATGTCACGTGCTTCTACCAAAGGAACATTCTTACGAGAGCTACCAATAAGCCTCCAAGTAATATCCTCATCTTCTTCGAAGTATTTAACTGGGAATCTTGATAAATAAGTTTCTAAGTTTTTACCATAATTATGTTCTAGCAACCTTATCATTACGTCAGTAACGAGTTGAGGCTTAGAACCAAAAACTCCACTAATATGGTTAGATCTAGTCAGGCCCTTTCACGAAGTAAAGTCCCGCATTTGCCATTTACCTAATGCCATTTTTTTGTTTTCTTTAAAAATTGGTTTATAAAATATTTTTCATTAATCGAGGACTACTGTTAGACCTTTGTAAGAATCTGGAGAAGTATCATTCCCAAAATCTAAACCACCAGAACCCACGTTGTTAGCGGGGTTTCTTAACTTTCTTTCAAGGTCGCTAAGAGCACTCTTAGTTTGTTTTTTGACTTGTTTTTGAACTACTTTACCAATATCTTTAAAACCATCAGTAAGGTAGTACAACAAATTAATGTTATATTGATATTCTACAGGATTTTCTTTAGCATATTTTTGAATAGCATTCATTGGAACATTACCATCTTTATCAACAAAAGTAGTATATTGATTTAGAATTTTCTTACGTTCTGATGGTGTAAGTTTCAATCCTTTAATAGGTTCCTCTGTTTCAAGAAATAGTTTTTCTAATTTTTTAGAATCCTCTTTTTCTTTAGCTAGCAAAGCCTCTTTCTCTGCTTTGGTAGTTTCTATAAGAGTTTGATACTCTTTCTTATAAAACTCTTTAACTTCTTTAAGAGCTTCTAGAGCATCTTCAATATCAGTACCTGCATCAAAAGATTTCTTGGCTTCCCTGTTAGCTCTTTCTTGAGAGAACCCTTTATTCATGTAATCTTGAACAAGGATATTGCCCCTTAATTGCTCACTATCCTGTGTTTCTGCTTTAATATCCTCTTCAGTAATACTATCAAGATAAGATATAGCATTTTCATACTTCCTTACTTGATCTACTGGAATACCATATTCTAACACCTGTTTGATCCTCCTCTGGTTATCATCCAGCATAGAATCAATTTGTTTTTGAAATAAGGATGCTAATGATGTAGCATCATTTATATTTTCAAAGTCAGTCTCGTCAAGAAGATTAAGAATCCCATCTGCCTTCAGAGAGGAGGCTATGGAAGCATAGAAATTGGGAGAAGTACCTTCCTCTTGACTAGAGGGCTTCCCATCTTCTTGACTTTCATCACCTACTCCCTCTGGATCTTCTAAAACATCCTCTTCTGTAGTATCGAACTCAAAAGGAGATGCTTCATCAATATCCTCAGTGACTTGATTTTCCTGACTATCTTTATCTTTAAACTCTTCATCTGACATGTTTCCAATCATATCAAATGATAATTCATCTGTAAAATCCATAATTTATTTCTCCCTTAAATTATTAATATTGCAAAGTAAATACTATTATTTTAATTCTGCAATAGTATTATTGTTTTGTTAAGAATTTTTAAACAAATACATAACTATTTTAAATGATAGTTATCCAAATATCTTCATTTTTATCTCTGTGTTGTTTTAATATATCATACAATTTAAAGAAAGTATCTCTAGATTGCGATATAAAGCCTGGAGAAGTTTTCTTCCCCACGAGTATACACCCATCAGTATCTTTCACGGTATTTCCAATATGAATAAGTATCCCTTCAAAGTGAGGAACATTTAACAACCTAGGGAGTTTGCCTTGTATAGAATTATAAGTAGCTACTCTAGAAAATTTAGGAGACACCACATCTATGGTTATTTTATATCTCCCGTAAGGTATAGCTGTATTACCAGCTATTTTATTTTCCCCATTATCAAATTTACCGTTCTTATTTTTATCTCTATTAGGATCCTCTAAAGTATCACAACTAAAAGTATGTCCTTTTATGGTGAGTACCCCTTCAGTATGTGTATCAAATTCAGTTCTTTTAAGTATTAATTCCATAGTATTTACCTTGGTATTGGTGATAAAGTTTTTAATTTTATCTCACCCTTTGTATCCCTGGATAGGGAGCCACAATCTTCACATCTATATACCTTAAATTTATTTCTATTAGTATAATAATGATTATCTTCTTTAAGATGGGTGGAACCACATGCGGTACATTGCAATTCTCCTGTAGGATTGTATAAACTCATATTGGGATGTGAAGGTATTCAAGGCCTCATTCTAAGGTATATCTTTTCCAAGATAACAATATCCTTACGATTGTATTTTTCCAGGTATTTTAAAGAGGGAGTATGCCCTTCTATACATTTTTTCCATAACTCGAAACTCGTATTATCCTTATGTTCTATATTAAAATACCCTGCAAGAGCATCTAGTTTATTAGAACTAAAACCAAACTGTCTAGAAGCTATTTCTTTAGTATCTATCTGTTTATAAAAGGATGGTGGGTATATATCATGTACGATAAATCTTGCATTTATTTTGGGAATATCAAACCTCTTCCCATTATGTGCAATAACTATATCACACTCATCCAGTAGTTGTCACAATTTAGAAACTATTCTCTTATCATCTTCTGCCAGTATTTCTTTTGAAGTTAATACATCTGAATATATTTTATCATCATTTAATCATTTTGCAGATCATGAAATCATAAATCATTCAGATATAGTCTGTTCTAAATGAACATTTTGTTTTCACCTTGATCAAACATATGCTTTTAAAGGAGCGGTCTCTATATCCAGTATAAGTATCTTACTTCTTTTAGATGCTTTAAGAGATTGTTTGTATTTCCTTATCTTGTCTTCAGAAACATGGAATCTCTTACTAACTGTTTTTGCCCCCATCCTATATAGATAAGGCTTATCTTTAAAAAGCTTTTCAATTTCTACCACTAATCTTGTATTTTAATTACTCTAAAATCGTTAATTTGAATAATCTCATTATCTGAAATTAAAGTATTTTCTTCGTAATAGTTTTTCCCCCACCTAAATAAAAACAACCTTTTCCAAAAGTTAGGTTCTTTCCATTCAGAAGTTTCATACATAAAAGCACTGAAACTTCCTGATATATTTGCACTATGTTTTATAACATGTTCTCCATGTTCCTTACTCATGGATACATTAAAAATAGTTTGTGGATTATATTCTATTTCTATATCAAATTCACAACTGTCTTGTACTATGATAGGTTTTACTACTACGATAGTATCTGTTTTTATAGTAGATTTGAAATGTAATAAATCTCTGATCTCTTTATCTTTAATACCTAACTCTCTTCTAGCTGTATTTAACTCTGCTAATAATCTATCTCTAGAAGTATTTAATTCTCCTATAGTTACCCTATATGTACCTCTTATATTAGATATAGAATCTTGTAATCCTAATATATCTGACTCATACGCTTTATTATTTTGTATTAGAGTAGTATTAGCTTTTTTTAAATTACTGACCTGTCTACCTAAAATAAAGATAGTAACTAACATGGCTAATACTACTAAACCTCCTATTATATATTTTTGCATGCTAAAAGTGTTTAAGACTCTTTACTAGATGCTAGTAGTTTCTCTAATTGTTGTTTCATTTCTGCATTATCTTTTTCTAGTTTAGCAATTCTTTCCCTATTAGCTTGGTCTCGTTTGTTTGCTTCTTTTATATAATTAGAGAACCTTTTATTAACATCTTCTAATTCTGTTTTATACTGCATTAAAGTACTATTATACGTTTCAAAAATAATTCTAAAATTATCAGATTCACTATTTTTCTTTTCTTGTATAATCTTCTCTATCTCTGCTTTATGTCTACTCCTATTATATATGTTAGTTACTATAAGAGTGGCTATGGCAGGTAACGTGGCTAATAGTAATGATTCTAGCATAACTATTTATTAATTTATTATATTATTACTGATGAGTAACCATAACATCAATTTTTAATTATATATTGTTACTATCAAATTTCCATATTCATCAATCGTCATCGAGACATCTTCTAAAGCTTTTATTCTTGCTGATAAAGCTTGGGCTAAATCTTGTATATTAATAGCGGCAGCTAGTCCACTTTCAGAATGTGCTGTTACAGCATGATTGTGATTTCCTGCTGCTGCTGTAGAAGCTGTTGTCCCTATTACTAAATTAGAGTTACCTGTACCTGCCCCAATTGCTGTTCGTGCTTCTGCTTGGGTTGCTCCTGCAGCAATTACTTCAGGTTTACCCTTTAAAGAATCTCAAGTAGGAGTTTCTGGAATTGTGGGTAGTTCTTGAATATCATTCAAAGGAATATATCCACCTCCAGAGAAGTATTTTATTCTGGGAATCTGTGTTGAAGTATCTATCCAAACAACTCCCTCTTTAGCAGTTAGGGGAGGTGTTTTAGATATGACTAAAGTACCATTTATTGTCATATTATTTTGTTTTTGTAGTGTTTGATTTAGTTTTCTTTATATTAATCTCTTGTTGTTTAAGATTATTTTGAATACTATTTTGCTTCTTTTCCTCCCTTAGTTTCTCCCTTTCTAAAGCTAAATTAGCATTATATTGTCTTATCTTCTCTTCTAACTCTGCTTTCTTTTGAGGATCATATTCAAACCCTTGCTCTTCTGCTTCTTGGTTAGCAAAAGACCTGATTTGCTCTAACAAGATTTTAGTTTCATTATCTCTAATATTATTATCCTCTTGTATTCTAAGCTTCTCAGCTTCTATAGCAGCTTCTGCTTCCATCTTTTGTTGGAATTGCTGTTGTTGAATTTCATTTTGTTGAGCCATCATTTCCTTAGCTTGCCTCTCATCCTCTTCAACACTTCTTGAAATATCTGCAATAGATGAACCATTCCAAAGTTTCAATAGGGTAGAAGTAGAGATCATCTGATTCTGAATTAATGCTTGTGCATAAGCCTCCATTTTCTGGATAAAAAGCTCTGTATTATTAGAATTATCTACTATCAATCCATAATCACATTCAGCAAATTCATCTCCATCTATTTCAGTTAACCTGGAAGAACCATC
>Ga0255343_1005009_pt1 | contig 12673 bp, 4 predicted proteins | sample wastewater_treat_4_FD_192413 | JGI IMG/M metagenome (GOLD analysis project Ga0255343, IMG submission 192413) | Wastewater microbial communities from Lulu Island WWTP, Vancouver, Canada - plant16 | ecosystem: Engineered > WWTP > Wastewater > Unclassified | place: Canada: Vancouver, British...
AGAAGGCGACGCGGCGTGGGGCGGAGCGTCATGCCCGGCCGCGCCGGGCGGTGGGATGGTTCGCTGACAAGACGTCCCGCCCGCAGGCCGTCAGGCGTTGCGGTGTGGGGGTTTTGCAAGAGCCTCGAAGGAGCAGCCATGATGATGACCTCGCGCGTAGTTCGGGTGGCCTTGTGCGGCCTGTCGTTTTCGTTGGTGTTTGGTGTGGCGGAGAGCTTTGCGGCACCGCCGCTCCTGCGCTGGAATGGACCGGCGGGCGGGGTGTGGGACGCTACCACGCCTAATTGGCTGGACACAGGGAACAACGCCGTGGCGTGGATTCCCGGCGCCGAGGCGGTCTTCGAGGGCGCGGGCGGATTGATCGAGATTGCCGCCGACGTCAGTGCCACCAACCTTACCTTCACCGGCAACGGCTACACGTTGCTGGGTGCGGGACGTCTGTATGTCGAGGGTGCGCTCACGGCAGCGGCCGCCACCACCAACAGCATTGTCGCCGACCTGTGTACGGCCGGCGGCCTGACGAAGAGCGGCGCGGGTGCGTTGGCGCTGGCGCGTTGCGCTGGTCTCGTGAGCGTCCAGGATGGCAGTCTGCTGGCCGCCGGATCGCTCTTCGTAGACGCGGAGATCGCGGTCGCCGCCGATGCGTCGCTGGTCACGTTGGGCGAGCCGGACAGCGGCGCGAATCTGATCGTTAACGGCAGCTTCGAGACACCCGCGCTGTCGAGCGGGGGCTGGAGCTACAGCGTTCCCTCCGGGTGGACCGTTGTCTATCCAAACTACGTCGGCCGACACAACACCAAGTCTGTCGCAGGTTACAACAACCCTTGGAATGCGGCCGGCACCTCTCCCGACGGCGACCAGATGATGATTCTGCAGTATGGCGGTACCGCAGCGCAGACCGTGACGGTCCCGGCTGACGGTCTCTACAGTATCGCCTTCTCCTATCTGATGCGCAGCGATAACAGGGAAGCTCAGGTTTACCTGACGCTGGACGGCATCCCGTTCGCGACCTTCCTCAATCGGAGCCCCCAGACCGCCCCCGGACGCTTTGTCAGCGGTGCGCTCTGGCTCACCGCAGGCAGCCATACACTGGGCATCGGCGGTGAACACGGCTGGGGCGACCGCTCGACCATGGTCGACCTCGTCTGCTTCGCCGCGCCTTCCAGCGCACAGCCCTGCCGTGCCTTGGGCGGCGATTCGGTCCTGAAGGTCGTGGACGCTGCCAACGTGGTCATGGAGCACACTGGGGCCACGCCGATCGCCTACGTGGCGATCAACGGCACCGCCGCCAGCGGCACGTTCAACGCTTCCCATGTCTCGGGTGTTTTCTCAGGTAGCGGCAGTCTGGCCTGCGCCACGCCCGCCAACATCTATACCTGGAGCGGCGTCGGCTCTTGGAGCGACGCGACGCATTGGGCAGATGGTGTAGTACCCGTCGCGGGTGGCGGCCGGAATCTCCTTATCCGCTTCCCTTCGGCCACCGGCGCCGCTTCCGCCAACGACCTCGCGGGCGAGTTCCTCGCGCGCGGTCTCGCGGCCTCGGGCATTGCCGCCGACGGTGCCGCCACGCTCTCGGGCGGTACCGTAGTCCTTACCAACAGTTCGAGCGGCGCGGCTCCTAAGATCTCGCTCCAAGCACCCGGTACTTGGACGGTCACGGCCCCGGTCGAAGCGCGCCATACACTGACCCTCGACGTGGCGGGCCAGTTGACTTTCCAAGAGAACCCACTCGGGGTTGCCTCCAACGGTACATTCTACAAAACCGGTACCGGCACCGTCACCCTGCCTACCTTCACGAATCGCGTGGCTTCGGTCATCGTTTATGACGGCACCATACAGACCCCTCAGCTCCCCTCCAGCCTGACGGTCAATCTCTTCTCACAGCGCGGCAAGACAGCGGCCCTCTGTCTCACGCAAGGCGGTCTCACGTTCGGCAACACGATCAATCTGCTGGGGTCGGGCATCCCGACCCTCGCCACCCGTTGCGGAGGAACGACGTTGACTTGTTCGAACTGGACTTACGGCCACGGCGACACCGCGCTCTTCGATGTCGGTGTCGGCGACACCCTCTCGCTCCGGCAGATGCTACTCATCTACAACAGCCGTGGCTATAGTGCCACCGCGCTCGTCAAGGCTGGCCCCGGCACGCTCGAAATCCGTTCCGCAGGCGCCGACACCGGCAACGGCCGCGCTTACCGTGGACGTACCACGCTGCGCAATGGCACGCTGGTTCTCGCCGAAGATGACTGGGGCACGTTGGTCGACTGGAGCAACCCCTTCAACGGGCGTACCTACGCCGGTACTGGCGGCTCGCTGGGCTACAACCTGCTGACCAATGCCGTGCTCGTCGGCGACAGCGGCACCGCCCCTTCCGACGCGCTCGCGCTGATCGCGGCCGGTGATGGCCGCTGGATCGGCCACGATATCGAGGTTGCCAACGCTGGTGCCAGCGTGACGCTCGGCATGACGGCCGGATCGGCCATGTTCGCGGGCACCCTCACGCTGCATCGTAACATCGCGTTCTCCGGCCCGGCCGACGGTATCCTCACGCTCAATTCCGTTTACCTCGCCCCCGACTTCACGGGGACATTCGCGCCTGCGTTTTCGGGTCTTGCCGCCCTGCGCATCGAGGGCGACTTCCCGTCCACCGCGTCGCTCGCCCTTCGCGGCCGCGCCCTGCGTTTCGCGACCGGTATCGTGCGCGACCAGACTCTCGCTTCGCTGGCTCTCGGCACCCCCGATGTGCCGGCGACACTGGATATCGACTTCGGCGCCGGCGTCAACGATATTCTCCGCGTGACCGCCACGGATGGCCTGACGCTCAGCAACACCGTGGTCAACCTGTTCTACGCCGGAACCGGGCAGCCCTTCGCCGAGCCCGGCACCTACACGCTCTTCACCTACCAGGGTACGCTCGACGGCGACGCGGCGTTGCTGTCGGTCGGCAACCCGCAGGACGGTGCGAGCTATGCTTTTGCCAATGACACCGTCAACCGCCGCGTGACTCTCACTATCACCGGCGCGTCGGGCGGCATCGCCGCTGTTTGGATACATCCGGAAGACGGCGCATGGGCTGTCGGTGCGAACTGGGACGGCGGCACAGCGCCGAACGGCGCGGGCCTCGTGCCGCTCTTCGGCCTTGCCATCACCAATCACGCGACGATCGATACCGGCGCGGGCTATACCGTTGGCGGGCTGACCTTCAACAACGCTACCTACGGCTACACCCTTGGAGGCAGCGGCGGGCTGACCTTTGCCGATGCCGGAGACCCTTCGACCGTTTCCGTGTCCGCGGGCGCGCACACGCTGAATACCGCGCTCAACGCCCCGGACGGGCTGAACGTCGCCACCGCAGGTGACGCGCAACTGGCGCTCGGCCCCGACGCCACCGTCGCCGCCGCGCTCACGCTCGCGCAGGGCACGCTTGAGTTGCAGGGCAATGCCACACTCGACGGTGCAGTCGATCTGGCCGACGCCACCATGCTGCGCGCACGCGCCACCACCAACGCTGCCATCGGCACCCTGAGTGGCGCGTCTTCGTCCGTCGTGGCGCTGACCGGCGATGCGCCCGCACTGACGATCAATCAGGCCGCCGACGCGACTTTTGCCGGTTCGTTTACGGGCGATGCCAACGCAACGCTCGACAAACTTGGTGCCGGCGCACTGCATCTATCACACCCCTACTCCCCGTTCGCCGGGAAAGTGTCGGCCGATGCCGGTACGCTCGCCTTGCACGCCTTCGTAACGCTCGCGTCGATCCAAGTGCCCGCATCTGGCACGCTCGCGATCAACGCACCGGCAACGAGCGGACTCATGGGGTATTACTACAGCGTTGCGCCCAACACCAATGCCTTCTGGACACTGGCCGGTATGGAGAGTCACTTCGCCGCGATGGTTCCGGATCTGGTGTTCCCGAGCAGCGCATCTGGCGAACAGTTTGACTTCGGGGTCGGGTCCACCTATACCTTCCCGACACCCTACCATAACGGCGGTAGTCGTGCTCTTCATTTTGAGGTGGTGTGGCGCGGTGTCATCACGTTGCCGGAAAACGGCACCTACACCTTCGGCGTGCAGTGCGACGACGGCGTCCTGCTCGCCATCGACGGTCGGCAGGTTCTGTCCCGTAACTACTACTCAAGTGCCTGGTTCGAAGAAACGATCACGCTTGATGCGGGCCGCCACGACATCGTGCTCGGCTATTTCCAACTGACCGGCGGTGGCGGCATCCGCCTACGCGTGCGCTGTCCCAGTCAGGGCACGGCGCAGCTTGTGCCCTCTTCATGGCTCACGCCCTACGCGCAGGCCTCGCGCCTGTCCGGTAGCGGTGCGCTCTCGTTGGCCGCGCCGGACAGCATGTGGCGCACGGCGCAAGCTAACGGGTTCGAGACATGGCGCGGCACTCTCAGCGGGGTGAGCGGGAGCTTGTTCGCCAAATCCGCCACCGGGCATTTCAGCCTGTCTAGCAGTGGTGCGCCCAACGCCTTTGCGGGCGGCCTCGATGTGCAGGGTGGTATCCTGGCTCTTGATGCGCACGAACAGGTCGATGATGCATCGCGCCTCAACGTATGTCAAGGTGCGACGCTGGCCCTCGCCGCGACAGAGACCGTCGGCGCGCTCTCGGGTGACGGCACACTTGCCATCGGCGGCCACGTCTACATGGTACCCTTCATCGGCGACGAGGACTGCGGGATCTCGACCGCCAGCACGTACACGCACCTGCTGGATTTCCCGCTCAACTCCCACAAGCCGACCGTCAACGGCGTCCTGTTCGACAATCAAGGTGGCCGCAGCGGCACCCTGCCGGGCGGCGCATGGAACGACAATCCGAATGATGCTACGCGCAGTGGCATTGACAGTTTGTTGTGGGATTTCGCTTACGGATCAACCAACTTCACCTTCCATCTCGAGGGTCTTACCGAGGGCCAGGCGTATGACCTGCGCCTGTACTTCCGCAACTTCAACAACAATCCGCGCCGCCTGACCTTCACGTTCTCGGCCGGAGCGCGGCTGATCGGTATCCTCAACCACAATCCGGACTCCGTGTCCCGCAGCATCGTCGGTTGCCGTTATGTGGCTGACGCGAGCAAGAGCATCACCGTTAACATAATCTCACACGAAACGGCCCACACCTGCCACCTCTACGGCCTTTCAAATGAGGCGTTGGGTGGCATGAATGCAGCCAAGCTGACTGTGGCGCCGGTCGTCGGCCAGAATGCGACCTTTGGCGGCAGTGTCGTCGGCTTGGGCGAGTTGACTGTCGCCGGAGCCGGCACGCAGCGCTTCAGCGGGGCTAGCACGCTTGCCACGCCGCTTACGGTTACGGCGGGCACGGCGGCGCTGGAGCCCGGTGCGTCTGTGCTGGCGGGCGTGGCCGTTGATGCCGACGGAACTCTCGCAATTCCGGCGGGTGATGTTACCCTCGGCGGTCTCACGGGTACAGGGGTGGTCGATCTTCAGGGCGGCGGGATCTATCCCACCAACACCGCGCCCTATTTCGTGACCTTCACCAACGATGCCGGATGCGGCATCTCGCCGACCAAGGTCTATACCCACGCCATCGACTTCGGCGGCAACGGCGCGCCGACGATCGTCAACGGCGTCTCGTTCACGAGAACCAACGCGCCCAGCGGCGTGATCAATGGCTATGGCTGGGTCAACGCGCCGCCCAGCACCCACGGCGGTGACAGAGCTAGCAGTGTCGGTTTGGGCAATGACAATGGTGTCTTCAACCTACTTTACGGCATGAACTACAGCCTGCCGAGCGGTCAGACCGTTAAACTGACGGGACTGACGCCCGGCAAATGGTATGAGGTGCGCCTCTACAATCGCACTTGGGATCCGGCGTGTAATCGGACGCAGACGCTTATCTTTGACCCGGACGGTGCCGGGCCGATCAGCCACTCTGTGACGTATGATTTTGATGTTCCAGATGCGCCGCCGAACTATCTCGGATACCGCTATCTGGCTGCAACTGGCGAACTGTCGATCACCATCACCCGCACGGTGGGGGACTCGTACCACCTGTATGCGTTCACCAATGAAGAGTCGGGTGACGGCACGCCGGGGGCCACCACGCTTGCCCTTGCGGATGACTGCGTGTTCAGCGGTACGGTGACCGGCAACGGCGGCCTGATCAAGAGCGGCGCGGGCGTGTTCACCGTCACCGGTGTCGGCGACGCCACCGGTGCGCTGACCGTCAGCGGCGGTGCGTGCGGTGTGGCCGAAGGCGGACGCATCACCACCGGCCCGGTCAATGTGCTGGCAGGCGCGACACTCTTCGGCCACGGCCAGATGGGCGGTTCGGTCAGCGTGGCCAGCAACGCTTGGCTACAGGCAGGCACCGCCGCCGCGTGCGGCACGCTGGCAGTGGGTGGCGACCTGACACTCGCGCTTGGCGCCAACATCGCATGGCGCTATGCCGACGGCGGCGCGTTCGACACCATCACTGTCGCGGGCACGGTGAACATGCCGACCAACGGCATAGTCCAGGTGACCTCGCTCATGCCGGATCTGATGCCGCCCGCCAAGCGGCCGCTGATCGCATCATCGACCGCGATCAATGGCCCGGACGACCTGATCGGCTGGACTGTCGAGGGTGCGAAAAACGCCAGTCTGCGCTACAGCGATGACCGTACCAAGATCTATTTCTTCACGCCGCGTGGCATGGTGTTTATCTTGAAATAAAAGCAAAGGAGGGAGCTATGCAGCTATCCGTTGTCAAACGTGTCGTTTTCTTCGCAATGGCAGCCGGTGGCGGCGTGCTGCTCAGCACGTACGCTGAGCCGCCAGCGTTGACATGGGACCCTTCCGTCGGCGGAACGGTCTGGAATACCACCGCGTCCAACTGGCTGGATGCCGCATCGGCTGTCACGTCATGGACGCAGGGCGCTGAAGCGGTGTTCACGAACACGCCCGGCGGCTCCGTCGAGGTTGGCGAGAACCTCTCCGCCGCCGCGCTCACCTTCACCGGCAGTGGATACGAACTCTCTGGGACGGGTGTGCTGTCGCTCGGCAGCGCCCTCTTCTCGGCCGCATCCTGCACAAACCGCATTGATGCCCCTCTGCGAGCCACGGCCACGGCAGGAATCTCCAAAACCGGACCGGGAACGCTCACGCTGGGCCACCCCGACATCACGCTGAGACGGCCCGTGGCGGTCGAAGCTGGCACGCTGGCACTTGAGAACGTGACGTTTGCCGCTTCCGCTCCCGTGACGGTCGCGGCCGGCGGGACACTCGCCGTGCGGCAGACCGCCACAAACGGGCTGATGGGATTCTACTACGATCTAGTGCCCACCAACAACGTGTTCAGTACGTTGGCGACACTGGAGGCCCACTTCGCGCGGTTGACACCGAGTCTTGTTGTGCCCAGCAGTCTGGCCGGCGAGACGTTTGACTTCGGGGCGAACGGCGAGTACTTCCCGCCGCCATACGGGGCGGGCGGTTCCCGGACCAATAACTTTCAGGTCTGTTTCCGCGGACAGATCACCATACCGGCTACCGACTACTACACATTCCTCATCGAACACGATGACGGTTTCCTGCTGGCTTTCGACCGCGAGATGGTTGCCATGCGCAAAGAGAACACGACCACCGAGGTCACCGTCTTTTTGCAGAGCGGTCCTCACGACATGGTGCTGGCGCTCTATCAGGGCGGCGCCCGCTATCGGTTGCGGGTCCAAGTCAAAACGGTGTACGGCACATACGAGATGCTGCCGCAGTCGTGGCTGACCCCATACACAACGCTTCCCCGGCTCGACGGTGACGGTGCGCTGACGCTGGACTCTGGCGCGGCACTCAACCTGCAACAGAGCGCTTCCGGCGCGTTCAGCGGTCGATGGAGCGGCCCGGACGACGCCGTTTTCGCTAAGTCTGATCGCCACCACCTCGCGCTGACCTCCGCCAACACCGCATCGAATGGCTTTGCGGGTAATCTGGCCGTGTACAAAGGTTCGCTGGCGATTGATGCGCCCGAGCGCTTGGCTGATTCGGCGACAGTCACAATCGCCAACGAGGCGGTGCTGCGTGTCAACGCCGACGAAACGATTGGTGCGCTGGCCGGTGCGGGCTGCGTCGCGCTCGGCGGTTCGCCGGCTGTCCATGTCTACACCTTTTCCAGTGACGCGGATTGCGGCATCTCCAGTGCGAAAACCTATACGCACCTGCTGGACTTTCCCGACAACGGTTCAGCGCCGACGGTCAACGGCGTGACGTTCACGGACGCAGGCATGAGCGGCAGTGCCAATGGATACGCTTGGGACACAGTCAATCCGCCCACCGGAAAATGGCAGCCCGGCACCACGAACGGCATCACCCAACTGCTCATTGACTTCGTCTACGGTTCGCTGGACTACACCATCACGCTTTCCGGCCTGACGCCGGGACAGGCTTATGACACGCGCCTCTACTTCCGCTCGTTCGGCAACCCGAACCCGAACAGCACCCGCAACGTTACCTTCGTCTTCACGGCCGGCAAGCGTTTCGTCGGCTCAACCGAGCACATCATCGAATCCGCCTGGCGCAGTATCGTGAGTTGCCGCTACACGGCGGATGAAGCCGGAACGTGCTCAATCCGTATCCTTTCACACCACGCGAACGACACCTGCCACCTCTACGGACTCACCAACGAAGAGGCTCCGCCGGTGGCCGCGCCCGCCGATCCGCCCTCTTGGGGACCGAGCGTCGTGGCTTTTAGCGGCGACGCCGACTCCGGTCTGTCACCGCTGAAAAGCTATACCCACCTGCTCGACTTCCCGGACAACGGTTGTCCCGCGATCGTCAACGGCGTGGCCTTCACAGCCGCCGCCATGAACGGCAGCGCCAACGGTTATTCGTGGAGTTGCGTCACTCCGCCGACATCGAAATGGAACAATCCGAAAATCGACAGAGAACGCGAGGGGATGGATCGGCTGCTGTGGGACTTTTTCTACGACTCGACGAACTTCACCGTCACGCTCTCCGGTCTTTATCCCGGCGAGACCTACGAGACCCGTCTCTATTTCCGTTCTTTCGGTAATCCTGTCCCCGACTCCTCGCGCGATATTACCTGTACCTTTACGGCTGGGGCCGCGAACCTCGGTTCGGTGCCCCATGACCTGGACACGATGGCGCGCAGTATGGTGCGTTGTCGCTACACCGCCGACAGTGCTGGCACGCTCGCCGTGCACGTGGTTTCGGCCAACAAGGGAAGTACCTGCCACCTCTACGGGCTCTCCAATGAGCATGTGCCGCGGCCCGGTGCCAACGGGCCGACCCTCACGCTGGACACGCCGCAAGCGTGCACCGCCCAGTTAGACGGCGGTGTTTCCGGTGTCGGCACACTCGTCAAGCGCGGCCCCGGCACGCAACGTCTGGGTGGCCTCGTCGATCTCCCCTTGCCGCTCGACGTGCAAACCGGGACGCTCGCGCTCATCCCTGGGGCTGTGGTGCGTCAGGGCGTTGCCATCGATGCGGGCGCGACACTCGACATCCCCAATGGCGATGTGACGCTGGGCGGGATCGCGGGCACCGGCGTCTTGAATTTCGGTGGAGTCATCCCGTACCCGATTGTCGGAGGTCTCCGCGCTGTATGTGTCACCGATGATGCCAGTACCGGCATCGCCGCCAGTAACCGTTATACCCACCTGCTCGACTTCGGGATGCGTTCTGAAGCAGCGGTGATCAACGGTGTCGCGTTCAACAAGGTGAAGACGCAGACGGGATCAATCCAAGGTTACGGCTGGTATAACCTCCCGCCGGGGTTCCACGCTGGGAATGCACCGGCCAATGTGCCAACCAACAGTGGTCTCTACAACCTCCTTTACGACATGACCCACGGCTGGTCGTGGCCCAATCCCGTCACCATGCAGATCAATGGGCTTATCCCCGGCAAACGTTACGACGTGCATCTTTACAGCCGGTGCTGGGGGTCGATGCTGGGCGGCAACCGCACACAAACGCTGACCTTCGATCCCGATGGAAGCGGCCCGATCTCTGAGTCCATCATCATCAACCCCGACAACATGCTGCCGCACTACCTCGGCTACCGGTACACCGCCGTGTCGCCCACGCTGGACATCACCATCCAGTCGGCGAACTCCAACATGACCTATCACCTCAACGCCCTCAGCAACGAGGAGATCTGCGATGCGGTCTATGTGCCGCCTGTCCTTGACCTGTCGCATGACTGCACGTTCGCCGGTACTGTCGCCGGGGCCGGAGGCTGGGCCAAGGAGGGGCAGGGGACGCTCACCCTCGCCGGTCCCGTCACCGCGACCGGACCGCTGTTCCTGCGGGCGGGCACCCTCGTTTGCGACGCACTGGGCGGCGATGCTTCGGTCGCCAGCAACGCCTGGCTACGCACCGGCGACGTGGCCTCCTGCGGCACGCTGGATGTCGGCGGGACGCTCACCTTCGCGCCGGGCACGTGCCTCCCGTGGCGGCACACGGCGACCGCCGCCGACCTCTATACGGCAGCGGCAGCGGTCTTCCCGACAAACGGCACGCTGCAGCTCATGCCGCTGGCGAGCGGCGTCAAGCCGCCCGCGTGGCATCCCATTGTCATTGCTCAGACGCCGATTGAAGGGCCGGACGATCTATCGGGCTGGGTGATCGAAGGTGCGTCGTCCCAAGCTACGCTGCTTTACAACACCGACCGCACGGTGATCTACCTTTCCGGGCCGAAGGGCATGCTGTTCATTTTGCGGTAGTCGCCCCAAAGGCTGTAAGACTGTGAGGCTATAAGGCTATGAAGCTCTACGGATAGGGCGATTGCTAATGATTATTAATCACAAAAGAGTACTCAGCTCCCTCATCCGGTCGCTCCGCCTCCCCCCTCACAGCCTTAACCCCTTACAACCTTAACCCCCAATGCGGGCGAAGCCCACAACTTGTTTTTTATTGGCCTTATGGGTCGATAATGCACTAATGCACTAATTAACTTGGGTTGCGGGCTCCGCCCGCATTAGTTGTTCCATTTACATTCCCGTGCGAAGCGCGGGCGGCGGGCTAACCGGCATGTTGTATTTTGGCAGAATCACATCCCGCACCATCCCCGGTGGAACCGATGTCATCGTCAGTTCCGGCCGGTGGAGACGACGGCGCACATTGGCAATGAACGTGCGCATACGGTAGTCACTCGCCCCCGCTTGATAGAGAGCCAGGCGGTAGCGTGCGCCGATCGGCGCCCCGTTTCCTTCCGGAAGCTGCAGATGAAGCATCGCCGCTTCGTCAAGCGCCTTAAGTTGATCCTCGGGTATGGCGGAGGGACACGTTTTCCAGACACGCCAGAGTCCGTTAAGCCGACGCGGCAGAAAGGCAATTTCATAGGCCAGTTGTAACCGTTCACGTGCCGTCATTGGCGCGGCTCCTTCCAAAGTTCCATGTCAGTCTTAAGATTAGCCAGGTTATCCCTGATCAGAACATCGTCTCTGAATCTCTCGGGCAAACGGGAGACCGAAGCCACCACCTCCTCAAATCGCACACCGGCAGCACAAACCAGGAACTGAATGTCTTCATAATCCTGTTCGCTGCACCGATACAACTTGGATGCCACCAGATCTGCGGCCGACCCGGTCTTGACCGTCAGATTCGTCCCCGTGAACAAAACAACGGCTTCTTCATTCGGCGTTGGAACAGTCAGCATCAGCGGTCCGATCAATTCCACAAAGGCACCCTGATATCCCAATACGGGGCTGACGGGCAATCCCGCTTTTTGTGACGCTTCAGCAAAACCGCTCATGTCAAGCTTAGAAAACGGCAGGGCCACATCAATGTCACCTGTTACCCGAATTTTGGCCCCCAGAACGGCAATTGCCGCCCCGCCGATCACGAAAAGAACCGTGCCCGGCTTAACAAGCGGATCCAGTCGCGCGAAATATTCCATCGCCGAACGTTCGTTGATTTCGGATATCATCATATCAATTCATAATTCCCTGTTGTCACTCCCACCCCATAGGCGCGAAATGAAATGTAGGCGATTATGCAAAGCTGGGCCGAAATGTCAACCCCGTTACCGTAACACAAAATAATCGGTTAGCCCGCCGCCCGCGCTTCGCACGGGAATGTAAATGAGGATAACTTTGATGTAAGTTATAGGCAAGTCGTCATTCAGGATTGAACAACATCACATTAATCATGTTAATCATGTAATCCTGTCCTAAACTTACGCCGTTGTTTTTTCGCGGCAAAACCACGCGGCAGGCTAAATTCTATTTGGGTTCACGGAATCGGAACGGAGACGAGCCACTCGGGGTGCTCCCGCACGCCCTCGGCCTCTTGAATCGGCCAGGTCGCGCGGGCGGCATCCGCGTACGGCCCGATCCGTTCGAACGGGATCGGTTCGAAGCCTAGGCGCAAGGCCGGCGAGTCGGGCTTGAGCCGGAAATCGCCTTTAGCGGCATCCACGAAAAGCGGATCGGCCACGAGCGATGCGGTGTCGGCGCCCGCCATCTGCCATGCCTCCCACTCGGTAGCGGGCTGTATCTCTTCCAAGCGCAGGTCGCTGATTTCGACCGCCCCTTGGGCCGACTTAAATTCGAACTGCAGCGAGAGCGCCGTCACCCGTTCGTCGTAGTCGGCCTCGCCGGGCTTCGGCAGATAAAAGGAGGTCTCGCAGGGGTAGGCCGCCGATGCAGTGCTAACATCCGACATGTCGTAGCGCCGCAAGAAATGACGCGCACCGAAGGCTTTCCACAGC
>Ga0255343_1005015_pt1 | contig 12653 bp, 9 predicted proteins | sample wastewater_treat_4_FD_192413 | JGI IMG/M metagenome (GOLD analysis project Ga0255343, IMG submission 192413) | Wastewater microbial communities from Lulu Island WWTP, Vancouver, Canada - plant16 | ecosystem: Engineered > WWTP > Wastewater > Unclassified | place: Canada: Vancouver, British...
TCGAGACGATTACTGCGAGAATTTTTAAAGAAGAACGAGACAAAATCATCTCGGCAAACGTCGACCTATTCTCAGGTTTCGTTTACAAGATACTCGGCATCGATCGTGATCTCTATACACCTATGTTCGCCCTTGCGCGCATGGCAGGCTGGTGTGCGCACAGATTGGAGCAAATCAGGGATGACAAGATTATTCGCCCCGCCTACGTCTCCAACTACAGAAATAACGTCTACATTCCAATAGGTGAGCGTAAGAGTGTCACGAAGTAATCGTGCAATCTCAGATTGTATTAACTGAATATGGGATGTTGCGTGGGATCATTATGATGCCTCCACAGTAACGATGAGATATTCGGTTAGAAATGAGGCAGTTTTTGAATATATAAATTATTGTATATTTGCAATATCTCTGTTATCTTAATTCCAAGAGGTTTAATTCAAAGGTTTTTCGCGTAGATGTGGGTGCTTGAGGGGAACGTATGGTCAAGCGATTGAACAAGTTAATTGCAAGGCACGTCGACACGTCACAATTTCCCGTCAAAGCGACCGTACGGAAGGACGGCGTCGTCATCCTCGAAGGCGAAGTTCCCGATTGGAAAACTGCCGATGAGCTCGCTCATCGCGTCGCCAAATCAAAAAAAGTCCGAAACGTCATCAACCATCTGTCATGCGACGGGAAGAGTCTTGCCTATATTCCAAAAAAAGATCTCATTGAACAAGGGAGAGCGCTCGGGACTTTCGATGAAGCCGATGTGATTATTGTCGGCGCGGGCGTCATCGGCTCAGGCATCGCCCGCGAACTATCCAAGTACAACCTCGACATCGTTGTCCTTGAGAAAGGCGACGACGTCTCACAAGGTGTGTCCAAAGCGAATAACGGCATGATCCATCCGGGGAACGCTGTCATCCCAGGAACCCTGAAGGCAAAACTAAATGTCGAGGGCAACGCCCTGTATGATGACTGGGCATCCGATCTCCAGTTTGAGTTTAAACGGATCGGCTCTTTCGGACTATCTTATGACAAGAAAGATCGCTACACGCCGTGGCTCGGGTGGATCGCAGGTCGCCTGAACAAGGTCCCGGGAATGCGCTTTATTTCGCCCGATGTTTTTCTGGAGATGGAGAAGGACGTCGAGGTGAGACCGCGGCGTGTGCTCTACGCGCCGACGACTGCTTATGTGGACGGCTTTGAGGTGACAATCGCTCTCGCGGAGAATGCCGCTATGAACGGCGTGAGATTCCATCTTCTGACGGAAGTTGTCGATGTCGATGTCGAAGAAGGCGTCGTCAGGGGAGTTGTCACCGACAGAGGGACGGTCAAGGGAAAACTCGTCATCAATGCCGCGGGCGTTTTCGCTGATGAGATCGCGGCGATGGCGGGAGATCAGTTCTACACCCTTCATCCGAGAAAAGGCGTCATCGCCATCTTCGACAAGGAAAAGAAAGGTCCGGATCGTTCTATGAACGGCAGACCGTACGTCTATCAAAAGAACACAAAGGGCGGAGGAGTCCAGCGAACGGTCTCGGGCAATCCCTTATGGGGACCGAATGCCGTCGAGATAATTGACAAGACTGATCTATCTGTACAGCCTGAAGATCTCGACTACGTGATGGGTAGCGGCTCGGTCGTCTGCCCGGGGACGAAACGTACTGATATCATTGCCAGTTTCGCCGGAATACGCCCTGCCGATTATAAAGAGGATTTCATCATAGAACGTTCGCGTGTCGTGAAAGGGTTCATCCACGTCGCAGGCATACAGTCGCCCGGGCTCGCTGCGGCGCCCGCCATCGCGAAAATGGTTGAAGGGTTGACAGCGGACGAGCTGGGAGAGTTGACACGCAAGGACGACTGGAATCCGATACGAGAGAAACCCGTCGTCTTTTCCAAGCTGTCTCCGGAAGAGCAAGAACGCCTCGTAAACGAAAACCCATTGTACGGTCACATCGTCTGTCGCTGCGAGACGATCAGCGAGGGCGAGATCGTTGACGCGATCAGGCGACCCATTCCAGCCGTGACGTTCGATGCGATCAAGCGCCGCGTGCGTGCGACGGCGGGACGGTGTCAGGGCGGGTTTTGCGGACCAAGAATTCTCGAAATCATCATGCGTGAGACGGGGCTTCGCCCTGAAGAAGTGCGAAAACAGGGCAAGGACTCCTACATTGTGGCAGGTACAATTCGAGATCGATATGATGCGGCGGATTGTTGCGAGACACGGGCGTCGGTTGGTATAGCCGACGGCGTTGCACAGGAGACGGGAGCGCATCATGAAAGTGCTTGAGACGGACATCGCGGTGATCGGGGCGGGTCCTGCGGGGTTGGCCGCTGCGCTCGAAGCGTCGCGTTTAGGTAAGCGTGTGACGCTGATCGAGAGAAGCGATGATCTCGGCGGCATCCTTCAACAGTGTATACACGACGGTTTCGGCTTGATCCGATTTAAAAAACAGCTATCAGGACCTCAGTATGCCGAGCGATTCATTGAAGAATTAAAAGCGAGCGATGTATCGCTGCTTATGGATACGACCGTTCTCTCGATCGAAAACGAGCATAAGTTGATACGTGCGGTGAGTCCGAAGGAAGGTGTGCTCGAGATACGTCCAGGCGCCGTCGTTCTTGCCATGGGTTGTCGCGAGAGAACAAGAAGTCAAGTCGAGATATACGGAACGCGACCGTCCGGCGTGATGACCGCGGGAACGGTTCAGCGATATATCAATCTTGAGGGGTATCTCCCGGGGAGGCGCGCCGTCATTCTCGGCTCGGGCGATATCGGGTTGATTATGGCGCGGCGTATGCATCTCGAGGGGATTGAAGTTCTCGGCGTCTACGAGCTGATGCCTGAAGTCGGCGGTCTGGCGCGCAACGTCTATCAGTGTCTGATCGACTACGACATACCGCTCCATTTATCGACGACAGTAAAGGAAGTGTTCGGCGACGAAAGGCTTGAAGGTGTCCGCGTCGTTAAAGTCGACGAGAATAGGCGACCGATCGATGGGACTGAAGAGGATATTGCATGCGATCTTCTCGTCTTGTCGGTAGGTCTCATTCCTGAGAACGAGTTAAGTCGAAAAGCCGGCGTCCTCATCTCGCCCGTGACGCAGGGTCCTGTACTTGATGAGTCCATGATGACGTCTGTGCCGGGCATCTTTGCAGCCGGCAATGTCTCGATCGTTTTCGATTTAGTCGATTACGTCTCCGATAGTGCGGAAGCCGCTGCGCGAGGCGCCGTTCGCTATCTCGACGGACAAGCTCCCTCCGCGGAACCGCTCGACGTGATCTTAGGGAATAATGTCGCGTCGCTTCTTCCGACGCAGTATCGCGTCGACTATACAGGTGATGAGCTGTCGTTCTACTTGCGCGTTTGCAAGATGGAGAGCAACGTCCGCGTCGCGTTGAGGCAGGGTGACAGAGTGATCAAGAGCAGAAAAATGCCGGTCGTCCGTCTGGCGGAGATGGTCGCGCTGACGCTGTTGCGGGAGGACTTGGCGCTTATCGAATCGGGTATGCCTCTTGAAATTCATATAGAAACGTGAGGAGATTACGTGGAAGCGAGGAGACGTACAGGAGATGTCAAGCGAGCGAAAGACACGGCTCGAGAACTGAGGTAGGAGATGGAAAGCAAACTCATTTGCATCAGTTGCCCTAGAGGGTGTGAGCTCCTCGTTCAAACGGACGAGCGCACCGACGCTTTCATTTCGGTCGAGGGTAACGCCTGCATTCGCGGGTCATCGTTCGCGGAAGCGGAGGTCAATCATCCCGAGCGCATGATGACATCGGTTGTCTCGATACGAGGTGCCAAGCATTGCATGCTGCCCGTCATCAGCCGTCGCCCGTTACCGAAGGGGAAGCTCGTCGAGGCGGTGCGTGCGATGCGCTCCATTACAGTCGAAGCGCCTATAAGGGAAGGCGACGTTATCGCGGAGGACATCGTCGGCACGGGGATCGACGTGGTCGCCGCGCGATCTCTGTCATGTCGATGTGATTAGCGGACGGCTAATCGATGAAGAATCGGAGGTGTTCTGTCGGATTGTAGTTGTCGTCCGATGGACTTACTCGTAAGTTACAAATATATCCATTGAGAGTTTGAGGAAAAAACATGAGTGAATTAATCAAAGCGTTGGAAGCCATTGTCGGGCAAGAGGATGTCGTACTCGAAACGTCGGTCAGAGCGCAAAAAGCAGTCGATCTTTACGCTCTTCGCCTTTACCAAAAGCACGTCGGTTGGGAGGCGACCCTTCCGCAAGCCGTCGTCCGCCCGAAGGATACGGATGAAGTCTCAAAAGTGCTCCGGCTCTGCAATGAGCGAGGCGTGCCTGTCATCCCATATGGCGGCGGTTCCGGCGTACTCGCCGGCGCAGAGACGCGCGACGAGAGAACGGTCGTGATCGACCTTGCACGCATCAATCGCTTGATCAATGTTGACGATGTTTCGTTACAAGTGACGTGCGGCGCAGGCATGCTTATCCGAGATCTTGAGGCGATCGTCCAGGAAAGAGGCTTCAAGCTGGGTCATTATCCTCAGTCGATGGATCTCGCTCAGATGGGTGGACTCGTTGCCACGCGATCGACGGGGCAGTTCTCGACCGGGTACGGCGCTATCGAGGATTTTCTCGTCGGATTGGAAGCAGTTCTCTCAGACGGAACAGTCGTTCGCATCAACAATGTGCCGCGACGTGCGACAGGCCCCGACCTTAGACACCTATTTCTCGGTTCGGAAGGAGCCTTTGCCGTTATCACGGAAGTGACGGTCAAGATGTTTCCGATACCGGAGACCACATGGAAGCATGCGTATCGCGTCAAGACGATGCGTCAAGGGCTTGAAATCATCCGTCTCGTTATGAGGACGGGCATCAAGCCAGCCGTCGTGAGACTCCACGATTGGCTCGAATGTGAGAAACCTTATGGGGCTTTCATGGAAGAAAATGAAAGTCTCCTCTTATTCTGGTCGGAGGGGCGGAAGGAGATCGCCGAAGCAGAGGGTGCCATCATCGATGCAATCGCAAAGGCGAACGGCGCCGTTTCCGCCGGAGAAAAACCGCTCGACCTTTGGTATGTCCATCGCAACGACGCGGCGGATGAATATGAGAAATACGGAGCGAACGGCATCTTGGTCGATACGCTTGAAGTTGCTGCCGACTGGAACGTCATCGCCGACATCTACGAAAAAACAGTGGAACGTGTCTACTACGAAGTCCCGGAAGTCGTCTTTTTCTCAGGACACTCTTCGCACAGCTACATCAACGGCACGAACATCTATTTTCAACTCGGCGCGTTTCCGCCCCCTGACGTTGACGAAGCACAACGCGTCTATGAAGCTGTCTGGGGTATCGTGGTGGAAGTGGCGCTTGAACACGGCGGATCGATGGGACACCACCATGGCGTCGGCAAACACCGCGTCCGTTGGATGGAAAAGGAACACGGGAGTTCCTATGTACTCATGGAGTCGCTCAAACGCGTATTTGATCCCAACGGTATTATGAATCCGGGTTCGCTGATCGAACTGTGACCGACCGGAAGATAATATATTCGGTTTACGAATATTATTGACAATACCGAAAAAACAAACCAGATGATGAGAAAGGCGAGATCTGACAAGATGCGCATCGTCACGTGTGTCAAACAAGTTCCTGACGAGCGGAACATGGCGACTGATCCAGTGACGGGATCGCTGTTACGCGATACGGCGGGATCAATCCCGAATCCGGATGACGCGTGTGCGCTCGCCATGGTGCGCGCGACGTCTGAGTCTTTACACGGACAAGTGCAGTCGCTCGACGCGATCACGATGGGACCGAGACAGTCGCGTTCTTCTCTTCGCCAAGCGCTTTCATACGGATTTGACCACGCCTATCAACTGACGGACTCGCGTTTTGCAGGCTCCGATGTCCTCGCGACGTCTCACGCGCTTGCACTCGCCATCGAGAAAACGGGCGGAGCTGAACTCGTCTTTTGCGGAGAAAAGTCGGCTGACGGTGATACGGGTCAAGTTCCGGCGGAATTGAGTGTGCTGCTCGGGGCTGCGTTTCTTCCGTTCGTGACTGAGATCATCGACCTATATCGCGATGTCATCACGGTGCGTTCGAAAATGGACGATGCGGAATACGTCATCGAGTCTTCGCTTCCAGCCGTCATTCAAGTGAAGGCAGGTGCGGTAAAAAGCGCTCCCGCTTCATTTCGAGATCGTATAGAAGCGCTTAAGAAGCCGATTGCCGTACTCTCTGCTGAAGACCTCTCATCGGAGATGCCGTTCGGGTATCGCCATTCTCCGACACGCGTTCGCAAGATGATCGCACCTGTTCGCACGCGCGTGCCCAGCGTTTACAGTGGGGATGACGCGCTCACTCAATTTCGTCAGATTCTCGAAGAATCCGAGAACACGGACGATCTGAGCGCCGACAGTCCACGCCTGCAGTCATACGCGCGACAAGTCCGGGAAACCGACGCGTGTTGCGATCAAGTACCGGATGAGCCTGTCGCGGTCTATGTGGAAGCGCACAAGAAAGGCTTTCAGAACGGATTGGAACTTTTGAGCCGTCTTCAGGCTTGCGGCGCGAAGACGATCTACGCCGTGACGCTTGTCCCGGGCGTCCACGCATCATCCGATGAATCGATGGAGCGGGTGCTTTCCGAGACCGTCGGCGAGGAACTCTATTTATCTCTCCTTCGAAGCGTCGATGCGCTCACAATCATGGAAGCCTCAAGAGCGGCGGTCACTACGGAAGAATGCGCGTATCGTCTTTCGCGCTACTTGGAGAAACGACGAGTCGGTCTCTGTCTCTTGTCGGCGACCGACCACGGACGCACTGTCGGACCGCTTGTTGCGGGGACTCTAAAGACCGGCATAACGGCGGATGTAACGGATTTGCGTTATGTCTCGGATCAATGGGAGCAGGTGCGACCTGCCTATGGCGGTCAAGTGTTCGCCACCATCGTGACACCGGAACATCGTCCCGTGATGGCGACGGTGCGTCCGCGGATTTTCGCCGTCGATCTTCACGACGATGGCAGAGGTGTTGTCGCCGTTGAGAGGGCGCAAGACATGGAAAACAGGAGAACGAAAATTCTCTCGATGAAAACATGTGAACGCGAGACGACCATCGAAGAAGCAAAACGTCTTCTGATCTTGGGCGGAGCGATCACGACGGAAGAGGAAAGAGATCGGCTCATTGCTTTTGCGAAGAGGCATGAGCTGGAGTGGGGTGTCACGCGTGCGCTTGTTCAAGGATACTTGGCACCTCACGGGCGTCAGATCGGCGTGAGCGGGTTGAGCGTCGCGCCAAATCTGGCGATCCTTGTCGGCGTTTCAGGTTCCGTTCAGACAATGAGCGGACTGCGACGCGCGGAGAAGATCGTCGCGATCAATCGTGATGAGGGTGCCCCTGTCTTTGATAACGTCGATATCGCGTTTATTGGGCAGTGGCAGGATTATATCGAGTCGCTCTCATAATAAGGACAAAATGTGAGATTTAGGGCGACTTGGTGTAGTTGAACAAGCATGTATAATGGGCACAAGCGAGACAGCATTCATGGAGAAAGGGTAAAAATGGATAAGAAGATTACGCTTGACGAGCTTCAGTGGGAAGGCAACAGCAAAATCATGTTCGATGAGATCATGAACGACCTCGGTCCGATGTATCGCGCCGCCGTCAAGAAGAAATTTGAGGTGTGGGTGAATCAGAAGCAGCAGACCGTTATCCGCGAGTGGAATATAAAGCACACACTGGAAAAATACGCGCCGCCGAACTACTGCGAAAAGTATATGAAAATTTACGATAAATATAAAACGGAAGAAACGGAAGCATAAGCTCTGACAACGAAAACGAAGGAGCATCCACCATGATCGATCCCTACATTCTTGCCGTCGATGTCGGCACGCAGAGCGTGCGCGCCATCGTTTTCAATCGCGAAGGCGATCAGATCGCGTCGGCGCGAAAAATCAGCGAACCGTACTACAGTTTGCAGCCCGGATGGGCGGAGATTCCCGCCGAGCAGTTCTGGGATGACTCGTGTCAGGTGATTAGAGAAGTCGTCGAAAAACTCGGAGCCGGCATCGCGCAGGTCAAGGCGATGACGATTACGGCGAATCGGGACAACATCATACCGCTGGATGAGAACGATCAGCCTTTGCGCGACTGGCTGACATGGATTGACACGCGTCGGACGCCGGAGATTATTCCGATTCTGCGACGTACGCTAAAGGGAGCGGATAAGCTCATCTACACTGTGAAAAGATCGTTCTTTGAAATGGTCGCGCCTCGGTCGAAGTTTAACTGGATCCGCATTCACGAGCCCGAGGTCTACGCCAAAGCCAAGATCTACGTAACGCTCACAGGTTTTTTGACGCACCGTCTTTGCGGTGTTTTTCGCGATTCACTCGCCATGCAGGTCGGTTATATGCCGTATGAGGCGAAGCGGCAGGATTGGTACAAGATTCCCGCCGTCTATAAAATTCTCGGTGTCAGGCGCGACCAGCTGGTCGATATTTTCCCGCCCGGCAGCAAGCTAGGAGAGATTACCGAAGAAGCGAGCAAGAAGACACTGTTGCCGGCAGGACTTCCGTTGATCGCCGCGGCGGGGGATAAGATGTGCGAGACGCTCGGTTCTGGTGTTTTTAGTCCCAAGCAGGCGACCGTCAGCTATGGAACGATGGCGACGATCGGCACGACCATCACGCGTTATGTCGAGGACAGCAAACTCAAGTTTTACACGTTCGCCAGCTGCATCCCGGACGCATGGAATCCCGAATACAATATCTACCGCGGGTATTGGCTCATCACATGGTTTTGCAATCAATACTCTAAAGAGCAGGGGATGCCCGAATTTTTGAACGAGATGAACGAGTTGGCTGCCGATGTTCCTCCAGGCTCAAACGGATTATTTGTTTTCCCGTTTTGGACCGTACAGCCGGGTTTATACCCGCATGGCAAGGGGATGGTCGCAGGCTGGATTGATCGACACACGGTCGCCGACCTTTACAGGGCTTTCCTCGAGAGTATCGCCTACGCGCTTCGCGAAGGTCTCGAAATCATGGAGAAGAAGTGCAAGACTCGCACTGAGAAGCTATATGTGGTGGGCGGTGGAAGCAAATCCGATGTGGCGATGCAACTGACGGCCGATATCTTCAATCTTCCGGCAACGCGACTCAGTAATACGGAAGTCTGTGCCGCCGGCGCGGCGATCAATGCCGGTATCTGGGCAGGGATCTATAAGGATTATGAGGATGGCGTTGCGAGCATGATGCGCGAGCATAAGACTTTTTACCCGATACCGCAGAACGTGGAGATATATGAACGCATCTACCATGATATCTACAAGAAAATCTATTTGAAAAACAAGGATTTATTCAAAAAGTTAGGTGAATTTGGTCATTTCAAGTCTGAATAACATTTTGTTATAAGGAGCTCAGCAGTAGGGATCATGGAACAAAAGAATATCGGACAACCCCGTTCGCGTTTTCGCAAGATCAACAGAGTCGACCTTGTGACGATGTCCATTGCACGCGAGGCTATTTTACTCGATCTAGGCGATCGCATGCGAACAGTTGACGACTACGTCGACTTGTTCGACGTCTCACGCGGTACTGTGCAAAAAGCTCTTTCAAGATTGGAAAATTCAGGAGCTGTTTCGATTGAAAAACGCGGTGTCTTGGGTAGTTTCCTCAAGGGTCGAGATAGAGATATTCTTTGGTACGAGGCCGACTGGCATCATGTGACGGGGGCGGGGGCGATTTCACGCACGAGACGCCAAGAGGCGCTCGCCTCATCCGTTTATACAGCGTTTGAAGAAGCGAAGGTTCCGCTCAGCCTTGCTTATTTACAGGGCTCTCTCCGCCGGGTACAGGGGCTTCTTGCGAATCAGTATGATTTCGTCCTGGCGAGCAAATGCGCCGCGGATCTGATCTTGCGACAATATGAGGATCAAATCGAGAACGCGATCACGCTTGAGCCGTTCAGCTTTCTATCGGGGTATACAATCGTCACGAGAGTAGGCTGCAGGGTAGAAGATGCGAAACGCGTTGGTATCGATTCGAACTCACCGGACCATGCGATTGTGACGAAGCGCGTATTTAGTGATCGCGTCGAGAAGGGGGAGACCGATTTCATAGATATTCACTTTACCAAGATGCCGACGGCGACGGCGATGGGTCATATCGACGCATTTGTTTTCAATCGCGATGTCATGGACTTCGTCCTTAACATACCTCCGCTCGATTTGCACGAGATTCCGTTCGAGTTGGATCTTGCAGAGCTGACGCGCGCCGTCGTACTGACGAGCACCAATAATTATCGTGTCGACGATTTCCTGAGGATAATTCTTCAACCTGATGCGTTGGCAACGATACAGCGTGAAGTTATGGAAGGTAAGCGCTTGCCCATCCTGTAAAAACTTGCCCGTACCACCCCCATAAAGATGAAGTTTTCCTCGTAACCAAAAGTAAATTGTATCGTCTAATAGGGTGACGAACTCATAATCACTCAAGAATGGAGGAAGCTGTCATCATCGAATCGAAGACCGAACGAGATGACAGTTAGACAGAAAATGAGAAAGCATCACATTCGTCTAGCAATCGCAATATTCCTTCTAATCGGCTCGATGCTGTTTGTCGGATGTTCTGCGGTCAATTCAGACATCGGAAGTAACGAAAGACTTGACGATTGGGAAGCCCCGGGTGACGCAAACTACGGCAAGGACTTCGAGAATGTCGTTCCCGACATCAAAGAGGAGCCTAATGTTTCGCCTTTGCCCGGTGTCTATGAACGCAAATTCATCGAGAACGGCTACCTCACCCTCAGGAGCGTCGACGTCGACAAAACATTCAAATCGCTGTCAGATCTGGCTGCAAGCCTCGGAGGGCGCGTTGTCTCCTATGAGCAGAACGTCGGCGAAACGTTTACGACCATCACGATGCAAGTCGCCGTCCCATACGGCAAGCTGACCGATTTCATGGAACACGCGGGGGAGAGCGCAACGAAGATTGAATTACAATCGGTCACAAGCGCCGAAGTGACGGAAGATTATTACGACACGAAACTCCGCATCGAATCGACCGAGAAGTTAATTGAACACTATCGGACTCTTCTGAAGAATGCGACGACAATCGAGGAGACGCTCCAAGTTCAATACCGTATCGACGAACTGACGGTCGAACTCGAGAGCGCGAAAGGTCGTCTACGTCTGCTCGATTACCTGACGATAGAATCGCACATCAGCATCACGATCCGCATGGAGGAAGACCCAACCGTCGCCAAGCCGGACGTGACGTTGAAGACGATGAAGTGGTCCGACGTCGGCTACCTGATGAAAAACGGCATCAAAAAGATCGGCATCGGAATCGCACTCGGATTCCAGTACTTTCTCATCTTCCTCGTCTACGCGGCGCCCGTCATCGTGTTCATCGCACTCGTTTTTCTCATCATATGGCTCGTCCGCCGCAGGAAGAAACAGAAGAGAGCAGCACTGACCGCCGCATCTAAGAGTACTGTCGTACCGGAACAGGTGGAAAAGGTTGCCAAACTGGATGAAGTTACGAGCCAGGTACAGAACGAATCGATCCAAGAGTAGGGAACAGTAAGCTTTGACATCATGTAATGGAAGATTAAGCTGAAGAAACGCAGTTGAGGGATAAGCTGAAAAATATAATACTTCTGTTCCGCTATGCTAAAGTAATGGCAATGCAAGAAGGGCAGGTGACCTAGAAACAGGTCACTTGTCCTTTACCTTAATTGGGACTTATGAGATAATAAGTTTCGATGTGATTTGAGTTATTTAGAGGTTTATATGCCTTCAAGGATGTTATGAATGGTTGACTAAGATAATGGTGTCAGTAAAGAAGAGAATGTTGCTGGCATCTCCTTAAATATTCATCAATCTGAATGGAATCCTTGCAATCAACGTTTATGATAGTGCCGATCACTCGAAGGAATTGGAAATGGAAGAGAGTTTGATTGAAGTGAAGAGCATTATGAATAAAAAGCCTATTTATCTGTCCTCACCTCGTATGAGTGATGAGGGTTATGAGCTAGAGTATGTAAGGCAAGCCTTTGAGACGAACTGGATTGCTCCGCTCGGACCGAATGTGACGGCGTTTGAGCAGGAATTTGCGGAAGCAATCGGTGCGAAGGATGCGGCAGCCCTCGTTTCAGGAACGGCTGCGATCCATCTCGCACTCAAACTTGTTGGCGTCGGGGAGGGGATTCGTCCCAATGATCCCAACGCTAGAGAACCTCGAGAAGATATCGTTCTTTGTTCATCACTAACTTTTGCGGCGTCTGTCAATCCTATCGTGTATCAACATGCGACTCCTGTGCTCGTCGATTCAGAGTGGACAACGTGGAACATGGATCCCAATGCGTTGAAGATTGCGCTCGAGAAGTATATGGGGAGAGTTAAGGCAGTTATTGTTGTTCACTTGTATGGTTTGCTTGCAGATATTGATCAAATTCTCGCACTTTGTGATGAATATAATATCCCGTTGATAGAGGATGCAGCCGAGTCGCTCGGTACAACGTATGATGCCTATTATTATCGTGCAGAAGGAGAGGCAAAACGCTGTTGGCATGATGTCCCTCGACGACTATACGCCGGAACGGCTTCGGACATCGGTTGTTTCAGTTTCAATGGCAACAAGATTATCACGACATCAGGAGGCGGTATGCTGA
>Ga0255343_1005030_pt1 | contig 12635 bp, 9 predicted proteins | sample wastewater_treat_4_FD_192413 | JGI IMG/M metagenome (GOLD analysis project Ga0255343, IMG submission 192413) | Wastewater microbial communities from Lulu Island WWTP, Vancouver, Canada - plant16 | ecosystem: Engineered > WWTP > Wastewater > Unclassified | place: Canada: Vancouver, British...
TCACAACGCCGTCTTTGATTTGATCAGGTTCCAGAAAAAAGTGTTGCATAGCTCTATTGTAGCGTATTTTCAGTTTTTAGTTGCTAAACCCCAATGATCTCACATCCTCTCATCCTCTCATCCGGGTTCCGTTTGACTTTTCCTCCGCATTCCGCTATTCTTTATCCACTCAGGTCAGTCAGGTGCGCGCGCTTAACAGTGAGGAAAGTCCGTACACCGCAGAGCAGGATGCCAGGTAACCCCTGGATGGTCGTAAGATCGTGGATCGGGCCACAGAGACATACCGCTCGCAAGTGCAAGGGTGAAAAGGTGGTGTAAGAGACCACCGGCGCTTTGGTAACAAACGCGGCCAGGCAACCCCCATCCGGTGCAAGGTCAAACAGGAGAAAGAGCCTGCTCGGCTCACTCGATCTCCGGGTAGACCGCATGAGCAGGCTGGTGACAGTCTGCCTAGATAGATGCGCATCCAAGACAGAATACGGCTTACCGGCTGACCTGAGTGGGGAACTTCATGGCGCGATAAAACGTCATAAGCGCAGGAATCATTTCACGATGAAAGGTCGCTATGAAAAAAGGCACCACCATCATTCTCATTCTGGTCTTTCTGCTCGCTTTATTTGGGCTGCTCGCCTGCAACCTGCCCAGGAATAACGCCAGCGTCACCATTCTGAACCCGGTTTCCGGACAGGTTGTCCCGGCTTTCATGGAATACCAGATCACATCTTCCATTAAACCCGAGGGCAATTGGTCGAGGATTGAGCTGATCATCAATGGCGACCTGATTCGCCTCGACACGCCCAAAAGCAATCCCGGGACCTTCGGATTGATCACTCAACCCTGGATTCCTACCAAAGAAGGTGCGACCATGATCGAAGTCAAACTTTATCAGCGCGGCAAGACCCCCTCTGCGACTGCCAGAGTTGCCGTGATGGTCAAAGCGATGCAAGCGGAGGAAATCCCCCCGACCCCAACTCTCTCACCCCCAACCCCCGAGGCGACCCCCACCGGAACCATCACGCCGCCCGCCTGCACGATGTCGGCGGCTTTGCTTGAGGACCTCAGCGTGCCTGATGGCACAGTCCTCCAACCAAATCAGCGCTTCACCAAAACCTGGCGCGTGCAAAACAACGGCACCTGCAGTTGGGAACAATACAAATTGGTTTTCGTGCGCGGAAGTCTGCTCGGCGGCAACTCACCGACACTCCTGCCAAAGGTGAGCCCGGGCAGCAGCCTGGACCTTTCGCTTGAGCTTTTCGCGCCGAGTTACCAGGGCGAATACTCCGGTTACTGGCAAATCCAAACGGAGAAAGGCAGCCTGATTGGTCCGGAGTTGCATTACTCCATCCGCATCCCTGGTCCGACCGCAACGAACACTGCCACTGCCGCGCCCACGAAGACCGCGACCCCCACCCAGACGCCCACGCCAACGGCAACCGCCACTGCAACTCAAGCTCCGACTTCCACCTCGACCGCCACGCCTACCAAAACTGAAGCGCCTACCGCTACCCTCACGCAGACCGCGACTGCCATCGCAACCCAAGAGCCCACAGCCACCCCAACCACGACGCTTCCTTCACCTTTGGAGGATGCGACCGCCCAACCTACCAGCTTCCCAACACAAACGCCTACGCTCGCCCCAACCCAGGGTCCTCTCGATTCCGTCCAGGTGATGGAAGAATTCCGCCTCGATTCCGGGAAAACCCAGAGTTTCGCGGTCTCCTGCGACTCGGTCGGCGGAGTGGCTGTCTCCGGCGGATACAAGATTGATGAAAACGTGCGCCTGATAGCAAGCCAGCCTGCCAAAAATGGCTGGCAGGTGACGTTTTCCAACGAGACCAAATCCGAGAGAACGGTGACCGTTTTTGCCAGTTGCCTCACCGGATTCAATGGCAATGTCCAGACCACACGCGTTGAACAGATGGTCGAAGGCAAGAGCATTGCAGATCTCAAACTGAGCTGTCAGTTTGCGGGGCAGGTCATTGGCGGAGGTTTCGATTTGAGCAACTCGCCTACGCTGACGGTCACGGAATCGCGCCTTGTGGGCAATGAATGGGTGCTCTCGGTCGTAAACAGCGGAAGAAGCGAACAAAGCCTCACCGTATACGCCCAATGCCTCTCCGGACCTTCCTTGCCAGGGCTGATGATCCGCGACGAAATCGTCATAGTCCCCGCAGGCGAAAGCAAAGAAATTCAGATCGGCTGCGAAGCTCCTGTCCTCAGCGCGGGTTTTCGCGCGCCCTTGGGGCTCAACCTGCTCAGATCGCAACCAACAGCAAAAGCCTGGATATTTGAAGTAGAAAACACCACCTGGCGCCCGCTGCTCTTCAGACCCCAAGTCCTTTGCGCGGGTTTCATAAAAGAAAGGTTCCTGGACTTCGGCCTGCCCTGATACAAGGAAGGCTCTCACTCAGGAGCCGACGCAATCAGACGATAAGGTCATCGAGGCTGCGCTTGGGGACGTGGTGTATGCCTTCAGCATCACGGTAGTAGCGTATGTCGCCATCCTGCCCGAGAGGCTCGATGAGGCATGTTTCCGCGGGCTTCCCCAGCGCGATCACATAGCCGATGTGGAAACCCTCGTCCAGTCCCAGAATTTCCCGCAGTTTCTCCCGCTGCACAGACCCGAAAATGCAGCCGCCAAAGCCCAGTTCAGTGGCACGCAGCAGCATCGTCTGCATCGCGATCCCTGCGTCCACTTCGGAAAATTTACTGATCGTTTCATCACCCAAAACGACGATATAAGCCGCCGGACGTTCTCCTGCTGCCGGACCAGACCAGTCCGTCAGGTAAGCAGCAAATTTCAGGCATTCAAAGACTTTGGCTGCCTCGCTCTCCTCAAAAACCAGGCGGAACTTCAAGGGCTGCCGGTTCGCTGCAGAGGGGCAAAGCCGAACGGTGGCAACCAACTCCTTCAACGTTTGCTCGGAAATCCTCGCGGATTCATCAAATCGCCGGTAAGAACGGTTTTGGATCAAAAGGTTAGTCAGCATGATACCCTCCGGTGCTATTTTTCAGAAGTCGATAAGCAAGCGCGCCGGCAAGTATCAGCAGGAACAAACCAGCCACGTCAAAAATGATGAAACGCAGGATGGCAGACCGCAGCGAGCCGTGCTCCAGAGGAATGGAGCGGCGCAGCATTGCCTCCCCCACCAGCCCAATCGCCTGCATCAGCAGCGCTTCTATCAATGAGCGAAAATTGCGCAAGGGATGGATTAACGCGAAAATATAAGGTACCTGCCACATCACAAAAAGGATGCCCATCCCAACGACAGCGGCGCGTCCGGGAACGCCGCTCAGTTCAAAAGGCGCTGTATAGGGCAATGGATTAAAGATGTAAGCCAATGCGCACTGCAAATTAATCGCCAGGACAATGAAAATCAAGATCCTCGGAAGAAGCAGCCCGGCGAAACTCTTGTTTTTCATGAGCGTGTGACGATCCCCTGATTTACCTGCCAGACCTCCTGCTCCCGCACGAACTCCGGCACGAACATCTCGAGGTCTGTGGCGGTCAAGAATGCCTGCTCCACCTGCCCCAGCACTGCCAGCAGATCCGCGCGCCTCTGGGGATCAAGCTCAGCCATGATCTCATCCAAGAGCAGCACAGGCCACTCTCCTGTTTTTTCCTTCATCCAGGCAACCTCAGCAAACTTGATCGCCAGCAGCGCGGTGCGCGTTTGTCCGCGCGATCCGAAGTTGCCGAGGTCGATCTGGTTGCTCAAAAAACGGACTTCATCGCGGTGCGGACCAAGGCTCGTCTGTCCGCGCTGGATATCCGCCTGGCAGGATCGGTTGTACGCTTCCAGCAGACCGCTTTCGAGGGCTTCCGCGCTGATTCCAGTCCGGTCGAGTGTGGTTTGCACCGGCAGCGCCATCTGACCGGCAGGTTTTTTGAGGGGTTCAAAGGCAGGCTGATACTGGAATTGCAGAATTTCGAGGTCTCGCGTCAGACGTTGGTGAATGGGGATCACCAGTCTTTCAAGGGTCGCGAGCGCGAGGATGCGAGCCCGCATGATCGCCGCGCCGTGCCGGGCAAGCAGTTCATCCCATGGCAAAAGCTGCTCCCGGTCCCCGCCCGTTTCCGCCAGGGTCTTCAGCAGCGCGTTTCTCTGGCTGAGGGCTTTACCATAGGCGGAGAGATGCCGGTGGTAGCCGGACTCCGCCTGCGAAAGGATCTCATCCAGATACAAGCGCCGGTCCGACGGTGCGCCTTCGATCACCCGCGACATCTGCGGCAGGAAGGTCACGGCGTTGAATCGACCAAACACTTCCGAAATATTTCGTTTCACCCCGTCCAGCAGCACCTGTTTTGTGAACCTGGGCGAAGCGGGATTGCTGCTGCCGTCCTGGATGAGCCGGACTTCGATTGTATGCTGACGCCCCGCCCGCTCAAATTCTCCGAGGATCCTCGCCACAATGATAGGCTCGGCAGGAGCAGCAAAGTTGATCAGCAAACGGTCATTGGAAGCCGAGAAAGAAGCAAAATTCGCCAGATAACCGACCGCTTCCAGGATGCTCGTTTTCCCCTGGGCGTTATTGCCGGTGAACAAAATTACCCGCCTTGGGAAATCCAGTTCCAGGCGGGAGAAGATGCGGTAATTCGTCAACGATAGCCGTGTGAGATACATTAATCCTTAATTTGTTCCGCTTCCTCAGGTGTGGGTTCAAACACTTCTTCAGCCCGATCGATATAGAGCACCCCATCGAGGTGATCGATCTCATGCTGGAAAATGCGGGCAAGCCAGCCTTCGGCGTCGATCTTGAGCGGTTTTCCGAAGCGATTCTTTGCCCTGACTGTGATTGCCTCGTGGCGCTCAACCTTGCCTGCCAGTCCAGGCACCGAAAGGCAACCTTCAATGTCGGTCACCTTTTCTTCGGAGCGTTTGATGATTTCCGGATTGACGAGGACGTACTTTCTTGGTTTGGCGTTCTCATCCCCATCCTCTTTGTATTCCACCACCACCAATCTTATTGACTGCCCAATTTGGGGCGCAGCCAAACCAACTCCCGGGGCGGCGCGCATGGTTTCGAACATATTGTCGATCAGAGTCTGAAGTTCCGCGTCAAATTTGCTGACCTTTTTCGACTTTAACCGCAGAGACGGCGTCGGAAAGGTCACAATATCTAAAATAGCCATAAATCTCCATCCAATATTTCAAATATTCTACCTTAAGGCAGGGCTGGATTCAATCAGATGCTCAGACAAGGGTCAGACAAGGGGAATTTGTGGATGCCGGCAGCTAATGATCCGCGGAAAGCGGGCGGGTGGGGTCGGATTTGGATGATTCGGTCTGCATAGTGAGACCGCGTTCGGATTCTTCCTGAAAGACCTTGAACCACTGCGCCACCCTTTCGCGCTCGAGCATCGTGCTGTGCTCGTCGCGTTCCTGCGCGTTGAGCCCCATTCGCGTGAAGATATCTTGCTGAACTACTGAGGGCTGATATACATCGTTGAAGGTCAGTTGGGTGTTGCCGACGGTTATATAAACCGTGCCGTAGTTGAACAGCATAGGCAGAATTCCTCTGCGTTCGTATTCGATGCTCAGTATGTTTTCCAGAGGAGCGGTGCGGCGCGACTCACGCCCGAAAGGTTTGCGGTCCAAGTCGATCACCTGGTTTGCGGTCAGTTGGAAGAGATCATTGCGCCAGTCCACATATTGGTAAACCACCACGCAGGCGGCAACCAGGATCAAAAAGTATCCCGCCACCAGACCCATGGTGTAATCCAACTGAGTCAGGTTGTGGGTGATGATGGCGATGACGAAAGCCGCTGACCCAAGCAGCACGAGCAGCGGCAGAGCCAGCTTCCTAACCAAAACAAACCAGTGTTTGCGGTAGGTGATGGTACCTCCAACCTCATGCCGAACTTTAAAGAAGTCAGAGAACAGCCACTGGAAGAAGCCGATCTCCCGGGGCGCTTTTTGGACGATTCCGAACTCCGCCTGCAAGTCTTTCGGGGTGATCTGTTCGGCTTCTTTGCCAAATTTGTGCCGCAGGGCTTTGCGGATCTCGTCCGCGTCCATTTCGAGATCAACGCGCTTGCCGTGCGCCCAGTTGGTTTCGATCAGCTTGCCGATCGCACGGGCATGCGCCACCCGCTGGAAGCGGATATCGCCGATGTAAGTACGCACGATCACATCCGAATAACCCAGGAATGCCCCCAGGTGTGTGGTATTGATGCCCACGGAGACAAGCGTGCTCAAAGGGGCTTCCTGGCGGCTTTCATAAAAACCCGTCACCTTTTCCACCCAGACCATGCGGCGCGAGGTGATCAGGTAGAAATCATTCGCCCAGTTGTTGATATTCCAGACCAGCCAAAGCAGGCAGACCACAAAACCAAACACCAAGCCCGCCAGGGACAGGAAGGCTTGCCATGAGCTGAGCCAAAACATCAGAGCCCAAATCAGTGCGAAGGCGCCAAGCGGCACCAGCGCGCGAAAAAGCAGAAAAATCGGATGTTTACGCGCCATCAGATGGATCTTTTCACCCTCTTCCAGCCAGATCATCGGGATATTGGAAGCCAGACGACGGCTGTTGAAAAGCACTGATGCGGTTTCCCTGAAGGCGGGGACTTCCGCATAGAGAATCCGCACCTGGCGATTGGGGAGGAAGAAAGCACTCGCGTAGGTCAGCGCGGTCGCCGTCTCCTGGCGGAGCGGGACGTAATTCAGGGCTTCCATGCCGAGGGTTTCAGCCCGCTTGAGGACTTCCAACGGCTTTCCATATTCATCGAGCAGCTCGATTTGCCCGGAAGAAACAACGAAGAGTCCATCCGTCTCTTCCCCTCTCTGGTACAGGTTCTCACCCTTAGGGAGTTCGACCATCACGAATTCTTCGCTCAAACGCTCCATCTCCTCAAGGCTAAGCCCGCTGAAGAGCGGGACTTCGCGCAGAAGGGTGAGGAGGTTTTGTGTTTGTTCGTTCATGGTCACTTTCCGCCAAAAAGCAAAGCGGTTTGCCAAAACAAACCGCTCTATTTATTCATCACGCGTTTCCTTCTTCCGGCTGTTCCGGCGCGATCGTCTCAAAACTCAACTCTTCTTTTCCTTCCTCAAGGAAGATATGGACCGAAGCCCCGGGTTGCAAGCCGCCCTCGAGCAGTTTGATTGCCAGTGGGCTTTCCACAAACTTCTGCAGCGCGCGTTTAAGCGGGCGCGCGCCCAGTAACGGATCATAACCCTGATCCGCCAGCCATTCCTTGGCAGACTGACCCACCACCAGCCCAACGCCGTATTCCTGCGTGCGTTCTACGATTTCATTGAGTTGCAGATCTACGATCCTGAGGACGTCTTCTTTGCTAAGCTGCGAGAAGATGATGATTTCATCGATTCGGTTGAGGAATTCGGGACGGAAGGCATCCTTGAGCGCTTTTTCGATCTTCTCGTGCGAGGCTTTGACCTCATCGCCCTGGTCCTTGCCCAAAAATCCGAGCGAGCCGTTGCTTTTGACAAATTCGGTGCCAAGATTACTGGTCATGATCAGAACGGTATTCTTGAAGTCAACCACTCTTCCCTGTCCATCGGTCAGGCGTCCGTCATCCAAAATTTGCAGGAGGGAATTCCAGACCTCGGGGTGGGCTTTTTCGATCTCATCAAACAGTACCACGCGGTACGGACGGCGGCGAATGGCTTCCGTTAGCTGACCTCCCTCTTCGTAGCCAACGTATCCCGGAGGCGCGCCGAAGAGCCGTGAAACCGAGTGCTGTTCACGATATTCGCTCATGTCCACCCTCACGAGGGCGTCTTCGTCATCAAAGAGAAATTCCGCCAGCGCCTTTGCCAGCTCTGTCTTGCCCACGCCCGAAGGACCGATGAAGATAAAGGAACCGATAGGTCGGTTGGGGTCCTTGAGCCCCGAGCGTCCCCGGCGGATGGCGTCAGAAATTGCCCGGACGGCTTCTTCCTGTCCGACGATTCGGTCGTGCAGGCGGTTTTCCATCTCGAGCAGTTTTTGCGATTCCGACTCGAGCAGTTGGGTCACAGGGATGCCGGTCCACTGGTGAATGACAGCGGCAATATCATCGGCGTCAACGATATCATCCAGCTTGTGCTCCGCTTCCCAGTTGCTGCGTTTGATCTTAAATTCTTCCTCAAGGCGCAGGCGCTCCGCTTTCAGCTTGACCGCGCGCTCGTAATCGCGTTCCACGCCTGCCTGCTCTTCTTCGGCAGTCAGGCGGTCGATTTCTTTTTTCTCCTGCTTGAGGTCATCCGGCATTGAATACAAGGCTACGCGCAGTTTCGCGGCAGCTTCGTCCATCAGGTCAATTGCCTTATCCGGCAAACGCCTCCCTGTCATATAGCGCGCCGAAAGCTTGGCGGCTGCCTCAAGCGCCTCTTCTGAAAGCACAACGTTGTGATGCGCTTCATAGCGGTCGCGCAGGCTGCGCAGCATCCTGACCGTGTCATCGATGCTTGGTTCTTCCACATAAACCGGGGCAAAACGGCGTTCAAGCGCGGCATCTTTCTCGATATATTTATGGTATTCATCGATGGTAGTCGCGCCGATGCACTGCAGGTCCCCTCTGGCAAGAGCTGGTTTGAGCATGTTCGAGGCATCCATCGCTCCCTGCGCCGCCCCCGCCCCAACAACCGTGTGCAGTTCATCAATAAAAAGAATGACTTCGCCATCCGATTCCTGAATCTCTTCGATGGTATTTTTCAGGCGTTCCTCGAACTCTCCTCTAAAACGCGTGCCGGCGACCATCGCGCCCAGATCCAGAGCGACAACGATTTTGTCCGCCAGGATTTCAGGCACATCGTCATTAGCAATTTTTTGCGCCAACCCTTCCACGATGGCAGTCTTGCCAACGCCCGCGCCGCCGATCAAGACCGGGTTATTCTTGGTGCGGCGTGAAAGGACCTGCACAACGCGCATGATTTCCGACTCGCGTCCGTAGACCGGGTCGAGTTTGCCGTCCTTGGCAGCCTGGGTAAGGTTGCGTGAGTATTTTTCGAGAGTTTTGTAGCGGGATTCGAATTTTCGTCCGGCAGTCTTTTTTGTTCCCCGCAGTTCAAGCACGTTTTCATGGACCGACTGTCGCGTGAGGTTAAATTCCTCTAAAAGGCGCGCCAATTGGGTGTTTTTCTCTGAAAGAATGGCGAGGAAGAGATGTTCGGTTGAAATGTACTCATCCCCGAGACGATTGGCTTCGGTCTTGGCGAGGTCAACGACCATCTTTACCCGCGGGGTCAGGAATACCTGCCCAGCCGGACCGCCAAAGATATTGGCTTTGGGAGTTGTCCGCAGGATCACATCCAAACGATCCGCGATCACTGCCGGATCAGCGTTTGCCATTTCGATCAGTTGAGAAACAGTGCCCTCCGGTTGTTCGATCAGTGCAAGCAGGATGTGTTCGGAATCGATTTGGTTGTGACCATAGCGCTGAATGATCTCAGCGGCGCGGGCAGCCACGTCTTGCGCCCGCTCAGAAAACTTATCAAATCGCATCATAGTGTGCTTTTCCTTATTCTTGTTTTCTAAACATCAGAAAACATGTTGCAATTAATGTTCCAGAAAACAGTGTAATGGAAAGATATAAGAATCAGATAAAAGTCCGCTTTCAAAGCAGCAGCATCGCGTCGCCGAAGGAAAAGAAGCGGTAGCCTTCCACCTTGGCAATCTCGTACGCGTCAAGCACTGTCTGCCTGCCGGCAAAGGCGCTGACAAGCATCAACAGCGTCGATTTGGGCAGGTGAAAGTTGGTGATCATGGCATCCACCACCCGGAAGCGATAGCCCGGGAGGATGAATAAACCGGTTTCTCCCTGCCAGGCTTGCTGCAAGCCGCCCTGGCTGTGGGCAGCCGCGCTTTCGAGGGTGCGCACCGAGGTCGTGCCGACCGCGATCACTCTGCCTCCATTTCGCCTGGTCTGGTTGATTTTTTCGGCTGTTTCCGGGCTGATCGCGCACCACTCCTTGTGGATCTGATGCCGTTCGGGGTCATCTTCAGTGACCGGCGCGAAAGTGTCCAGCCCAACATGCAGGTCGATCTTCGCCAAGCCCACGCCCTGCTTCTGCAGGGCATCAAGCAACTGCGGGGTAAAGTGCAAACCCGCTGTCGGCGCCGCCGCGGAGCCGGGCGTTTTGTTGAAGACAGTCTGATAGCGTTCCGGATCGCCTGTATAAGCGCGGATGTAAGGCGGCAGAGGCATATGTCCGGCTTTTTCAAAAGCGTTTTCAATGGGTTCCGCGAACCGAACCGCGCGCCGCGATTCGCCCAGGTCTTCAACTACCTCAGCGATGGGTCCATCAGTGATCTTAATCTGCCTGCCAGGTTTCATACCGCTGCCCCCCACCAGACATTCCCAGGTGAGGTTATCCCGCTTTTTCAGCAGCAGAATCTCCGCCTTGCCCCCTCCAGGCAGTTTTTTGCCGTAGAACCTTGCGGGGAAGACGCGCGTCTCATTGACCACCAGCAAATCCCCCGGATGCAAAAACTGACCGATCTCAAAAAATCGCCGGTGACTGATGCGACCGGTTGCCCGCTCCAGCACCATCAGGCGCGAATGGTCGCGGGGCTCAGCGGGAGTCTGCGCAATGAAGGCTGCGGGCAGATCGTAATCAAAATCTTCAGTTTTCATTGGAAAAAGTCAAACAGCGCCGTTGAAAAGGTCCGGTTGATCGGTCGTTGGCACGTAAGTTTTTCCCAAGTGCTCGTAAGCGGCTTTGGTCGCCACGCGCCCCTGGGCAGTGCGGTCAATAAAACCGAGCTGCAGCAGATACGGCTCCACCACGTCCATGATGGTATCGGGTTCCTCACTAACAGACGCTGAAATCGTGTTGAGTCCGACCGGACCGCCGTTGTACTTCTCGATGATGGTCAGCAAAATCCGCCGGTCCATTTCATCCAAGCCGATGCGGTCGATGTTCATCATGCTCAACCCGGCTTCGGCGACCTCTGCGGTGATGCTCCCGCCCGCTTTGACCTCTGCGTAATCGCGCACACGCCGCAGCATGCGCAGGGCAATGCGCGGCGTGCCGCGTGCCCGCCGCGCGATCTCGAGGATGCCGTCTTCTTCGCAAGGAACGTTCAAGAGGCGGGCTCCCCGGCGGACGATGTCTGAGAGCGCTTTCGTGTCGTAGTAATCCAGGCGGTATACCGCCCCAAATCGCGCCCTCAGAGGCGCGCTGAGCAGCGCCAGGCGCGTGGTGGCGCCCACAACGGTAAAGCGCGGCAGCTTCAGCCGTACCGAACGTGCCGCAGGACCCTTGCCGATGACGATATCCAGGGAGTAGTCCTCCATGGCTGGGTAGAGAATTTCCTCAACCATACGCCCAAGGCGGTGAACCTCATCAATGAAGAGGATATCGCCCGCGCGCAGGTTGGTCAGAATGGCTGCCAGATCGCCCGCGCGTTCGATCGCCGGACCGGAAGTGACCTTGATGTTAACGCCCATTTCCGTCGCGAGGATGTGCGCAAGCGTGGTTTTACCGAGCCCGGGAGGTCCGTGGAAAAGCACATGTTCCAGGGCTTCTTCGCGCTGTTTGGCTGCCTGGATCTGAATTCGCAGGTTCTCTTTGACCTGGTCCTGCCCTATCAACTCATCCAACGCGGAAGGACGCAGCGCCAGATCCATCTTATCTTCCGCCTGTTTGCGTCCTGCGAGGACACTTTCTTCATTCTTCGTGTTCATCGCAAAAATTATACCCGACTTTGTTGTGCTTCCCCCATCAGGCGTTATAATTTGTTAATCAATTGGAAAAACATATTGATCAATTTAGCCTGTGGAGAAATGATGAAGCTCTCAATTGTCGTGCCCGTCTATAACGAAGAAAAGAACCTGCCCGAACTGTTCGAACAAATCACGGCAGCTATGCAGCCGCTTGACATGGATTGGGATGTGACCTTCGTGGATGACGGCAGCCATGATTCCAGCGCGGACGTTCTGCGTCAATTGCACGCCCAGGCGCCTGACCGGGTGCGGATGGTAGTTTTCCGCCGCAACTACGGACAAACCGCCGCGATCAGCGCCGGCATCAACGAATCCGACGGCGACATCGTCGTCCTGATGGATGCTGACCTGCAAAACGACCCCGCGGATATCCCCACGCTGCTTGAAGAGCTCGACAAAGGCTACGATGTCGTCAGCGGCTGGCGCAAAGACCGCCAGGATAACCGCCTGACGCGCAACCTGCCCTCCCACATCGCCAATAAACTGATCTCCTCCAGCACGGGCGTCCATCTGCACGATTACGGCTGCACGCTCAAAGCATACCGGCGCGAGATTCTCGAATCGATCAACCTCTATGGCGAGATGCACCGCTTTATTCCGGTCTATGCGAAGGAAGCCGGCGGGAAAATCAGCGAAGTCGTCGTGCGGCACCACCCGCGCAAATACGGAAAAGCTAACTACGGGCTTGAACGCACTGTCAAAGTCATCCTGGACCTATTTACCGTGCAGTTCCTGATGAAGTTCTCACAAAAACCGATCTACCTCTTTGGCGGAGTCGGGTTGGGTCTGATGGCAATCAGTTTTTTGGTATTCCTCGGGTTGGCAATCCGCCGCATCGTCGCGGAGGTTTCAGTTTTAGGCTCGCCCTGGTTCCAGATCAGCGTAATGATGTTCATCCTCGGCTTTCTGGCAGTGCTGCTCGGGCTGATCGCTGAGCTGGTGATGCGCACTTATTACGAATCGCAGG
>Ga0255343_1005032_pt1 | contig 12631 bp, 16 predicted proteins | sample wastewater_treat_4_FD_192413 | JGI IMG/M metagenome (GOLD analysis project Ga0255343, IMG submission 192413) | Wastewater microbial communities from Lulu Island WWTP, Vancouver, Canada - plant16 | ecosystem: Engineered > WWTP > Wastewater > Unclassified | place: Canada: Vancouver, British...
GACGATATGGAGATCCCATTCAAATAATAAAGTTTTTACAGCTCCATTGACAGTTGACATTGACAGAATTGTCAATGGAGCGGTTGACAAGAAAATCCAGTATTTATAGGGGATACGGGACTTGTCAACGATGTCAATGAACAAAATGAAAAAGACTAAAAAAATAACCGGATATGCCGGAGAAAGGATTATTATGAGCAACAATAACGAAAGACTTACATATAAGAATATGGAGATCATAGGGATCGATCATGGTTTTGGACAGATGAAGACGAGGTATAACACCTTCCGGTCCGGAGTGATCACAAGGGAGACGGAACCGCCAGTCGGAGGTGACATCCTGATCTTTGATGGGAAGTATCACATCATCGGGGAACAGCATAAGATTTTCGCTCAGAAAAAGACGCAGGATGAGGACTACTATATCTTAACGGTGGCTGCACTTGCAAAGGAAATGATCAGCAGGCAGTTAAGAGATGCTGAGGTGATCATTGCGGCAGGTCTTCCGCTTCAGTGGGTGACCACCGGGAAGGAGGACTTTAAGGATTATCTTATGCAGAGGGATGTTGTGGAGTTTTCCTACAAAGGAAAAGACTATAAAGTCTTTATAAAGGGAGTGCTTATCTATCCGCAGGGCTTTGCCGGGATTGCTACCAGACTGAATGAATACGGTGGGATAAATATACTGGCAGATATCGGTAACGGAACCATGAACACTATGTATATCAAAAATGGCAGACCGAGTGCATCGGAGTGTTATACGGATAAGCTGGGAGTAGAGCAGTGCATCATACAGATGCAGAATGAGTTCCAGAGCATCGGCGGCTCAAAAGCACCGTATGAATTGATGGAAAGCTATCTGTGGACGGGCAGATCGGATCTACCTGAAAAGTACCAGGATATGATGAAGAGAGTTGCAAAGGACTACGCCGAAAGAATTATCGGAAGGCTTCGGGAGTACGAGTACAATCCCGATATTATGAAGCTCCATGTGATGGGCGGAGGTATCTGCATACTTAAAAACTTCTGGGACTTTGGTGATGCAAAGGTGAATTTCATTGAGGATATCAGAGCTACGGCGAAAGGATACGAAGCACTTGCACTTAATGACCTTCGCAGGGGGAAAGATGCGGGAAGGAGCAGGATACCGGCATGATACGGAAGAATGAAAAATGCTTTCACATCAGGCTGAATATGACTAAACCAACAGACCGGGAAATCTGGGAGTGGCTTCATGGGAAAGAAGAGTCGCAGACAATATCACTCAACTCTTTTCTGATCGAGGAGCTGCGGAGGATGATGCTGGCAGATAAGGGGATGGTGGCAATTACGCCATCCCCGATATTGCCGGAACCTCCGACGGGTAAGGCATCATCGGAGAAGGATACAGAATCGGAGGAAGATTTGAACCTGTCGGAAGACGCATTGGACTTCTTAAGTCAGTTTTGAGAGTGGTAGCAATCTGGCACCACAGAAGATATGGAAGCCGGAATAATAGTAGCAATTTGTAACCAATAAAAAGAAAAGGGCTGCCGTTTAAGGCAGCAAGATAAAGGCAAATGCAGGAGAAGGTCATGGAAAAAGACATGGTAAAGAACATATATAAGAGCCCTCGGCGATTGAGAGCGAAATACACCCAGAGCACAAACCTTGCGGTTTATGCTCTGGATATTTCGCCACTGCGTGGAGCTGCCGGTTATGGGGTAGACACCCCATCCCGGCAAGGAAAACATCCACCGGATGTTTCCAGATGTATCCTGCGTATGCCTGAAGGCATAAATGCGAAGGAGGAGCATCATAAAAAGACATGTATTTGTGCAGGAGAGCAAGCTGAGCAATTTAAAAGGCAGGATCGATTATATTTCAAATCCCAAAAGACAGGAACATCTCTATGCAGTGTATGATACTGCCGATCCACTTTTCTGGAGGGAACTTGCGAAAGAGAATATGAGAATCCATAAGCAAAGTGGTACCAAAGGTGATTGCATCGAAGCAAGGGAGTTAATAATAGCCCTCCCGGAACCTTTAGTTGAACTGGAGCCGGAAAAACTGCTCCGGGGAGTTGTGGAAAGGTTCCGAGAAAAATATGGTGTGGATTGTATAGCGGCTCTCCATCATAACAAAACAAAGACGAATTATCATATACATCTGATCTTTTCGGAGCGAAATCGTAAGGAGGTGGTTAACGAAAAGATAGCTACAAGAAATATGTTCTATGATGAAAACGGAAAGCATGTACGGACAAAGAAGGAAATCCTGGATGAGACCGGAAATATACGTGAGGGTTGCTATATCATCAAGAAAGGTGAGGCTTATGAGCGTGATATTTTCACTGCGAAGGATAAACAGTTTAAGTCCAGAGCATTTCTGAAGGAAGCTAAGGTTTATATGATGGATTATATCAATACCCTGCTTCCAGAGAATTATCCGAAGCTGACGATCTTTGATGACGAGGAAGTATATCTTCCGATGCTGAAAATCGGAAAGAATAATCCGAAGGAAGCAGAAATAAAAGAGGCCAATGAACTGCGAAAGAAATGGAACCAGATGGCGGATCAGGCACTTGTGGAAGGTGTTCCACAGGCGGATATAAAGAAGATCAAGCAGGTTGAGATAATGGAGGCTGCCAAGAAGTCCATCAAGGAACATGGAAAGGAACCGGGGAGGTTTAACAGGATTTTGCGAGAAGCCATGCAGCATCTTCGCAAACTAATCCTTAAGATTAGGGATGCTGTTAAATCCCCGGAGGTTGTTGTAGCTGAAGTGTCTATAAATCAAAAAAGCGATATTTATACGGATGCAAAGAAGCCGGTAATTCCTGAAAAGCCTGTAGAACCGGAACTTTCAAGAAGGTTCAAAAGCTATTATGCAACCCATAAGAAGCTGGAGGGAGTAGGAAAAGAGATACGAAAACTGGAGGATAAGCTAGAATCTCTGCAGAAAGAATTATCCCAAACTACAGGATTTTTCAAAGGAAAGGAGCGTAACAGGATCATAGCTGGGATAGCTGATACGCAGGTGGAGATATCCCAGAAAAGGGCATCTCTTAGCAAGATAGCGATTAAAGCTAAATGCGGATCGGTGGACGATTTCTATACGAAGTACAATGCTTCAAAGGCAAGTCATAATGAGTATATGAAAAAATATAAGGCGTGGGAAGATAAGTATGGGTCCGGTGAGGGTACGTCAACTCCCAAGGATGAACCGAAGGGGAAAGAAACACCGAAGAAGACACAGGAGAATGTTTCTACACCTAAGCGTATGCTCAATATGGTCAGCATGAAAGCTGAACTTCAGAAAAAGAAGGAAGTCGTCAAAGAAAGGGACGAACATAGAGAACAAACAGCAACAAAACAAAGGAATAGAAATGCAGGTTTGGAATAATATGTTGCGTAGGATCCGGAGAACCTTTGATTCTCCGGATCCTTTTTATACTCTATCTGGTAAAAAAGGTTGAAAATTCGTTGTTTTTAATGTATGCTATATAAGTATTATTTTGCGTAAAAATAAGTTAAACATAGAAAGGAGACGCTTATAATGTTCAATGTGCAACATATCAGAAATAGTCGTTATAGCGGTTCCTTGTTATGTTTTATTATTGTATGTATTCTGGTTGTATGTACTGCTAATGAGAGACCAGAGTTTGAGAAACTTTCATATTCGGATTCAAATAATGCCAGCTCAATAACATCGCCGGAGAATGAGTATTATGATATTGTTTCTGACGAGATAACCAGTTATTCGGTAATTAAAAGTATTGTTTCAAAGAGACCTACTGCAGGAAAAACTATCGGTTCCAGGGAACAGATGGTCTATGCTGTAATAGGTGATCTGTTCATACTTGCCGGAATATGTGTGTTCTTTCTGCTGTATTTCCATAGAGAGTTAACAACAAGTCATCGATTTATTATTTCTTATATCCATGATCTGGATGGAATGAAACCCTAATCTCAATTAAATACGTAACATGTTGTCGGGTGAACGTAGGATACGTTTGCCTTGTTTTGCTATGGAAAAAAGAGATGGAGGTTATCATGAATCAGATATTTTCTTATATAATTTTTGGAATTATGGCTATTATGGGCGGCGGCTCTTCGTTGTTTATAGTAATTTCGTTACCTGCGGTGATCATATGGAAAATATGTCGAAAGATCAAATACGGTTATAAGATCACAGACTGAGATTCCGGAGGTAAGAGAAATGGTATCAAACATATTAGTAGGAATAATGTGTGTGATAGTTATAGCGGCAGGTATTTTTGGCTGGTGGTGGGAAAATGGAGGGGCTTATCAGGATAGTAAAAAAGAGGAAGACAAATCAGAATCCGAAGATAATGAGACAGAAGGGATAGCGGAAGATGAGAAAAACTAAGATCATATGCACAATCGGACCGGCAAGTGCCGGCGAAGAGATACTGACCAGGATGTGTCGATCCGGAATGAATGTGGCAAGGCTGAACTTCTCTCATGGAAGTCATGAGGAACATTTGGAAAAGATCAGGATGATAAAGAAGGTCAGAGAGAAGCTGGGATATCCTTTGCCGATCATGCTTGATACCAAGGGACCGGAGTACAGGATCAGGGATTTTAAAAACAGGAAAGAAACCCTGCAGGATGGCCAGACCTTTACATTTACTACGAGAGATGTTTCAGGGGATGCGACTATTGTTTCCGTAAACTATGCAGCCCTTGTGTCAGAATTAAAGGTTGGTGACAGGATACTTGTAAATAATGGTTTGCTCATTTTTGAAGTCAGGGAATTGACAGAAACAGACATAGTGTGCGATGTCATAGCCGGCGGAGAAATCTCCGATCATAAAAGCATGAATTTTCCAGGGCATGTGTTCAAAGGTGATTTCCTCAGTGAAGCTGATAAATCCGATCTGTTGTTCGGTATTGAGAATGATATTGATTTTGTTGCGGCATCTTTTGTGTCTAACAAGGAAAATGTCAGTGAACTCAGGAATTTTCTTGATGAAAACGGTGGCAAGGATATTGATATTATCGCCAAGATTGAGAACAGATCCGGTGTGGATAATATTGATGAGATATGTGAAATCGCTGATGGGGTAATGGTGGCTAGAGGAGACCTGGGCGTTGAGATTCCATTTATTGAAGTACCAGCTATCCAGAAATATCTTATCAAGAAATGCAGGCTTCTCGGAAAAAGAGTTATTACCGCAACGGAGATGCTTGAATCCATGATACATAATCCCAGACCTACGAGGGCAGAGATTTCGGATGTTGCCAATGCTGTATATGATGGTTCTTCTGCCATAATGCTTTCCGGGGAATCTGCTGCAGGGAAATATCCTGTTGAAGCCGTAAAAAATATGGCAGAGATCGCAGAGTATACAGAAAAGAATATTGACTATGTTAAAAGATTTTACAGAACGGATTATGTCATAAAGAACAATCTGGATGCACTCTCACATGCTACATGTGCAATGGCAATTGATACTAAAGCAAAGGGAATCGTTATAAGTTCTCTGTCCGGGATGACTGTCAGAATGGTAAGCCGGTTCAGGTGCCCGGTGGATATAGTCGGTATGACGACTTCGCAAAAGGCATGGCGAAAATTGAATCTGAGCTGGGGAGTTACTCCTGTCATGAGTGATGAATTCGACTCGGTAGATGTAATGTTCTATCATGCCGCGCGGCATGCTATGGATATTCTTGGGCTTAAAAGCGGAGACAATATCATACTTACTGGTGGACAGGCCAGCAAACAATCAGGCAGTACCAATACAATACGCCTGGAAACGATAAAGTAGAGGAGGAATCTTTCTATGCATATTCTGCTTCAAATACTGCTTCTGGCAGTAGGCTTTGTATGTCTTGTTAAGGGTGCTGACATATTCGTAAGTGGAAGCTCAGCGCTCGCCAGGAATTTAAATGTTCCCGGGTTGATCATCGGATTAACGATCGTTGCGCTTGGGACAAGTGCACCGGAAATGGCAGTCAGTACAGTTGCAGCGTTTCAAGGTTCAAACGAGATCGCACTCAGTAACGTTGTAGGCTCCAATATTTTTAATCTGTTGGGCGTTCTCGGAATGTGTGCGATCATTTATCCTCTCCCGGTTGACGGGATTGTATTAAAGCGGGATTTCCCTGTTGCGATCATCACCACTATATTGCTTTTACTGGTGTCCTGTGGTTCAGTATTGTTTAATGGACACTTTGCCGAATACAGTATGGATCGTGGAGTTGCTGTTGTGTCGCGACCTGTGGCATTCATCCTTGTAGTAATGTTTATCGGGTATATTGTTTTTCTGATCTTAAAAGCGAGGAAGAATCCTTCGGAAGATGATCAAAACGGTAAAGAGCCTATGTGGAAGTGCTTGCTGTATATTGTGATCGGACTTGTGCTGATCATTGCCGGAGGACAGGTTGTTGTGAACAGCGCAAAAGAAATCGCAAGAGCAGCCGGTATGACAGAGACGCTGATAGGGCTTACGATCGTGGCTATCGGAACATCCCTTCCGGAACTGGTCACATCTGCAGTTGCCGCCAGAAAGGGTGAAACCGGTATGGCGATTGGAAACGTTATTGGTTCTAATATTTTTAATCTTCTGTTCATTTTGGGTATTTCGGCATTGATCCATCCTGTATCGATCAATATGGCTTCTGTATATGACTTAATGATACTCGTAGTGGTGAGTGGAATATCTTATATATTTGCCTTTACCTCGAGGAAAATTGCACGTGGCGAAGGAATATTGATGCTTATAATTTATACTGCAGATGTTGTATTTGCAATACTCAGATAAAAAATGGTTGCAGATCGGAGGATGTGATGAGTTTGTTTTCGGTTTTTACATTATTGGGTGGTCTTGCCTTTTTCATATATGGAATGAATCAGATGTCACATAGTCTTGAACGCATTGCCGGAAGCAAAATGGAGCGGATTATAAATAAGATGACAAAGAACCGCTTAAGCGGACTTCTTATGGGGTGTATTATTACCGTTGCTATCCAGAGTTCATCGGCTGTAACTGTAATGCTTGTTGGACTGGTTAACTCCGGACTTATGAATATAGGCAATACTGTCGCTGTTATCATGGGATCAAATATAGGAACAACCATAACAGCCTGGCTTATGAGCCTTGTGGGAATATCCAGTGATAATGTGTTTGTAAAAATGTTGAAACCGGAGTCATTTTCTCCGATACTCGCTTTCGTTGGGATCGGACTTATAATGCTCTCTAAGAAGCCGGTAAAAAAAGATGTAGGAAACAGCTTCGTGGGGTTTGCAATATTGATGTACGGAATGATGCTGATGAGCAGTTCTGTTGCGCCATTGGCTGATTCACCATCATTTTCAGGACTTCTTGTTAGCTTTAAGAATCCAATTTTGGGAGTGCTGACGGGTCTGATCGTTACTGCAATAATCCAGAGTTCCGCTGCTTCGGTTGGTATGTTACAGGCGATTTCCATGACAGGAAGTATTTCATATGGGATGGCTATTCCGATCATTATGGGTCAAAATATTGGAACTTGCGCAACGGCAATCCTGTCAAGTATAGGAGTTAACAAAAATGCGAAAAGGGTTGCTGCGATCCATCTTTCTTTTAATTTGATAGGAACGCTGTTTTTTATGGCGCTGTATTTTGGATTGCATATGATTTTTGATTTTTCTTTTGTAGACGAACCGATAAAACCGATGGGAATAGCCTTGTGCCATAGCATCTTTAATATTGCGACGACAGTGCTTTTACTTCCCTTTAGCAATCAGCTTGTTATGCTTGCGTCCAAAACAATTAAGACTGAACCGGAAAGACAGATAGCATTTTTGGATGACAGGATATTTGAAATGCCTTCTATTGCGATAGGTGAATGCGAAAAGCTTTCCCATGAAATGGCTGAAATAGCTTGGAGGTCAGTGAGCGAAGCTATAAATAATATTTTTGATCATTCCCGGGAAGCAGATGAGCATATAGCAGATGCGGAAAATATGGTAGATAAGTATGAGGATAGATTGGGATCATATCTTATAAGATTTTCAGGAAGGGAGATATCCGTTAATGATAGCAGAACGGTATCAAAGATACTTCATACAATAGGCGATTTTGAACGAATCAGTGATCATTCGTTAAATCTTACAGAATCGGCCAGAGAAATATCGGAAAAAGGAATCGTGATGTCTGAAAGTGCTGTAAACGAACTAAAGAAACTGGGGGAAGCTATAGAGGAGATCGTTCAAAAAACGATCAGTGCATATATAAGTAATGATGCTGTTTTGGCATTGGAAATTGAACCTCTTGAGCAGGTTATTGATGTGTATACGGAAACAGTCAGACAAAATCATATTGACAGGCTCAGAAAAGGGGAGTGCACAATAGAAAGAGGCTTTGTTCTGGCAGATATCCTAAACAATTACGAGAGAATATCTGATCATTGTTCGAACATAGCGATTGCCGTGATACAGGCGGACTCGGATACTTATGATCCGCATGAATATATTAAGAACCTGCATACGAATGATGATATGCAATATGAGAGATTGTATAACATATATAGAGAAAAATACATGGGTAAAGGCTGAAAGGGGAGCGATAATGTCAAAAACAAGAACAAAAATTTCATTAAGAAGTACATTGAAGGAGATCAGGCCGGTTAATATCCTCATGCTTTTTATTGCGGGGATTATAAATTCTTTTGGCGTTACAATGTTTCTGTTTCCGGTGAAGCTTTACGATAGTGGTATATCAGGATTGTCAATGCTGCTGGATCAGCTGACTCCGGATTGCTTAACACTTTCACTTTTTCTGATCATTATCAATGTACCGATATTTGTTTTTGGTCTTAAGAGACAGGGGGTTACTTTTACCATATATTCGATTTTTGCCGTAACGATTTACTCACTTGCATCGTTTATGATCATGGATGTACTTCCGGTTGATGTTTCGTTTATTTCACCTCTTGCGGGATCGGATTTGTTGCTGTGTGCTGTTTTTGGCGGAGTTATATCCGGAGTGGGAAGTGGTATGACAATCCGTTTTGGAGGAGCGATCGATGGTATCGATGTTCTTTCTGTGATATTTGCCAAAAGAATAGGCATATCCATCGGAACATTTGTGATGCTGTTTAATACTCTTCTGTACACAATATGCGGGATTGCAATTCAGAGCTGGATTTTGCCTTTATATTCTATTGTCACATACTATGTGGGGTCGAGAACCGTGGATTTTATCACGGAGGGGTTTGATCGGGCAAAATGTGCGATGATCGTTACGGTTAAGGCAAATGAGATATCGGACGCCTTATCTGAGTATTTTGAGGCGAGTGGTACCATTGTAAAGGCAATCGGTGGATATTCAAAGGAAGATAAGGAAATTATTTATTTTATAGTAAACCGCTTCCAGATCAATAAATTGAAAAACATAGTGCACGATATAGATAAGAGTGCATTCATTTCACTGCAGGATGTGGCTGATATAATAAAAAATCATGAATGAAATATACAAATGGCTTTCGTATAAAAAGAATAGAACAAAATTCGTCCGTGTTACATGCTTCGCAATAGGTGTGGCGATACTGCTCGGTCTTTTTGGTGATGGACTTCATCCGAAAATTGGCTGGATGTCCGATGATAAGCCTGTCAATGAATTGTGCTCATATCTGAGTCATACATTTTCAGAAATGCAGGCAGAACCAAGGCAGATAAGGGGTAATTACTTTGAAGTCATTGAAGCTGCTGACAGAGTTGATTCTGACAGAGAAGAAAGTCTGAGGATACTTGTCTGTATTTTTGACTTTTTTGTTGTTGGAATACTGCTTTTACTAAAACGTATAACAACAAATACATATAGGATGCAATGCCATGGTAATGCATCCATTATATGTTATATTCATCATAAGGATGGACAGAAATAGCTCTCTTTCTTGCGCATTTTGAAAATTGATAGCAATAGAAAGAGAGGAAAAGAATGTGACAGCGCAGATAATTGCGGTGGCTATTTTTGTGGTGATGTTTGCCCTGATAGTCTCCGAAAAGATAGAACGTCAGTGGGTCTCACTTGGGTGCGGATTACTGATGCTTATTGTAGTATTTGGAATTTGTATGCAGGATATGGAGGCAGTTTATGAAACATTAAACCTTAAAGCATTTATAACCGGAGATTTCTGGTATGAAAGAGGTGCCGGAGAGAATGCTTCTACCGGAATAAACTGGTCAACGATAGTTTTTATATATGGGATGATGATAATGGTTGAAGGAATGGGTGTGTCAGGCTTCTTCAGATGGCTGTGCCTAAGGATAGCCAAGGCTGTAAAGTACAGAGCGGTTCCTATTTTGATCACTTTTATGGTGATATCCTTTGTACTGGCAATGTTTATAGATTCCATAACCGTTATTCTCTTCCTGGTATCAGTAACGGTGGAGCTTGCGGGCTTGCTTGGTTTTTCACCGATACCTGTGATACTTGCAGAGGTGTTTTGTGCCAATCTTGGCGGTGCGGCAACTATGTGCGGAGATCCGCCCAATATAATAATAGGAACATCCCTTGGATATACATTTGCAGATTATGTACTGAATACAGGATTGCTGGCAGTTATTTCACTTATATTCACAGTTATGTACTTTTATTTTTGTTTCAGAAAGGAACTTGCTACAAGCACAAATACTGAAGTCTCAAAGAAATATCCGGAGCCGGTCAGCGCTATAAAGGAAAGGGGACGGTTTGCGATAAGCTGTATTATCTTTGCATCGGCGGTCATACTTCTTGTAACTCATGCAATAACCGGACTCACCGTGGCTTCGATCGGTGTTTTGATAGCTGTTGCAACGATCCTGACATCAGGAAAAGAAGCTGTTAAGTTTATAAAGAAGGCTGATTATAAAACCCTGTCATTTTTTGTCGGTCTTTTTATTGTGGTAGGCGGCCTTGAAAAAACCGGCGTGTTAAACCTGATTGCCGATTTGATCGAAGGAATCAGCGGCAATGATCCGAAGCTTATGGTTGCTATCATTCTGTGGTTGTCCGCGATTGCCAGTGCATTTGTCGACAACATTCCATTTGCAGCCACTATGATACCGGTGATCAAGGCGTTGGCAGCAAGTTCAGGAGTTGATCTGTCAGTCCTCGCATGGACACTTGCCATGGGAACGGATATAGGCGGTTCGGCTACACCTATCGGCGCATCGGCAAATGTAGTGGGTATTTCGATTGCTTCCAAGAACGGACATATGATCGGGTGGGGCAAGTACTGTAAATATCTTGCTCCGGCAACCGTAATGGTCATACTTATAAGTATGATAGGCATATTTCTTCGATATTTTTAGGAAAGGGGGATATCTTCAATGGAAAATCAGATAATAATAGCATTGGGAAGAGAATTCGGAAGCGGTGGACATGAGGCCGGACAGAAGCTTGCAGACAGATATGGGATAAAATTTCTGGATCATTATCTTTTGCAGACAATAGCGGATGAAAAGTGTATAGATATTGACCTGTTGAAGAAATATGATGAAAAACCGAAGAACAGGATTTTGTCCAGAACGGTATCAGGTTACTCCAATGCACTTGAAGAGCATGTTGCCAATTTTCAATTTGATTATATAAGGAAGATAGCAGATGAAGGAGAATCATTTGTTGTGATAGGGAGATGTGCTGAGCATATCCTTCGGGGGAATCCTGCTTTAATCTCGGTTTTTGTGCTCGGGAATATGGATGAGAAGTGCAAGAGAATAATGGACAAGTATAATTTAAGTCATGATGAGGCTCTGCGCCTGATGAAACGTAAGGATGCCACAAGAAAAAGCTATCACAATTACTATTGCAGCGGTAAATGGGGTGATTCACGGAATTATGATCTGTGTATTAACAGCAGCAATCTCGGCGTAGACGGAGTGGTGGACATAATAGAATTGCTGGTAAAAAGAGAATTAAGCAGTAGAGAAGCTTTGTTGTAAAATTTACATACAAATTTTGTTGCAATCCAGAGAGTCTGATGTTAAAATGACCTAAAGAGTGGAGGTGCTATTATGCCTAATATCAAACCGATTTCCGATCTTAGAAACTATACCAGTGTTGTCAAAGAGGTAAACTATGGCAGCCGTGTATATCTTACCAAGAATGGTCATGGTCAGATTGCGATGATAAATATGCAGGAGTTGGATGATCTGGAAAAACAGCTTGCATTATACAGATTTCAGATTGAGATGCAAAAGGGAGAACAGTCCATAGCGACGGAGGGTACTATATCCTCTAAAGAACTTAGAAAAGAACTGGGGATATAGTTTATGAAGAGTGTTGAGTATTCCCAGCTTGTTAAAAGGAAGCTTCTGAAATTAAAAAAGGAGCTTATTGGGGAGTATGGTGAGGAGAAAACGAAAGAAATACTGACGGCTATGGCAGACCATGTTGATATGCTTGGTCAACATGAAGAAAGCGGTGTCAGCATATCCCGTATGTATGACATAGATACTGATTATTGGTATTTATTCACGAATCACAATTATTTTATCTACAGGATTGAAGCAAAGAAAGTGGTCGTTGTCCAGATGTTTAACGAGCGTGAAGATTATATGATGAAACTGTTTGGTATATCCGGACGCACACAGGAATCCATAGATTATTGGGGTGAATGAAACCCCCTGGAGGTATATCAAAAAGAAACTACTGGCAACA
>Ga0255343_1005034_pt1 | contig 12630 bp, 10 predicted proteins | sample wastewater_treat_4_FD_192413 | JGI IMG/M metagenome (GOLD analysis project Ga0255343, IMG submission 192413) | Wastewater microbial communities from Lulu Island WWTP, Vancouver, Canada - plant16 | ecosystem: Engineered > WWTP > Wastewater > Unclassified | place: Canada: Vancouver, British...
CGTCGAGCAGCGGGGCGAGGGCGAGGTCACGCATGGAGAAAGGGTAAGCAGGACGGTCGGCGGAGGGAGAGGAAGAGGGGGGGGCTGCGGCAAATTCCCCGCGACAGCAATACGCGCACCGTCCGCGGTTACCACTGCGTCCGGTCATGTGCGCCGAAAAAAGGCAGAGGCCGCTGACGCTATAGCAGAGGGCACCGTGTACAAAGATTTCGACCTCTACGCCGGAATCCTGGACGATCTGCCGGATTTCTTCGAGCGTGAGTTCACGAGCCAGAATCACACGGGAGAATCCGAGTTCGCGGAGAGCGATGGCACCGACGACATTATGGACGGCCATTTGTGTGCTGGCGTGTAGCTCAAGGCGGGGAAAATGATCGCGGATCAGACGGGCGACACCGAGGTCCTGCACGATCACACCGTCGGGGGCAAGGTCATCGAGAGTGTCAAGGGTCTCGATGAGTTGCGGCAGTTCAGTGTCTTGGATCAACGTATTGACCGTCACATAGATCCGTTTGCGCGGCGAGAAGGAGCGGGCGTAGGCCAGCAGGAGACGCAGTCGGTCGGGGGTGAGGTTGTCGGCATCAGCGCGCGCCGAGAAGTGTGACAGTCCCAGATAAACCGCGTCGGCACCGTATTGGAAGGCAGCCAAAGCGGCTTCGAAACCGCCTGCAGGTGCCAAAAGTTCGGGAGGGGAGGAGGGGTTGCATAAATTAGAAGACCGGCTTTTGCAAGCCGGTCTTGGGGGGATGCTAGGAGTACACATGGAGACAACAATCCAAGATACAACAAACCTTTTCCAATCAACAATACATACGGTACCAAACGAGACCGGAAAGGACAAGCGTTTTTTGTTTTTTTCATGCAGGAAATTTCGTGTCTGCTTGTCAGACTCGCACGAATATGCTAATTAGCCTACTTCAAATTGTGAACCGACCGAGTGGCATAGTACTTTGAGAGGATAATGTGACAGAGCGGGACGCCTTAATCGCTATGAACCGGGTGACTGGCCTGGGCGCCATTACGGCTAAACGGATGGCGGAGCGGTTCGGATCGCTGGCTGCGGCCTTTGAGGCCTCGGAAAGCGACCTGCGGACCGTGGTAGGCATCGGTCCGGACCGAGCGCAGCAGTTCTGGTCTGACCTGCAGCAGGCGCGTGCCGATGATGAGTTGGCGCGTGCGGCCAAAAAAGGGGTGAAGCTGGTCACTTGGGAAGATCCCGGTTATCCGGCCCTGCTCAAGCAGATTGCCGATCCGCCGCTGGTTCTGTACGTCGCGGGGTCGGTCGAGGCCTTGGATCGCCCGGCGGTGGCGATCATTGGCACGCGCCGTCCAACGGTTTACGGGCGTGATTGCGCGCGTCGTTTCGGCTATCAGCTTGCCAGTTCAGGCTATATGGTCGCGAGCGGGTTGGCACTGGGCATTGATGCCGAGGCGCATACCGGTGCGGTGCAAGCCAAGGGCGTGAGTGTGGCAGTTTTGGGCGGAGCGCTCGATCGTCTGTTTCCCAAAGAGAATGCCGGGCTGGCGCGCGCGATGATTGAGTGCGGCGGTGCGGTGGTGTCGGAGTATCCGTTTGGACGGCAGCCGGACCGGCAGACCTTCCCGATGCGCAACCGCATCGTCAGCGGACTGAGCAGGGGCGTGCTGGTCGTGGAAGCACCGTTCAACAGTGGCACAATGATCACCGTGAGCCAAGCGCTCGACCAGAACCGCAGCGTGATGGCGGTGCCGGGACGGATCGACTCGCCAGCGTCACAGGGCTGCCACAAATTGCTGCGTGAAGGCGCACGGTTGGCGACCTGCGCCGATGATGTGATTGAAGAACTTCAGGATTTGATGGCCGGTATGCGTCAAGCGACGAAGACGCGTCCGGCGGAACCGGCGCGTTCGGCTCAAACCGAGCGTCCGCCCGAGTCGGTGCTGACGCCCGAAGAGCGCGCCGTACTGGTGCAGCTTGGTGTTGACGGGGTGTCGGTGGATGAGGTGGTGCGCGCGAGCGGGTTGGATGCCGGTAAAGTGAACGCTCTGCTGGTCGGGCTACAGATCAAGCGACATGTCCGGGTCTTGCCGGGCGGACGAGTGGCGCGCCGCTCGATATGAGCGACTCTGATTTTTTAGGTGTTTAGTAAGGAAAAAAAGAATGGGAAAGAAGCTGGTCATTGTGGAGTCGCCTGCCAAGGCGAAGACCATTGGGAAAATCCTCGGCCCCGGCTATGTGGTGAAATCGTCGGTTGGTCATATCCGCGATTTGCCGGAACGGACGCTGGGCGTGGATGTCGAGGCGGGTTTTGTACCAAAGTATGTGTTGTCGAAAGGCAAGTCCAAGGTTGTCGCCGAATTGAAGAAGGCGGCTCAAGCGTGTGAGGCGATCTATCTTGCGCCCGACCCGGACCGCGAGGGCGAGGCGATCGCGTGGCACCTTCAAGAGACGTTGGCGGAGAGCGCGCAAGACAAGCCGGTGCACCGCATCCAGTACAACGAGATCACGCCGCGCGCCGTGCGGGCGGCGTTCGAAAACCCCGGTGTGATCGACATGCAGCGCGTTGACGCGCAGCAGGCGCGCCGTGTACTGGACCGCATCGTGGGGTATATGGTGAGCCCGATGCTCTGGCGGCGTCTCAAAAAGGGATTGAGCGCAGGGCGTGTGCAGTCGGTGGCGCTGCGTCTAGTGGCGGAGCGTGAACGTGCGATTCAGGCATTTCAGCCCGAGGCTTATTGGGTGATGGGCGCCACGGTGCGCCGTGAAGAAGAGCCGCTCGATCCGTTTACGGTACGGCTTGCCCGTGTGGATGATGAGAAGCCGTCGATCGGCAGCGAGGAGACAGCCAAGGCGCTGCTGGACGATCTCGAAGGCTGTGCCCTGCGTGTTAGCGCGATGCGTCGGCGCGAAAGCGCACGGCGGCCGTTGCCGCCCTTTATCACGTCGACCTTGCAGCAAGCGGCCTCAAGCGTGTGCGGCTATTCGCCCAACAGGACCATGAGCATCGCGCAGAAACTGTACGAAGGTGTGGAATTGGGAGGGGGAGGGCCGGCCGGTCTGATCACCTACATGCGTACCGACTCGGTGAACATTGCGCGGGATGCGCAGACTGCCGCACGTGACTTCATTGTTGAGAAATATGGCGAAGCCTACTACCCGGAAAAGCCTAATTACTATAAAAGCCGTGCCAGTGCGCAGGAAGCCCACGAGGCGATTCGTCCGACTGATGTGACCCGCACGCCGGCGAGTCTCAAAGGCATTTTGGACGGTCCCGAATTGCGCCTCTATGAGTTGATCTGGAAGCGTTTCGTCGCGAGTCAGATGGCAGCGGCACGCATCGCGCAGAAGACGGCCGAGGTCGAGCCGCTCAAGGAGGGGCTTGCCCATAGCTACCTCTTTACCGCGACCTCGTCAGAGGTTCTCTTCGACGGTTTCCTCAAAGTTATGGCGCTGGATATCCGCAAGAAGAAGCCGGAGGAGGATGAGGCGGAAGAGGAGTCCGACGAAGTCGACCGTCTGCCGCCGTTGGCCGAGGGTGACCGTCTGGTGGCGCTTGATTGGCTGTGCGACCGCAAGGAGACCAAGCCGCCGTCACGTTACAGCGAAGCCTCGCTGATCCGTGCACTGGAGGCGAACGGCGTGGGGCGTCCCTCCACCTATGCGTCGATCATCGAGACGTTGAATTCGCGCGATTACACCATCCGCGAAAAGCGTCAGCTCGTGCCAACGCCGCTCGGGCTGGAAGTCAGCGATCTGTTGGTCGGTAAGTTGGGGAAACTCTTTGATGTCGGGTTCACGGCGCGCATGGAGGAGCAACTCGACCAGATCGAGGAGGGTAGTGTCGAGTGGACCGCAATGTTGACTGACTTTTATGCGAAGTTTCAACAGTGGATGGAGCGGGCCAAGGTGCCGCCCGCCGACACCGACAAGGTCAATGCGGTGCTGGAGATGCTGGCGCAGGTCGCAGACTGGGCTCCTCCTGTGCAGCGCGGTAAACGCACTTACAGCGATGAGCACTTTGTGGCCTCTGTCAAAGAGCAGCTTGAGGCCGGCGAGAAGGCGGTCACTGACCGACAGCTTACCGCGCTGGTCAAGATTGCCCTGCGCTATCGCGAACAGATCCATGAGGCCGATCAAAAGCTGATCGACATGGGCTTTGGGGACGAGGTGGCTAAAGACCGGGCGGCCCCGAGTCATGAAGATGCGAAACGTCGTTTTGCGGTGCTCAAGGACCTGGCCTTTTCGGAAAGTCAGGCGGAATTCATCGACTCGTTGCGCCAGCAGGCGGAGTCGGGGATGAAGCTCACCGGGCGGCAGCTCGCGGCGATCGACCGCATCATTGTGCAGAACGCGGCGCAGATCGAGGATTTTGACAAGGTCAAGGATGAGTTGGGGTTGATCGTCGGTGAAGATGAGTTGCAACCGGACACTGAAAGCCCGCTGCTGTTGGAGATGTTGCGTCATGTCACCACTTGGCAGGAGCCTGTGACGCGCGGCAAGAGGACGTTTGACGACCATGTCTTTTTTACCAGTCTTGAGGAACAGTACGGGCGCAAGAAATCACTCTCGCCCCGCCAACGTTATGCCATGAAGCGCATGGTCTTCCGTTACAAGAATCAGATTCCTGAGTTCGAAAAGTGGGCTGAAAAGCTAGGCCTGAGCAAATCAGGCAAAGGTAAGGGAGAAAAGGGTAGCAAGAGCAGCAAGGGCGGTAAGCGCACTGCGAAAGCATGATCGGTTGGTGCAGGGGGCGAAGATCGTGCGTTTCTGGAGAAAAGGAGAGCAGAGAGTCGGGAGCGCGGGCGTCCTCGCCCGCAACAACGTGCCTTGCAAAAGATTGATGCGCTCACTTCCTTTGGAAACCAAACCGCGCATCGGAATCTCGATCAGCCTTTCACAGAGCGGGCGGGGACGCCCGCGCTCCCGACTGCGCATACACGAACCACGCACTAAACTCGCATGCCCTCTGTCGCTAACCGGATTACCATTAGTGCATGAGTTCAGGATAGCCGCAGGTCGCGGGTCGAACGTCGCGGGTCAACCTCTCTTGTTGCGACCACGCAGTGGCTCGCAACTGTGAGAGTAAAAGCAGGGCTCGGTTTTTTAACCGCGAATTACGCGAATTATGCGAAAAGGGTTTTCGCTATGGATTCCGAAGATTATGTGGATCTAGAGGTCCGGATGGGCGACGGGCCGCCGGAGCCGCTGCCGAACCGCTCCGATGCGGCGGACGATGCGGATGTCGTGCGTTTCGTCACCTTTCTGCGGGCCGAGCGCAATGCGTCGGACCACACGGTGGCCGGTTATGTGCAGGACATCGGGCAGTTTGCGGCGTTTGTGTGGCCGGATGCCGGCGTGAAACCGCCGTTTGCCTGGGGCAAACCAACGCGTGACCGTGCGCGTGACTTTCTGGTGGCTTTTCATCGCGCTGGTTGGGCACCGTCGACTACGCGCCGCAAACTCTCCTCGCTGCGTACCTTCTATCGCTTTCTGGAGCGCGAGGAGATCGTGCCGACCAATCCGTTCGCCGGCCTGCGCGGGCCGCGGCTGGGACGCCGTTTGCCGTCGGTGCTGGGGGTCAAGGAGGTGGAGGCGTTGCTGGCGGCACCGCTGGCCGCGCTGGAGGCGACGCGTGCGCGACACGGTGCCGTAACGCCCGCCGCCGAATATGCGGCGCTGCGTGACGCCGCCATCTTTGAAACGCTCTACAGCACTGGCTGCCGCATCAGCGAGATCGCCGCGCTGCGCTGGGGCGACATCCGGTTTGATCAGGGCACAACGATTGTTGAGGGCAAGGGGCGTAAGCAGCGGCTTTGCGTGCTGGGCGGTCCGGCCTGCCGCGCACTGCAAGCGTTGCGGGAACAGGCGGGGTTGTTGTGGTCTGGGGCAGACGCCGACAACGCGCCTCTGTTTCTCAACGCCAGAGGTGGCGCACTCACGCCGCGTTCGATCGAACGCCAGATGAAGAAATGGCTTACGGCCGCGGCGCTGCCCCCGGACATTACGCCCCATCAGTTGCGTCACAGTTTTGCCACGCATCTGCTGGACGCGGGCGCTGATTTACGCAGCGTCCAAGAGATGCTCGGCCACGCCAGCCTGTCGACCACGCAGATCTACACGCATGTCTCGATCGAGCGCCTCAAGGACGAATACGGCAAAGCGCATCCGCGTGCCCGCGCGTAGAGGAGTTAGCAGTTAGGATTGAGGATTTAGGAGTTGAACCACGGAGGCACGGAGGTTTTTTGGAACGTTGTTTTGATCCGTCCAATCCGTCTGATCGGCCCGATCCGTCTGGTCCTCCTTACAGCCTCACTGCCTTACTGCCTATCGCGGGCTTTGCCCGCGGATGGTCACAACTCTAGGAAGCAGAGCATGCCGTACGCGGTCTCGGCAAGTCGGGCGTCGGCCGTATCCGCCTCCCAATAGCCGCCGCCGTCTGGGGCGCTCTTCTGAGTAGAGATCAGCCAAGAGGCCACATGCGAGCGCCAATCGAGGACGATCTGACCGCGCATCAAACGGCCGTCCGCCCTGCGGTTGATCAGGCGTGCCAGCCGCCACGCAGCCCGTGAGCGGTTGAACGGGGGCGGCCAGATGGCGGCGGCGCGGGCCACCAGTTCAGTTGAATCGGCATCCGGCGTGGGCGGCTCGCCGAGTCCGGCTTGCGCCAAAACCTCCTGCCAGAACCGCCGGTCGTCGGCGGATGCGTCGTCGATGGACGGCGCGCGCTGGGCCAGGTCTCGCAGATAGGTGCTGCGCTCAGGTGTTTCGGGCAGCGAGAGCGTCAGCGCAAGCAACCGCCAGGCGTGTGCGCTGAGTGACGACAGGTGATTGGTAGCAGACTGGCCCAGCCAAAGGGCGGCCAGAGAACGTGATGCGTGATCATCGGGGTGCGGGGATGCCGCGAGCGCGGTCAACGCGAGCGCGGTCAGCTCGACACGCTGCGTGGTCCCCCATGATCCATCGGGGTTTTGTTGATTGCAGAGCCAGCGCGCCGCTTGACGCATCGCGCGGCCTGCCTCGTTGCCTAATGAGATGTCGAGGGACGAGCCAGGTTGACGCAACGGCGCTACAGCGAAATTGGCGTGCGCTAAACCGCCCCCGCACAACAACGCCGCAAGAACAACGACGGGCAGTGCGAGTGGCGTGCGTTTCTGATGAAAAGGGGAGCAAGAAGTCGGGAGCGCGGGCGTCCCCGCTCGCAACAGCGTGTCAGGTAAAAGCATCGACAGTGAACGGTGCATCCGGTATCCTCCTTGGTTCATCAAAAAGAGTAGCGAATGTCGGTGCCAAAGGAAAGCCCGCGTCAGGAATGAGTGAGAAATTAGGATCTAGGAGTTAGGAGTTGAAATCAGAAGCCGGAAATCGGGAGCCTGAAACCCGAAACCCGAAACCCGAAACCCGAGAGAAGCGCGGACGCGGCCTCAGTCTGTTGTCCGGTGGATTGGACAGCAGGCTTGCGGTGTGCGTGCTGCGCGAGCAGGGAATCGACGTGGAAGGGGTGATCTTCACCAGTCCCTTCTTCAAAATGGAAGAGACGGCGCGTGAAGCGGCGCGTCAGTTGAACGTGCCGCTTCATGTAGTGGATTTCACGCGCGACATCCTCGATCTGGTGGATCATCCGCCGCATGGTTTTGGTGCTGCGCTCAATCCGTGCATCGATTGCCGTGCGCGCATGATCCAGCGCGCGGGCGAAATGATGGTACAGGGGGGCTTCGATTTCGTGGCGACGGGCGAGGTGCTGGGCCAGCGGCCGATGTCGCAGAACCGGCACTCTCTGGCGATCACGGAGCGGGATGCCGCGTTGGGCGGAAGGTTGCTCCGCCCCTTGAGTGCCTTACTGCTGGAGCCCACCGTCCCCGAACAGGAGGGCATTGTTGACCGTAGCCGGTTGCTGGGACTGAGCGGGCGGTCGCGCAAACCGCAGCGGGAATTGGCACAGTGCTATGGATTGACCCGCTACCCGGCACCGGCTGGCGGTTGCCTGCTGACCGAAAAAGGGTTTTGCCGTAAGCTGTCGGATTTGCACACCAACGAGGGGCTTGGTGATGAGCGATTGGTCTGGCTGCTGTTACGCGGGCGTCACTTCCGACTTCCGGGGGGCGCCAAGTGTGTGGTAGGCCGCGATGCGGCGGACAACGCTGCGCTCAAATCTCTGCGCGTGGTGTCGGACGTGCTACTGCACGCGGTAGATGTTCCCGGCCCCACGGTTCTGTTACCCGGCGGGGCGGATGACGGGGATGTCTCTCTAGCGGCCCGTATTTGTGCCGCATACGCTGATCACGGCACGCGCGAAAGTGTCACGATCAGAATCGTCAGGAGCGATGCAACCGAAGAGCGCCGTGTCGCTCCATTGGCCAGAGAACAGGCGCAAGCGTGGATGTTGTAGACGGTGACCTCAGCCGCCCGCGCCGGTAGCACCACCGCCGACAAACAACTGCACCAAGAGGTAGGCAATCACCAGCACCAGCACGACGATCACTGCTACCCAGAGCTTGTTGCTGTTGGTTTTTTTGCCGAACTCTTTCGGCGTTTCGAGGGTGCGTTTCGGCTGAATGATAATGGTCGTTCGCGGTACGGCAGCGGACTCTTTCTCCGACTGCGGCACGTCATCGCCCTCGATCATCATCGGCACTTCACCCAGTAGGATAATGTCGTTGCGGGAGAGCGCTTTTTCCTTGATCGTGACGTTGTTGACCTTTGTTCCATTCGTGGATCCTAAGTCGCGGATCAAGAATCCGTCATCACTCTTCTCGATCTCACAATGCGTGCCTGAAATCGAGCCGTCTTGAACTACCCAGTCATTCCCTTCACGGCGCCCGATACGCGTCAACGGCAGAGTCAACGTGAAGCGCTGCCCCTTCAGAGAACCATCCAAAACTGTCAAACATGCCATAGCAAAACACCTTACTAGTGAGATAAGATATGCAAGTTTAGACGCCTCTGACGCACAAGTCAAGGGTACGATTCAGTTTATTGCGAATCATGCCCTGGAAAACTTCAGTAGGAACCGGCATATCCCATTTGCCGCAGTAACCAGAAGTTTTTCATCCAGTCCTTCTCGATCTTAACCCAAAGTTCGAGTGTGACTTTCACGCCGAACATATCCGAAAGCTCTGGCTCCGCACATTGCCGGACATACTTGAGATTCCGGCCCTTGGTACCGATCACGATCCCTTTCTGGGACGGGCGTGCCACATAAAGTGTCACGGACGCGTGCCAGGCTCCGGGCGTTTCCTCAATCTGCTCGACCTTGACGCCCAATTCGTGCGGCAGTTCCTCATGGAGCCGGACGAGAAATTTTTCGCGGACCACATCGGCGATGGCCAATTTGCGCGGGTAGTCGGTCACCACATCTTCCGGAAACAGATAATCGTCCGCAGGTTGGGCCAGGGCATACAATTGATCCACGAGTCCGACCGTGCCGGCGAGATGCAACGCAGAGGTCGTTATCCAAAACACCTCGCGCGTATGCTGCTTTTCGGTTTGGACGGTCTGCCACAGGTTATGGAAGGTCTCCTCGTAGAACGGCTCTCGGTCATTCTTATTCAATGCAAAGATAACCGGCTGTTCGGCAAACAGGGCGCGCCGCATCCAGCCGTCATCCTCCAGATGCGGTTGACAGCTTCCGTCGAAGACGATGAGCAGAAGATCGACGCCCGCCGAGGCCTGCCGTGCCATGCGGTTCATTAAAGTACCCAGCGTACTTTGGGATTTATGCAGGCCCGGGGTGTCCAGAAAAACAAGCTGCCCGCGATCCTCCGTCAGGATGCCGCGGATGGTGTTGCGCGTGGTCTGCACCACGGGGCTGACGATGCTGATCTTTTCGCCGACCATGCGGTTGATCAGCGTCGACTTGCCAGAGTTGGTCCGGCCGACGACACCGACTACGGCGCAACGCCGTCGCGGACGGTTAGGGCTTGCAGTCATGGTATGGTCTCGCCGTTGCGCCCCGAATTGCCGCTCTCTCCGCCGAAGTAACGCAACTGACCGGTGGCGTCCATTACGGCGCGCCAAAGGTCGCTGTTGAGATTCACCTTCTGGCGTTCCATGGTGGATAACCGGATGGGAACAAGCGTATACCAGTCATCTTGGTTGCCTACCACGCAGTCGGTGCGCCCCGCCATCGCGGCATGCACGGCGTTGCGTGCCAACATATAGCAGCGGATTGCATCCGTTCCTTTGGCCGGTACGCTGCGGATGGTGTAACTCGGGTCGAAGTATTTGACCGACACCTCGCGATTACATGCTTTGAAGTGTTGCGTGATGCGCAGTCTCAAGTGCTCGCCGATATCCTTTTTCAGGATGTTGCCCGAGGGGTCCCGGCGCTCCGGCTCGGCTGCAACGTGGCGTTGCCCCGCGCCTTCCGCAACCACGATCACCGCATGGTCCTTGCCAAGGTCGAAGCGATTGGAGAGCGCTGTAAGCAATCCGTTTGGGCCATCGATCTCGAAATCCAGTTCCGGCACCAGGCAGAAGTTCACGACCGGATTGGCCAGCGTGGCGTAGGCCGCGATGAAACCTGAGTCCCGTCCCATCAGGCGCACGAGCCCGATACCGTTGAAGGTACCTTTTGCCTCGGTATGGGCCGCTTGAATGATCTGCGTCGCCTCGCCAACCGCCGTTTCGAAGCCGAAGCTGCGTCCCACGAAAAGCAGATCATTGTCAATCGTTTTGGGGATGCCGATCACGCTGATGGAGAGCTTACGACGGCGGCACTCCTCAGAAATATCGTGTGCGCACCGCAGTGAGCCGTCGCCGCCGATACAGAACAGGATATTGATGTTCATGCGCGCCAGGGTGTCTACGATCTCACCCGTGTCCTGCTGGCCGCGCGAAGAGCCAAGCATCGTGCCGCCCTGCTCGTGGATCGTATCGACCGTATCGGTGTCCAACATGACCGGGTTGTAGCCGAAGCGCGGAATCAATCCGGCGTAACCATAGCGGATGCCGTAGATCGTCTTGATGCCGTAATCAAACGTCAGGATCTCGACCAATCCTTTGATGACATGGTTCAATCCCGGGCAGAGACCGCCGGCCGTCACGATGCCGACGCGGCTCCAGGAGGGGTCGTGAAAAATTTTCCGGTGCGGACCTGCCCGCTCGAAGGAGGGCGTGACCCCGAGATGCCGGGTGGCATCATGTAAGTGTTTGATATTCTCGGTGATCAGGATTCGTTCGGCGGGATCGATGAACTCCCTTCTTCGGATCGGGGAGTCGATCTTGCACTCACCCAAGGTTCCTACATCCAGCGAGTAGTCCTGAGGGTTAGCGACAATTTTTTCAATCAGCGTCATAAACTTCCTCGTGCCCGTAAAGAGTGGTCAGCATAACAAAATTTCTGTGTGAAGGTCAATTGACACCGGCCGGAATATTTGGTTAACTCAGCACGATTTTCCGTCGTATTGGACCATAGCTCAGTCGGTAGAGCACGACACTTTTAATGTTGGGGTCGTGGGTTCGATTCCCACTGGTCCAACCATTTTTGAGACACAGGAGAGCCGCCAAAATCAAAGGTTTTGGCGGCTTTTTTTGTTTCGTATCAAAAGGAGCAAACAAAATGAAGAGACTGGCCTTATGTGTCGCAGTGGCGGCAATGGGTGGGTGTGTTTTCGCGAAACCCATCACGATGATGAGCTATAACATTCGCATCGGTTGTGGGTTTGATGGCCCGTTCAATTTGCCGAAGGGGAACCTTGGGTATCTGCCGCAAGTGGCAGAGGTGATCCGGGCCGCCGATCCGGACTGGGTTGCGATCCAAGAGATCGACAACAAAACCAAGCGTGCTGGATTCGTCGACCAGACGGCTGAGCTTGCGAAGCTCTGCGGCATGAAAGGTACGTTTGTGCGCAAGACGCTTGCGACACAGCGTCGCGGTTTCCGCATGTTGAGCGATGCCACGGAGGAGGAGGTGGCCGAAGGCGGCGAGTACGGGCTGGCGGTTCTTTCCAAGGAGGAGCCGATTAAGGTTTCCAAGGTCCTGGTTCCGGGACAGAGCCATACGCGATGCATTTTGTTTGTCGAGTTCGCGGATTATGTTGTCGCCTGCGTGCATTTCCCGCTGAAGGAAGAACACCGCGTCCTAGCCGCTCAGGTCGCGTTGGTAAATGCCGCAGATTATCGGAAGCCCGTGTTTCTGGTGGGTGACTTCAACGCCGAGCCAGCGGCGAAATCGATCATAGAGTTGAAAAAGGGCATGACGATTCTTAACGATCCGTCCGTGCCCACATTTCCCTCATCCGTACCCGACCGCTGCATCGATTATATCATGGTCAACACGCCTTTCGCCGACCGCGTGAACGTCGTAGACCGTCAAGTGCTCGCCAAGCCCGATGCAACCGACCATTGTGCTGTCATCGTCAAAGCGATTCTGATGCCTTCAGGTGTGGCACGGGCATCTTGCCCGTGTTTCATGGGTGGGACGCCCATTTGTTTTTATCGCGCTTGTCGAGCCGCAAGGCACTAATGCACCAACGCACTAATGACCCTAAAAAGAGCAGTTGAACCTTCAACTCTCTTTGGTTTCTGGTTTCAAGGTTTCATCCAAATCGGGATCGGGATCGCTATCGGGATCGATTGTTTAACCACGGAACACACCGAACACACGGAAAGGCATGGCTCTGTTTCCGTGTGTTTAGTGTGTTCCGTGGTTC
>Ga0255343_1005044_pt1 | contig 12604 bp, 19 predicted proteins | sample wastewater_treat_4_FD_192413 | JGI IMG/M metagenome (GOLD analysis project Ga0255343, IMG submission 192413) | Wastewater microbial communities from Lulu Island WWTP, Vancouver, Canada - plant16 | ecosystem: Engineered > WWTP > Wastewater > Unclassified | place: Canada: Vancouver, British...
TTCATGAGTCTTTCCTTTTTCCATAACACTTTCCGCAATATGGCTTCTCTTCCAGCCAATGCGTATTCTTCTTAGAGACTATCTTCTTACAGTCCGCACAAGAGAAGAGAGCGTACTTATACTTTTTTATTATCTTGTCATACATATCGCCTTTCTTCTTCTCTTTTAAGAAATGTTCCCGGTACTGACTGACTTTAATATAGAGATCGTCATTGAAGTTCTTAAGACGTCTCTTCGCTTCTTCAAGCTTCTGAAGTTTTCTTCCACAGAAGTAGATTACTATCAGAAGCAGAATGATTATTATAACACCAACGATGCTACTCATTTTCCTATCTTTCCAAACAAAACAGCCATCGTTATAATGAATACTTCGAAGGCGGTGTTACCTTTCTTTTCGATCTCTTCATACACACGGTAACAAAATTCTTCAATTGGAAGCTTTTGTCCGTTTAATTCTTTCGAAAGGTCTTTATCGAATTGATCCAGTGCACCTTTAATTGTTTCTCCATCATTAAGTAGATCACTGAATTCATTCAATGTAAGAATCTTTCTTCCGTTTTCGGAGTTGAAATCAATTACTGTCATTTTTACTTTCTCCTTTATGTGGTCTGCTAGACATGAATATCGTTACTGCAGCTACCACAGCTATAAGAGTATTGTTATTCTTCTCAATCTCTTCATATATCTTGTAGACAAGCTCGTTTGGTGTGATTATTTCCTTCTCATCAAGTTCATCTGCGAACTTGTTAAACATATCATCCACTGCTTGCATGAGCAATGGAGCGTTGTTTATGGTGTCCGCAAACTTTTCGAAGGATAGCACCTTTCTTTTTGGGACACTCGGTTTCTTATTTGTCTTCGTTGCCATCTTTTTCTCCTTTTCCTCTGCTCCATTCCAGAGCTAGAACAAAAACGGTTGATATAAGTAATTCTTGGGATTCATCACTCTGAATTGCATAGTAAAGACTTTTCATGAAGTCGTTTATTCCGAGAGACTCATGTGTCATTACCCAATTCTCAAAAGTATATACATTGACTTTGTCTCGGAGTGATAGTAACTCTTCTTGAGGAATTACTCTGCGAAAGTTCTTTTGCAAAAACTCGATTTCTTCATCCGAGAACATATCCTTTCTCGTGTTAAGAATATTCTGAAAGCGCTTCTCACGCTTTGACATTTTTGTATCACTCATTTTCTCCATCCTATTGTGAAGATTGGCGTAATCGGAGTAAGTCCGATTCCGAAACTATATGATTTGTATGCTCCTTCTACGTCTATTATGATATAGACAATGTTAAATATTCCTAGGAACATTATTTGATACACGAAGCATTCTTTGTTTTCGTCATCCACATACTCTTTAACCAGCTTCGGAACAATAATTGAGCAAGAGACTCCTATTCCAAAAAATATCGATTCGAATAGCAGGATTGCATACGTCATGGTATGAGACATCAGGGACTCGGTCTTCAGCATCATTTGTCGAAGTATTCTCACCGACGCCTTACCTTCATCTTCACCGGAAGAACTGCGCCTGGAATTTCTTTTCCAGCCATGAGGTCATTCCGCAAGGCTGCAGTATCAATATACTGCTCAATCTTTGTTTTAATGTAGTCACTTGGAAGTAGCTCTTCATCTACTATTTCTACACCACCATAAGTTTTGGTAAGCGAATAAGTGTGATACTGAGTACGCAGGGGCTTATTCACATCAACTAGCTTTGCGTCTGCCAACATCTGAAGAAGGCGGTCTTTGCTCTTCTCAATACTTTCCATCTTGCTATTGATTTTCTTGAGCTCATCTTGATACAGTTCCTTATAGATTTTCAGCTGTTCAATTTCAGCATCAAGTTTAATATACACGAAATCCAAACTATTTATCTTCTTTATTAGCTTGGCTTGGATTTCTGCCAATTGTTGCTCAACGTCTTCTGCGTTGAGGTCTAGTTCTGCAAGCGACCGAGCAAGCTCTTCAGCTTCTCTCTTCTGCGCTGCAATGTCGAATAAGGTTTCTTTTTCTTTCGGCATTGGGTTCCTCCCTTTTTTTGTTTGTACTTGTCAAAAAATACATCTATACCGATTATTTCATCGTTATAGTATTCGTATAGAATGACAATGTATAATCTACCTTTATCTTTTTTATTTCTACAATAAAAATCAACTACTTTTGTTGACTTGATAACATCGGCTTTGTTTCTTATCAATTCTCTTATGACCGGTATAGGATCAATTCCTTTGTCTTCTTTTTCGTAACATAAATCTATCAAAGAAGAGTGATTTATCTTGAAGTTGTCATAAAAGTATTGAGCAATCGGATCATAGAATTTAAGCCTATTCCAATTGTAATTTCCTCTATAGCCAGCTTTCTTCAAAATATTGTTGGCTTCTTCTGTTGTAAGCGGAATATAATCAGATTTCAATCCAGCACGGTAACCAAGTATTCCTTCAACCGGAATTATACCTATATAGTCATCTGTAATAACATTTCCTTTACCAGATAAGGTATTAAGGAATAAATAAAATATTGTTTTCACTTTGTTTCTCCTTCTCGTAAAGGTCTAATATTTCGATAAAGAACTTGTATTCTTCCTCGAAACGAGAAAAGTCTTCAAATGGTATTCCATACGCTGAATAATAGATATTGTTCTTGCGATCGTTATTCTTTTCGTTGAAGTAAAAAGATACGTAAAGATTATTCTCGTTGTCCTGTATCCCAACACTTATATATCTATTGTGGTAAGAATACAGTAGTACTGTGTAATGAATGATTTCATGCTCTGTTACTTCTTCTTCAAGAATTAGACCTTCTTTCTCGAAGTAGCTCTTCACTTCTTGTAGAAATTTGTTGTAATCGTTTTCTGATTTCATTTCTTTTTCCTTTATTTTATTCTCTTGAAGCGCCAATTGTCTTGACGCTCCAATACGACGTTCTTCCAAAGAACATCTGAATTTGCTTTGACATGATTTATTATACGATAAGGACTATTCTGGTCTCCAGATATAGTAAACAATCTTCTTGCAGTCTTTTCTACTGCACCACTTCCGAAACCAGAATGAATTCCATTGTTATTCGCAGAAGCTCTATTGATTTGTGATATGGCAATCAAGATGATATTATACTTCTGCGCCATTACTGAAAGTGATTTGGCAATATCTGCTACTGCAATTGATGGACTTCTTCCCCAAGCTGGATGCTCTACTTGTTCATAATAATCTATTACCAGAACCTGTGGCTGATAATCCAGAATCAGTTGTTCTATTCCAGAAGTTGTGAGTATTCCAGTCTGAACTGCAATGTGCTCCAGAGCGGTATGATACTTGTAGAGTTCGTCTCTGTGCTTAATGACTTCATTTTCAGTATAACCAGTTACAATACAATAATTTCTCATCTGAATAATTCCAGCTGAGAGTTCTGTTCCGTAGTAGATTGTCTGAAGCCCTTTGGGACGAACTACATCGTCAACCATATTCACGCCCAACATTATGTTCTGGATGATACTTGTTTTATTAAGACCGGTATCTCCTTGGAAGACAACAAGTTCTCCTGGATACAATACGCAATCGACTTCCAGTCCGAATATATCTTTCAAATTGATGTAGCGATCTTTATTCTCGATGATTTGCAGACGCTCTTCAAATGCTTTATCCAGGTCTGTAAGATTCATCAGATTATTGGCATCCAGATTCTTGTGCTTATAGAATAGACACATTGGTGAACAGAATTCTTTAAGAATTGCATCATTGCAACCATACCGATACGGTTTGCGATAGACTTGCCGTACTCTTTCAATCACCTGCTGGTCATCCAAAGACTGATTCGTCTTATGATTCCAATGCAACATTCCAGCAATAGCGAAATCTTCTGGCATTCCTTGTCTTTTACAATGTGAAGCAATGCGCATTACTACATTGTTTCTATTTCCTTCTACTGCTCCACGCTCGTAGAGCTTCTGAATACACACTGCATATCTATTCACTTCGAAGTTATCGTCTTCTTTCTTCCATCCATTGGGAACAACTTTGCTTCCTTCTTCAAACATATATGAAGGGATAATATACTTCTCCAATAGGTTTCTTCCATCCATCTCCAGATACTGAAAATCCAGACGCTGTGTCTTCGCCAGCTCTCGAATCTTTTCCAGAGAAAGAGTCTTTGCTTCTTCCAAAGTAAGAGGAATTTTGAAAAGACCACTCTTTTCGTTCAAGCTATTTTCTATGCGAATAAGTTGGTTGCCACGGATGATTGCTGGATCATCTATCAATCCAGCGTTCACTAACGTCTGTGCGATCTGCTCCGGAAGAAATACTGACGGTTGGAAGTCAAAGAGAGAATTATCTAAGAAGATATGGAAGCCAGTTCCACTGAAGAATATCTGGAACATATTCTCATCCAGTCCAAGAGATTCAAGTTTCTCTATAAACCTCAGAAGCTTCTCCTGCGTGAATTCATCGCTGTTGTAGCCCTTATCGATATCGATAGGAATCATATCAATCCCTCGGATACCCCGATACATAGACACAGACTTATTCGTCTTGAGATATTCTACGATTCCTTCATCGTACCAAAATACCGAGCGGAAAAGGGGACACTGCGTCCCCTTCTCAAGGATGACATGAGCAACATCCTCCGCTCGGATAAGTTTATTGCGATTACTTGCCCGATATTGTGCCAGTTCATAATACTTCATTTTAATCACCTCTTGGAACATATATCAGGTCGTCATTGCTACTTTCTGATTTTCCTCCTTTTTCGGTATGCGTATCAGAAGCTTCCGCTTTCAAACTTCTTTCAATCCAATATGCATAATTCTCTTGCATCATGACAGCGAAAGCATCGTTACTTTTGTTAAGCTCTTCATCGATTACACCAATTACTCGGTCATAGCCATTGGAATCCTTGGCGATATAGACAAGATACGACTTATCTCTTCCAAGTGTCTTGAGCAATCCAGCTATGTCCTTTATTGGTCTATCGTTCTCATCTACGAATTTTCCCTTCTCATTGACTCCGATTCCAGAGAGTTTCCCGCCTTCAATTCGGGTAAAACCCATTTGCTGGAGAATACGATAGAGCCTTTTCAAATCCTTGCTCTCTGGATCTATCTCGTTATTCATATTCCGGTCGAACTTGGCAAAAACTCTCATCTTTCTTGTCCAGTTTTCTGGAACATTCTCGAAACCGAAGATGAAGTCGAGTATTACATCATACACTGTTCCCGCAGTGTGATCGATCACGTCAATAAGAAACCCTCTGTTTTCTCCAGGGGACTGAATACGTCCACCAGATCCGGTCTGTGATGGGATTATTGGCATTTTTCCTCCTTTTTCTTATATTCATTAACAAGTGCCTGATAAGAGAATGGAAGCGTCTTGTTTACTAAACGATTAAGTCTTGTGCCTCCAGTCATTATCTCTTCGCTTACTACAAACGAAATCGTATGCAATTTCCCTTGGAATACTGCACCGAACTCGGCTCCATCTGGGAGATTAGTATCTTCTACGTTCACGTAGCCAATCAAGTCCATCTCTCCAAACAGCGCATTTGTTACTCCCGCTCTCAAAGCCGGGTCACGCTGATAGATGTTCTTTACTTGACTTGTAGTCTTGGCGTGAATGGAGATACCAAAATCTACTCCGACTTGGTTCACCTCTTCTTTCATTCGCAGAAGCGGTCTTACCAATTCATCTCGAGCATCGCTCCAACCAGAGCCATAAGGAATCTCTCCTATGGAATCAACTACTTCTCCTTTCTCTTTCAAGGAGCGTTGTTTCTGATTATACTTTTCAAGATGATATGCTTCTGCCCAGTTCTGTAGATTATCTACAGTGTCAATGGCAACAAGTTCAAACTGCTGATGAAGCATTCCAGATGCCTTCAGAGAATGAACTATTGCACATATCTCTTGAAAAGACCAAGCTTTGAAGTTCTTCCCATTGATGATATAGTTGCGATCTTCTGGTGGAATTATCTTGCCGTCTCCATCTCTTGGCGGAGCAAAGGAGATACATGGTAGAACCGTCATACCATTATACTCTTCATACTTCAAGACACATCTCTCTGTGTCAATGAAAAGAGTTTTCCGTACGTCTCCGGATGGGTTAAAACGAGAAAGTCCATAGGTTTTTCCTCGCTTGAAGAGACCGGTTACAGCAATTGCTATTCCACGTGGCATTTGTTCGTTCGATGCTTCGACTACAGTTGCGAAGTCATCGAGATTGATTGATGTTTTTGGCATCGTTCCTCCTTATTGTTTCTTGAGAACCATATTTATTTTTCTTCAAAAATTGTCAAGACATTCGAAGTCAAAATCACAACTTTCTGTTCCAGGATGATAAAACTCACAGTCCAGGCATAATCGGTCAATGAGTTCTCCATATATTTCTCGATCTACTTTCTTTTCTTCAATTACTCTCGGAAGAGGATAGTCGTAATCAAGTCTGAAACTATTACCATAAGCAAAGCCATAGCCATAGTCTCTATATGAGACCTGAAGATCGTTGAAATATCTCCCGGTAAGTGTCGGTATTATACGACTTATTCGTTCCAAAGAAAGATAACATTCTTCGAACTGAACATATTCTTTCTCAGTATGTTCATTGTGGAAACCGACCGAAACGTTAACAGTTGCCTTTGGATATTCTCCAGCAATGTGAGAAACGTCTGTGAAGCTCCCACTGACTTCTCTGTACCCTTCAGAGATGAAGATATTATTTAGTTCCTCGCTTGCATAGTCATAGAGAGCTATTTCGTTTCCATTTCTTCGGTCTAGTCCAATATAGCAGTTTACTGTCTTGATTATATTCTGTTCATGAAAGAGAAACTCTGATGAACCAAAGCCACCTGTCTCTTCTTTGTCACAGAATAGATATATTGCAGGAACCTTGTCGTGAATCATAGCCAGAGCAATCGCTACTCCAGCTCGATCATCTCCACCCAGAACAGCTTTCTTTTTATTACGAATAAGTCCACCCTCTATCACTACTTCAATCTCTTCTACATGTCGTACTGTATCGTAATGACTACAGACTAGCGGAAGGAAACAGCTTTCTGTTCTCCGTATTGGAACGATTAGAATATAATTTTCATAATTCTTCACAGTGAAGTAAGGAACACTTGTTTTCTTAACTGATTGACAAATCAGATAACGAATGCCAGTCGTAGAGGCACGCAAGCATTTAATCAGAAGTTTCTGAAACGCTTTCTTATTCATCTTCGTTTCTCCTTTCTGCAAGTGTTGGTGCATTGGCAATTATCTCATCCATTTCTTCCTCGAATGTAACTCCGGTAAGTTTTGAAAGACCTTCGAAGTTAATAGCTGCTTGAACATTAAATTTCACAATATAATCATCGTTTTCTTTTCTTACCAGTCCTTCGAATTTCTTCAGAAATGGTTCAATTTGTGCGTCTCTTATATACAGCTTCGTCTCGTAAATGACTTTGCTTTCGTCGTTTGGATCAACGAAGTAGAGATTCGGATAGTTAATTGTATTTTCAACAGTATATTCCAAACTAACAATATCTCGAATTTCTTGATGACCTCTGTAATGCGAATAGACCATATAGAAAGGCTCTCTATGTTCCTTGAACCATTCTCTTTCAAAATAACGATCAAGCATAGGATCGAATATTGCAAGCTCATCGATACAGTCTTCGCAATTAGTATCATAATCGTGATCATTATCATTGAAAAACATTTCGTAGCTTGTGTCGTGATCGATTCTTACTCCGCAGTTTGCGCACACCCAATGTTCATCGTCATAATAATCTTCATCTTCATTACTGTCTTCCAATTCATGATAACTAACTTCATCTTCTTCGTCTTCATCAAGTCCATAGAATGTTACTCTTCCTTCTGGGACTTCCGATGGAGCAAGACTTTTCGGAATAAGTATATAAGAAGAATTGTCCATGTATATCTTTACCTTGAGCCGATCTGGTTTTGAAGAAAGATAGCTGTAATATCCGCCACCGTCATGACTTTCTACAAGAATCTTTGTCTCCAACGCCATGTGAGTATCATCATCTTTGGAATATTCATAAACCTTCCAATTATCTTTTTCATCTTCGAATATGTTTTCGATTATCCAGCGACTTACTGCTTGTTGATATGTTACAGGAAAAGTTCCATAAGATTTCAGGCAAAGAATCTCAGGTACCTTTACTATCTTCTCTTTTTCTCCGCTTCTATCTTTTCTATACGGAATCACGACCCACTTTCTACCAATTATTCTTGTCATATCAGAGTTCGTGATCATTGCCATCATTATACTAATACTAGTACTGAATTCGTAAGGTACTAAATGATAACATCCATCTGGACTAAAACATGAATTCCAGCTTACAAAGTCTTTATCCGAGCAAAGTCTGAACCATTCTGGATCAATAGTAAGAAACAATCTTCCGGACGTATCTCCAATACTTTGAACATACTTCTTATAAGAATCTGGCATCATTAGTTCTTGGAGAATTGCTCTCTTCTTAACTCGAGTCTTATCATTGAAGACGAAATAATTCGGATCAGAATTATCGACTTTATTATGTTCTGTAATATGTCTTCCCAGTGCATCCATAAGAAATTCATCGTTTTTATCTTTCAGATTTACATAATCAGTTATTTCAATTGTGTATAACGATTCTGAAAAGACATTGTTCAGGTAAGCTATCTTCTCTTCTTTAATAGCTTGGAAACTTCTTTCGTAGCTCATTGTATACCTCCATACTACTCTCATAGCGGTCTTTTGGCGGTCTTGCCAATTCATAGTGAACGTAATTTGGATTCTCTATGATACAGAATAACTCCAATAACGATTCTCTCATTCTTTCTCTTCCCAGGTTGTTGATGAATACTTCTATTTCATCGTCTTCTGGTACATCCTTTCGATACAATAAATCCTTAAATCTTCTAAGTCTTTCGAGAATTATACTAATCGAAGCGCTTTCCATTAACTTCACGCTATCGTTTTTGTCTTCACCTTCACTGCTCTCGTTATAGTAAGGAATCCAGTTATAGTTGATATAGGAAAAGAAAGAAACATTTTCCTTATCCTTTATTATGAAGTCATCCAGATCGTATTGTCCTTCATCATCGATAACATGAAAAATATATTCCGATGGAAAGAGATATATTTTGTTATAGTGCTCCAGAAATGGTCGTAGAGCAATGAATACCTTTATAAAGTTTCTTATATTCACAAGCGTATCAAACACATGAATATCTCCGTATTCTATGTTGATACCATTGTAGTTAAGTGTTCTTTTATCGAAGTTGATAATATCGACTAAATTTTCTTTGTTGCTTAGCTTATAAAGCAATACCTTGTATTCATTCTTATCTGTATATTTCCTGACATTCGGAACAAATATTACCTGTCGATTCCTATCCTGATTCGCTGCGTCTTTCGCTGTTGGTATCTTAAACATTGTTTCCTCCTTATCATTGCTTTTGTAAGCTTATTTTTTTAATTGAAAATACTGGCTCTATGCTTATTACAATTGACTTTTTTAATTCTTCATCGAACCAGATTGATGAGAATTCGTATTCGAAACTGGGAAGTCCATATTCTCGTATAAGATTCCAGTAGGAATTCAGGAACATCGCTTCCTTCTCTCTATTGTCTCTATACTTCGGCAGTATCTCTACAACACTTACTCGCTTTTGAATGTAATATACTTTCACGGTTTCTTTTGGAGACGAGTAAGTTTCTTCTTCCTTTCTTCTCTTGGCAACGAGAGTCATTCCGTTTTCTTTCATATATTTATGCACCGAGGAGACACTGCTTCCAAGCTCGCAACTTGGAAGCCTATCTTCCCGGAAATAGAAATATATTGACGGAATAAGAAGCGTAATGCCAATAATAGTGGCAATTACATAATTCTTCTTCACTATTTCTCCTTCGTGAACACTTTTACTTTTGCATACTTTTCTTCGACATTGTAAAAAATTACTAGACAATCTTCGTCTTCCCTATCTCTTCCTTGGAAAGAACGAAAGTCTTCTTCTTTTCCTTCGACTAACCATTTAGTTATATTGGGAAACTCGGTAGTTATCCACGGTACCACGGAAATACCGAGACGTTCATATAATTCGACGGTTTCTTCAATCTCTTCAGGTGATCTTCCTGTGAGATCGAAAACTTTTTGTTTCTCTTTGTCAAATCCAATGAGAACACTCCAATCAATGCTTACCGGAATGTAACCACAATCTTTTATTATCTCTTCTGCTTCTTTCGTGGTTACTTTCTTGGGAGCAGCGGATTCGTTTTCTCTATAAACAAGTGTTCCATTTCCACTTGCATAGAAAAACGGCTGAGAATCGTTCTGTGGCTCTGAAGTAAGTGGCTTCAGATAGATTGTTGAATACCTTTTCATTCTTTCTCCTTTATTTCAATTGTTATTTTTCCTGTGTCCATATCTCTGTTTATCAAGAGGTAGGGCTTTTTCTCGGATTCCAATTCAGTAACTATCATATCATTACCTTCTTCTTTATCTTTGTAATGATAAGCTACTCTTATGGGAAGCTTTCCATTTAGTCTTGTTGCAAGACCAGTGAAATAGTTTATGCCAAGCTCATAACATATTTCACAATATCCTTCGAGCAAGTCTGTGTCCATCTCGGTGTAGTCGTATACCTTCTGCTTTCTTTCATCGATATCTAGTGTCTTTATAATTGATGGACAAATATCACTAACAGCTAAGATAATTTGTGCTTGCTCCGTTGTAAGATATTGTGTAATTCCATCACTTCTTTGTATCATAAGCAATCCGTTCTCATCTGTAGTGATATAAGATTCTTTTTCTTTAAGTATTATTCTTTTGTCTTGCATTTCTTCTCCTTCGCTTTTATAAGATTTCTTATCTCTTTTCTTTTTTCGTTTGTCGTCTTTCCTTTCCAGAAGCTATCAATCTCCTTATCTGGAACTATTTTAATCAGGCTTCCGTCTTCGATATCGAATTGAAGCAGTACGAAATGTCTTCCATTTCTCAGACGAGTATACCACCATTTCCACATCCCAATGCATACAAAACATAGTCTTCCTTCGTCGATATAGTAAGATTCTGCTTCATCCCATAGACGCCTTTTGTTTTCGATATAGGCGATATATGGAGAAAGATGCCACCTTCCATAACAATCCCTATACGCCTCGCAGCTGAACAAGCCGAACTTTCCAATTGCTTCGATTAAATCTTCTGCAATTGGAAACTTGGAAGATAAAGCATGAAGTTTTTCAACAATCTTCTTCTTCGCTTCTTTCTTCGTTGTTTTCATTGTTTCTCCTTTGCTTTTTTAATTCAGATTAAAAAAAATAAAATGGGCACTTTGGTAAGCCCTCGATGAGCCTTTACTGCTCTCATCTAGCAGCCTGGCATACAGCTGAAGAGACGCTGCCCAGGAAGCGAATACTCTGCTTTGAAACGGTTCTATCAATGAAACAAAGCAGCACGTATTCGCAAAAAATCGCCAATCGGAGGAAGCGAATGAGCATATTCCGGTGACTTCGATAGTCTTTCCGGACATCAGGCTTCTTCGCTTCCAAAACGATCAAGCAAACGGAACTTCTGCAGCTGGAACCGGTTTGCTTGGGAACGGTTCCAACGGCTGTGAAGCGGGAAACTCCCATTTCACTGTGCCAAGGACGGATTCACTGACGAAACTTCCGTCAGCTTTCTTGGCACGACTCCAACCAAATGGAGTCATGTCAATATCCTTGGCAATCCAAATCTCGGCTCTTGCGAATTTGCCGAGTTGCGGATCGTTAAGCAGTTCCTCGCTGATTGGAACGCTCAACGGATCGAACGCACGAATAACCGGTTCTTCTTTCCGGCTGGTCGTGCGGTACAATCTAATTGTTGCACACATTTTCGTTACCTCCACGTAACTATTTCGCAAGCGGAAACAAAACTGCTTACGATACAAATTTTAGAATTCGGGGAGAAATTGGCAAAACAGCTGCTTTGCTTGTCTTTTTCGAAAACGGAACGGAGCGAAACAAAACGTCTCACTCCATTCCGAACGAATCAAAGATAAACATCTACTACATCGTAGCCTCTTGCAAGACTACGAATCTGAGCTTTTCTCTTATTAACATCTTTAGAATCCCAGATGTAACTATGTTCATTATCATCTGGGTCTACCTCCATAAGATCACCAGTTTCAGTGCTGAAACCAAGCATTACTGAATTCTGGTCATCTTCTGAAACTAAAAGACAATACCAATTTCCATCTGGATAAGTCGCACAACTTAATTCAAGTGCATAGGCTTCCGGATCATAAACGAAGTCTATACAACTTTCGTTTTCTCTGAACGGAAAGAACTTAAACTCTCCATCATAATAATCGACTTGTCCATTAAAAAGACCATATCTTCCGATTGCTCGACAAAGTATTGCTACTTTATCGAACAAAACTTCCAGCCTCATCAGCTGATCAATAATTTTTTTCTGAGTCGTCATCTTTTTTCCTCCAACTCTTTCAAAATACTGGGAGAAATTGGCAAAGCATTTCAAAACTGCTTTGCTTTACCAATATTTAAAACAAAATGGAGCGAAGCAAGCAAAGCCTGCTCCGCTCTAACAACGCTGCGCATATAATACAAAGACAGTGCCGCA
>Ga0255343_1005050_pt1 | contig 12590 bp, 13 predicted proteins | sample wastewater_treat_4_FD_192413 | JGI IMG/M metagenome (GOLD analysis project Ga0255343, IMG submission 192413) | Wastewater microbial communities from Lulu Island WWTP, Vancouver, Canada - plant16 | ecosystem: Engineered > WWTP > Wastewater > Unclassified | place: Canada: Vancouver, British...
CTGCAAAGGTATAATCATTTTGGTGAGTCATTTTGTTCTCCTTGTATGGTTTAGTCACCTTAAGGATACTTCTGACTCACCGCTTTTGTTAAGGTTCAGCAATTTACAGAAAATATGTTACACCAACCCGTGATATATACATAACCAGGTGAATATAAATGTTTTAATATGTTCTTTTCTTTTATGTATTTCGCCCATGCAACGTTATTCTTAGACATTTCTTCTTTTTGCGTATATATATAATTCATAATTAGGCTCAGGGGTCATAATTCAAAATTAGAAGTTCAAGTATTTTTTTTCGTCCTGTTGATAAAGAATTTATAGCCCTAGACGCACTGATCGTATAAATGAAAAAATTTTCATAGAGAGATCTGATGTAAAGTGAATCAGAATTGCTCAAAGCACAATTTACATTATCTTTCGACAATTTTTTAAATAATCCAGCTAATTCTTTCTGGTCATTATCATTGAAATTATTTGATGTATAACTTGTAAAATTTGAGGTTGGGGATAATGGGTGGTATGGTGGATCAAAATATACGAAGTCGCCTGTTCTTGGTTGATTATGCAAACTTCGAAAGTCAGCAACCTCTATAATCGAATCTTCTAACAATTTGCTCGCATTTTTCAACAATTCAACATCAAGAATTCGAGGGTTTTTATACTTACCAATTGGCACGTTAAAATATCCTTTTTCGTTCACCCGAAATAAGCCGTTATAACATGTCTTATTGAGATATATCATTCTTGCTGCGCGACTAACATCTGGAATTGTTTCCGCTCTTCTATCCAATGCTCGAACTTCGTAATAGAATTGTTTAGTGTGCCTTTCTTCATAATATTTCAACTCATTGATTACTTCACTTACATTGTCTCGAACCATGATATATGTGTTGATTAATTCTTTATTACTATCACAAAGAAAAGCTTTTCCTTTAATCCTTGATTGGCTTTTCAGATAAAAGAAAACTGCTCCACCACCAATAAATGGTTCATAATAATTCGTTATGCTACTGGGAAAGTATTGGTTATACTGTGGAATTAGTTTCTGTTTTCCACCAGCCCATTTTAAAAATGGTTTTCCCATTGAATAATTGTTTTTATTCTCCACTTATTCTCCACGTATTATAGATAATTGTAAGGTAATTTTATTCTAACTTCAAATGTTATATCTTCCATATATATGAGTATGTTCTCAACAAAAATCGCACCTATTTCAGTTCTCAATCCCAGTATACTCAAACCCTATATCTAATTACAATCGTGTTATACTTAATAATAGAACATTATTTCTGTTTCTTGCCGTCAGAGGCTCTTCGTGTTCACTCAGGGAAAAAATGCCTTCCACACCAACCTTTTTAACTCTCCATTTTCATCTCAGAACCTTATAATACTAGTATATTTTTATCCTGAACCAACAGTTACCAAAACAATACATCATTAAAACACATGGTAGATTGTTAGTTTTTCTTCATACCCGGTTTTTTGGTGTCCAGATCCACAAAAAATACGCGTTGACTTGGATTCCACCTCATCTATCAAAGATCTCTCTTTTTTTATTAGTTTTTTTTCGAATTTATTAAACAAATCCGAATTTTCCATCTGTCTTTCCTGTTTGATCTGGTGCATACTTTGCTCTTCGGATGATCTGTGAACTGCACTCTTCTTGTGATTCTACCCCCTCAGCAACCATCACCCCTGCCGGGGCGGCGCGCCAATCAAGGGGTTGAAAAAACGTCTTTTTGTGTCATAATGAAAAGTATGAACAATCATCCTTCGCAACCGCCGCAGGTGCAGGCGCCGCGCAGCAGCCTGCTGAAACTGGTGATCATCTCGGCGTTCATCGCCATGGTGGCTTTCTGCGCACCAGCGGGAGTGCTGGCGGTGATTTTTACGCGCCCGCTCTTCGCCCTCACCACCGGCGTGGTTTGCCCGCGCGGCAGCGAGATGCAATTCGAGGAGTGGGAGGAGGAGGGGGATTGGGAGAAGGACGCGAGCACCCAGTTTCGCGCCTACTGCGTGGACAGCTCTGGTCAGCAGGTACAAGAGCGCACGCTGCAGGCGCTGGCGGTGCTGATGGGCTCATTCTTCCTGGCTGGGTTCTTTATCGTGCTGGCGGTGCTGCTCATCGTTCGCGCCGTTCGGCACAGGAAGCGCAGCACCAACCTCTGAGCGCGGTCCCGCTCGCGCGAACGGACGGCACGGAAAGCGCGATCGGGTCATTCACACCAGAACTCGATTTCATCCCCATCGCCCGCGCTGCCGCTCCTCGAAGACCCGCCGCAGCCGTAGGCCGTGTAGCTGTATTGGCCAGTGCAGAGCTGCAGTGTGCGCGTGCCGGGCGCGATGGTAAAGGTGTACTTGACCGGACCGGTGAAGTACAAGGTTAACTGTCCGCCGGTGTCATTTTTGATTTCAATCGTGGTACCCAGCTCGCACGCCACCGTTGGGGTGGGCGGCACGGCAGTGGGTCGCGGCTGGGGCGTACTGGTGGGCGAAGGGGTAGGCGTGGCGGTCGGCAGTTCCACGGGTAGGATGCGGTAACTGTACCCCATTGTTTCACCGAGGTAATACGTGTTCCAGCCGTCTGAAAGCGATTGATCAAAACGGAAGCCGATGCTGACCGTATGAGGTTCACCGATCCTCCAGCCAGTTAGCAAATAATCAATAAAGACTGAAGAGTAGACTATGGAAGGATCGTCCACATCAGGGTAATATTCGTAGATCAGATCGTTCTTGTCCAGGTAAGGCTGCCCATCAACTTCAAAGAAGAAGGTCATTTTCTGCATGTTGTCCGCCAGCGTCTCATCATCGATGGCTATCCAGCTAATGCCGAAGCGGAGAGGAAGGTTATAAGGCACCTTCACTTCAAACGGTTGTTCCCCTTCATCTGCTTCGTCTAAAAGGCCGACCGTCTCCAGGTATTCACGGATGTATACGCCCTCTGAACAGGCATCATAATTGGCGCAGGGGGTCAAGTTCACTGGGGGCGTGGGCGTGGGGGTGAAGGTTTTCGTGGGCAGGGGGGTATACGTGGGGGTGAAGGTCATGGTCGCGGTCGGCGTGGGCGTATCCGCTGATAAGAAGGCGGGCAACGGTAGCCTGGCGGAGCGGCAGGATGCCAGGAACCCCAGCAATAAAACGGCAATTAAAAGAAAAAGAGATTTGCGCTTGCGCATCGGGTAGCCTCTCCTCGTTTATCACGACCGGTTATGTGATTATCCACCCGTCCCGTCCATGGCTGGCGCGGTCGCGTGTGTTGCTGGCTTACAGGAACTGTACAAAAAATATTATACAGAAAAACCAGCCGAATGAACCTGTCTATTTTTCATTCTCTGGGGAGAACGGAAACCGAGCAGTTGTCTTTCTGGGTCATCCGATTGCGTTTCAGCGGGGGGCTCTTCATTGTCCGCGCCAAAATCCAACACTTCGCGAACCTGCGAACCCATTTGCCGCGGCCCGATGATCTTCTGCTCTTCCAGTGTATCGATCAGGCGCGCCGCGCGAGTATAGCCAATGCCTAAACGGCGCTGCAGGAAAGAGGTGGAGGCTTTGCCTTCTTTGCGCACGATTTCGATAGCGTTCTTTAAAACCGGGTCATCCTCCTGGGCGCCATCCCCAAAAAATGAGGGCTGTTTAAACGGCACGTGCTGGGGCTGGTACTCGAAAGTGGCGGTAAAGAGTTCCTCTCCGCCTTCAGCGCGGCGATTGGCCACGATGAGACGCCACGCGTCAACCAGGCGTTGAATCTCCTGATCTGAAACGTACACGCCCTGCAACCTCACCGGCGCGGGCGCATCTGGCGCCTGGTAGAGCATATCGCCGCGTCCGAGCAGCGTTTCCGCGCCGGGCTTATCGATGATTACGCGGCTGTCCAGATTGGAGGCGACCATGAAGGCTACGCGCGCCGGCAAGTTCGCCTTGATCACCCCGGTAATCACATCTACCGAAGGGCGCTGGGTGGAGATAATCAGGTGAATGCCTGTAGCCCGCGCCAGTTGCGCCAGGCGGGTGATACTACGTTCAGTTTCATCTTTCGCCAGCAGCATCAGGTCAGCCAGCTCATCGATCACCACCACAATATACGGCAGGCGCTCGGCCTCTTTGCGGTTGTGATCCATGATGTTACGCACGCCCTCTTCAGCAAAGCGCCTGTAACGCGAATCCATTTCGCCCAGCACCCATTGCAGCGCGCCAGCAACGCGTTCCGCGTCTACCACCACCGGGGCGAGCAGGTGCGGAATGCCGTTATACCCGGTCAGCTCCACCCGCTTGGGATCCACCAGCACCAGGCGCAGGTCGAGCGGGCTGTTATTGAGCAACAGGCTGGTGAGAATGGCATTGACCAGCACGGATTTGCCCGAATTGGTGGTGCCGGCGATCAGCAGGTGAGGCATAGACGTCAGGTCGGCGCAAATAGGTTTGCCCGCCACATCCTTGCCGAAAGCAAACCGCAGGCTGGACCTGATTTTCTTATAAGCATCCGTCTCAATCAACTCGCGCAGCGAAACCAGTGAAAGCTCCGAGTTGGGCACCTCAATGCCGATATAGGCTTTACCCGGCACCGGCGCCTGTATGCGAATGCTGGGGGCGGAGAGCGCCAGCGCCAGGTCATTCGCCAGCCCGGCGATCTTGGATACGCGCACGCGCGTGCGCCCGCCGCGGCTTTCAATGAACTCAGGTTCCACGCCATACTGGGTAACCGCGGGTCCGCGCTGAATTTCAACGATGCGCCCGGGAGCGTCAAATGAAGCCAGCGTTTCTTCAATAATTCGGGCGCGACCCTGGTCGTAGTGAGATTGCACAACCGCTGGGGTCGCCAGGTCAAGAATATCGCTCACCGCTGGAATTGGCCAGGGTGCTACGGGCGTGGTCACCCGTGTACGGATGACGGGAAGGTTTTCAAGGGTATCAGGCGCAACCCGGGCAGGCTTTTCTCTGACCCCGGTTGTTTTTGGCTCCGCCGCGGGGGCGCTCCCGATCACCGTCACCGTTGCCGGGCTTTCTTCCTCCACCACGAGCGGTTTATAACCATCCGGCAGGTCTGTTCGTGCTTCATGTTTTACCCGGTAAGGTCTGGCGCTGGTGAAGTGGAACATGGGTTGGCGCGGGTTTTCTTCTTTCGGTTTCTTAAATCTTGCCAGCAGCGTATTCACACGGGCGGCGATTTCAACCAACGGGAGGTTGAGGATGAACAAAATGGCCACCAGTAACCAGGCGAAGAGAAAAACCCCTTCTCCAGCCGGGCCCAAAGAATTGGCCAAAACGCGGTCAAAGAAAGCGCCGATGTACCCGCCTCCCCGCCCGTCTTTCGCGGTCGAAAAACCCCCGCCAGCTATGAAATGAAACCAGCCCAGGATATTGAGGTAAAGCAAAACGATACCCGCCAGGCGCCAGTAAGAAACCCGTGGGAGCTTCTCATAATGGCGCAGCAGCAGGACCGTGCCGCCAATGCTCAATGCCAGCGGGATGATCACGCCACCCCATCCAGCAAGGCGGGTGGTGGTTTGCGCGATCCACCCGCTGAGCGGACCATTGGCGTTGGAAAATAAAGCGACGAACGAAAGCACCCCGGTCAACACGGTAACCCCGCCGATGAAGTTCAGGCGCTGGTCCAGGGTCAGGGTCGAACGCGAATACTGCCCTCTTCTGGAAGAAGACCTTGAGGACTTAGGCGGATGAGCGTAAGATTTACGAGTTTTCGTGCTTTTCGCCATTCGATATTTCCATTCTCATCCTAACGGATGCAGGTTTCATACCACTTTATCATTCAGCCCAGTCCCATTTTCGCCAAGTAACCCTGATTATTAAAAACCTGTTGCGCGCCCATCAGCCGCGAAGATAGATGTGCTGCGCGCGAACCCCACCTCGCTCCCCAAAAGGTCAAGCCAACTGGTTACTATTCGAATGAGCAAGAGTTTGGAGCGCGCCTGTTCTGGCCAGCAGGAGGTAGCTCAGAGCTGGAGATGGCGGGCTTTTTCCAGGACTCGCCGGGTGGTTTCAAAAGCCAAAGGGGGCGGATCGTCCAGCGGGAACCAGCCAACCTGATCTGCGTCATCGGCGGCGGCGAGAGAGCCGCTGAGAAAGTGCGCGCGGTAAACGAGGAAAATATCCGCGCCGCGGCTGTGTTCTCGCCCGGTCAACAGGTCGAACAACCCTTCGATCTCAACAGTCAACCCGGTTTCTTCGCGGCACTCGCGCAAGGCAGCCGCCGCGGGGTCTTCAAAAGCGTTGACAAACCCTGCCGGAATGCTCCAGGTACCCAGGTAAGGCTCCATAACGCGGCGCACGAGGAGCACTTCCCGCCCGCGCAACAGCAGCACACCCGCCGCGACTTTGGGATCCTCATAGTGCACCCAACCGCATGCGGGGCAGGAAGGTCGGCGTTCTCCGAGCTGCATCATCATGCGCAGCGGTGTGGCGCACTGCGGGCAGAATTTGAAATGTTCGTGCGAATGGTTATGCATGAAATTTTTTACGGAGGAAGAGTGCTCCTGCGCCTGACAGGAGAGCGGTAATGCCCGCGATCAGCATAACCAGGCCGGGCGCGGAAAGCTCGCGGCGAGGTTGCGGCGCCGGCGCTTTACGCAGCGGCGCGCTTTCGATCACCTGACCGGCTGTATCGTCTTCCGCGAGACCAAGTATCAGGTTAGAAAGAGCAGCATCTGAAACCGGTTCGCCCTCCAGCGCGGCGGGCGCGGGTTCATCATAAGCAACCGGCTCGGGTTCCTCGCTCATCACGGTTTGTGGATCAACGCCGGGAGGTAATTCAGGAACAGACGGTTCAACTGGTCCGCCGCCTATACCTGGTTCAGCAACGGGAAAACCTGGCCCGCCAATACCATCGATCCCTGTATAGGGGCTCTTGGCTTCTGCTGCTCCTCCGCCCAGTCCACCTGACGGATTCCAATTGATGATCATTGGCGCTGGAGCCTCTTCAGCAGCGCCTTCCATGGCAGCGATTTCCGCCCGCGGGGCGGCCGCCTGGCGAGCCAGGCCCATGCCTAAATAATTAAAGGAAAAAACCAGCACCAGAAGAATTGACGCGGTGATAGACACAAAGCTCAACGCTGGTTGAAGCCACAATCCGCGCAGCGGTTTTTGCGCTTTTTCAGGCGCAAGCGTGAAATTTCGCGGCGCACGTTTTTGAGGCAGCGCAGCCAGTAATTGCTTCAATCGCGCGACTTCTTCGAGAGATCGCTTAAAGTGAGCGTCCTCCTGGATGCGCTTTTCTACGCGGGTTGAGGCTGCGGGTGAAAGGCGCGCGTCAAGGTAGGCTGAAATCAGTATCCAGTCCCGGCTGGTCAATCTCTCAGTCATCGGCGTTCTCCACCGGTAAGACGAAATTGAGCAGGCAGAAGTTCCTGAAAATGTCGCAGGCAATCACGTAATTTCTGTCTGGCGCGTGCCAGCCGGCTTTTCACCGTTCCAAGCGGCGTGCGCACCGCCCGTGAGACTTCTTCGTAATCCATCCCCTGCACATCAGTCAAAACGACCACCGCGCGAAAGTCAGGCGGCAGGTTTTCCAGGCAGTGCTGTAGGGCGTGTTCAAGCTCCGCCTGGTCAAAAGCCTGTTCGGGTTGGGGGTCATCAGAAGCCAGCCAATTGGCAGATTCAATTTCCTCGCCATCTTCTGGGTTCTGCGGTTCAAGCGGAATCGTGGGGCGTCGTTTCTGGCGGCGCAGTTCGTCGTAACAACCATTGGTAACCATGCGCATCACCCAGGCCTTGAACGAACCTCCGCGGTAAGCGCGCAGGTTGCGGTAAGCAGAAAGGAAGGCGTTTTGCACCGCGTCTGCCGCCAGGTCATCATCGTTCAGCATGCGGTAAGCAACGTTATAAGCCATGTCCTGGTATGCCAGCACCAGACGGTTGAAAGCGTCTACGTTTCCTCGCAGCGCGTCTGCGACCAAAGCCTGTTCATCCATGATCAATTGATTTTATCGCAATTTGTCCTTTTCCATCATCCTGTTTAACTGAGGATTGAACGCGGCTGTCATCCCCTAGCGCGCGTTGTTCTTGACAGGCATTATGGGCAAGGTATAATCACTTTACAAGACCAGCTCGGGTACTACTGCCTGGGATATCCTTCCAGAGAGCCGCTGACCGCTGCAAAGCGGCAGGAACGCCCAGGCGGATTCCAACCCGATCGCCCTCCTTGGGCAGGTTGTCTCTGCAGGGGCGTACTCGCCGTAAAGAGACCGGGGGTACCGTTAATACCACAATGAGGTTCCCCTACGGGAACGAAAGCAGGTGGCACCACGAGCCGCCCCTCGTCCTGCGCGACAGATGAGGGCGTTATTCTTTAAAAATGAGGTGCAGCATGTTAGACATCAATTTCATACGGGAACACCCTGAGGAGTTGCGCAAAGCGCTCACCGACCGGCAGATGGACAGCAGCGTGGTCGACAAGTTATTAACCATGGACGCTGAACGGCGCGGTCTGCTGGTGAAAGTGGAAAACCTCAAAGCCCTGCGCAACACGGTTTCCAAGGAAATCAGTCAGACCAAAGACCCCGCCACCAGGCAGGAGAAGATCGACGCCATGCGTTCGGTGGGCGAGGAAATCGCGCAACTAGATGAAACCACCAGACAGGTGGATGAAGGACTGCAGGCGCTGCTGGCAACCATACCCAACCTTCCTGACCCTTCCACCCCTATTGGGAAAGACGAGAGCGAGAATATCGTACTGCGCACCCACGGCGCGCTGCCGGAGTTTGACTTTACTCCCATGCCTCACTGGGAGCTGGGGCCGAAGATGGGGTTGATCGACTTTGACCGCGGGGTAAAACTGACCGGGTCGCGATTTTATGTGCTCAACGGAGCAGCAGCCCGCCTGCAGCGCGCGCTTATCTCCTGGATGCTTGACCTGCACGCCCGCCAGGGCTACGTGGAACGCTATACACCTTTCATGGTCAAGGCTGAGACCCTCTACGCCGCCGGGCAGCTGCCCAAGTTCGTAGACAACCTGTATCACGACATCGAAGAAGACCTGTGGATGGTGCCAACCGCGGAGGTTCCTCTCACCGGTATGTACCGCGATGAGGTACTGGAAGAGGACAGCCTGCCGCTGCGCTTTACCGCTTACACCCCATGCTTCAGGCGCGAGAAAATGAGCGCCGGGCGGGATGTACGCGGCATCAAACGCGGGCACCAGTTTGATAAAGTGGAGATGTACATTTATAGCACCCCTGAAGAATCGATGCACGAGCTGCAGAAAATGCTCGCGGACGCCGAGGAAACCTGCGCGTTGCTGGGGTTGCCATACCGGGTTAAGCAGTTATGCACCGGGGACCTGGGCTTTAATTCTGTGGTCACTTACGACCTCGAAGTGTGGGCTGCCGGTTGCAACGAGTGGCTGGAAGTATCTTCTGTTTCCAATGTCGGCGATTTTCAGGCGCGCCGCGCCAACATCAAGTACAAACCTGCTGAAGGAGGGCGTAACCGCCTGGTGCACACCCTTAATGGGTCAGGACTGGGCTTGCCGCGGACCCTCATCGCGGTGCTCGAAAATAACCAACAGGCTGATGGAAAAATTAAAGTGCCTGAAGTGCTGCTGCCCTGGATGGGCGGGTTGAAAGTGATTTCTTAAAATTGGATGCCATTGCGAATTCCAACTGGTTTGTGCCCGTGCTCGCGGTGGTCATGGGCGTTGGTCTGTTCGGTCTGATGCTCTATATCATCCCTGGGCTCACTATCATCTGGCTGGCCATCCTTGCCTACGGTATCGTCAGCGGTTTTTCACCTGCCACCGGCATTTTGTTTGCGGTCATCACGCTGCTGATGATAGGGGGCAACCTCATTGATAACTTATTCATGGGCGCTGAAGCCAAGAAGACCGGCGCCAGTTGGATATCGGTGGTGGTAGCGCTCGCCGCTGGGATCGCCGGCACCTTTATTTTGCCGCCCTTTGGCGGGCTGCTTTTTGCCGCGCTGAGCATACTGGTTGTAGAATGGGTACGTAAACGAGATCTTAAGGAAGGCGCAAAATCAGCCGGGGCGATCATCAGAGGGTGCGGTTTCGCAACCATCGCCCGTTTGGGAATCGGCGTCCTGATGATTGGCTTGTGGGTGGTCTGGGTGCTCTGGCTTTAAAAAAGTACTTGCAGGTCTTTCAGGAACGGGAGCAGCTGGATGGCGCTGTCCTCGTTTATTTAATACAGCCGTGACCAGCAAGGATGCCCGCAGCAAACCCAAACAGAGAGGACCGCGGAGCTGCTTGTCGAAACCGTACATCGCTCATCGCTTCTTGCCAGGAATATCAAAGGCGGTCAGAAACCATTCCGTCAACCCAACCGCCCTGGCGGCTGTTCAGGTACTCGCGTGGTTAACCTATACCACCAGCGGGAGATGAACGAACACCAGCGCGCGGAATAACACGGTCAGCGTGAGGTTTTTTGGCGCGCCAGCAACACCTGGTAGAGCACGATCGAGCCAGCAACAGCGGCGTTAAGCGATTGGATGCGTCCACGCATTGGCAGGCTGAGAATATAGTCGCATTGCTGCCTGACCAACGCGCGCATGCCCTCCCCCTCATTCCCCACCACAAGCGCAATGGGCCCACCCAGGGGTACTTCGGCTGACGAGTCCTCCCCTTCCGCCAGGCCAACCACCCAGGCGCCAGCTTCTTTGAGCTGCTCGAGGCTGCGGGCGATATTGCCCCGCGTGATGAGTAAGTGCTCTGAAGCGCCAGCCGAAGCGGAAACCACTGCCGGCGTTACCTCGGCGGCGCGGTGCTGCGGGATGATAACCCCGTGCACTCCCACTGCTTCAGCGGTGCGCAACAGTGTGCCTAAATTCTGAGGGTTCTGAATGACATCCAGCACCAGCACGAACAGCGCTTCGTTTCTTTCTTTCGCCAGGTCATAAATGTCATACAGTTCAACATAAGGGTAGACTCCAACCTCAACGGCAACCCCCTGCGGGTTTTCGCCAAGCCGCTCCAGCCGTTCTCGCGCGACACGTTCGACTGGAACTTTTATTAAAGCGGCTGCGCGCAGTATTTCAGCAATGCGCCCTTTTTCTTCCACCCCAGAAGCCAGCAACAGGCGAAACACCTGACGGCGTTTCGCCTGCATCACTTCCATAACCGGGTTTCGCCCCGTAATCCATTCTTTCATCTGCCGGTCATTTCCAATGCCAGGAGGTGCCTTCCTTACTGTCCTCCAACACCACCCCCAGCGCGGCCAGCCGGTCGCGCACGCTGTCTGAGAGTTCCCAGAGTTTGTTCGCGCGCAATTCGCGGCGGATTTCAATGAGTAAATTCACAAAACCATCGACTTCCTGGTGGGTTTCGGTCTCTTTTTCCAAACTTAGCCCCAACACGGTGGTAAGCTGGCGCAATTTGAGCTGAGCAGCGCTGAGCTGCGCGCCTGTGGCGCCATCCGCGCGCGCCTGATTGATGCCCCTCACCAGGTCAAAAAGTTGCGCCAGCGCCCCAGCGGAATTGAAATCATCATCCATGGATTGCACAAAGCCGCTTTCTGCCGTTTCTACCTGGTGCGCCAGGGCGTCCACTACTGATTGAGCAGCCCCGGGCGCTGCCGCAGGCGCGGGTTTGAGTCCAGAACGGAGCCTTTCAATGGCTTTCTCTGCCTGCGCGAGTATCTCATCAGAGAAAGACAATGGATTGCGGTAGCCGGAATTCAGCACCAGCATGCGCAGCGCGTCTGCGGGGTGATTCTCCAGGAATTCTTCAATGGTGACCAGGTTGCCAACCGATTTAGACATCTTCTCACCGCTCAGTTGCAGCATACCATTGTGAATCCAGTAGCGAGCGAACGTTTTACCGGTATAACTCTCGCTCTGGGCGATTTCATTCTCATGATGTGGGAAGACCAGGTCGTTGCCTCCGCCGTGAATATCAATCTGTTCACCAAGGTGATTGAGGTTCATAGCGGAGCACTCGATATGCCATCCGGGGCGACCCTTGCCCCAGGGGCTGTCCCAGGCAGGCTCGCCGGGCTTGGCTGCCTTCCACAACGCAAAGTCCATGGGGTGCTCTTTGCGTTCATCCACCTCAATCCGGTAGCCAGATTGCATGTCATCAATGCGCCGACCGGAGAGTTTGCCATACTGACTGTCTCTGGTGACCCTGAAATACACATCGCCATCCTTGTCATAGGCGAACCCCTTCTCCACCAACCCCTGGATCATGGTGATAATCTGCTCCATTTCCCGTGTGGCGCGGGGGTTCACGGTAGCCGGCAAAATGTTGAAATCCTGTAAATGTTTTTCAAATTCATGAATGTACATCTCGCCCAGTTTGAATGGGTCCACGCCCTTTTCTTGGGCGCGCAGGATGATCTTGTCATCCACGTCGGTGAAATTCATCACGTGGCGCACTTCATATCCTCGATATTCGAGGTAACGGCGAATGATGTCGAAGACCAGCGCTGACATGGCATGCCCGATATGCGCCTTGGCATATACGGTGGGGCCGCAGACGTACATTTTCACCTTACCGGGCTCGAGGGTCTGGAATTCCTCAACCTTGCGGGATAGTGTGTTGTAAACTTTCATATGAAATCCTGTTCGGAGTCTAATTCGCTGCTTCATCGGGCCGGGCAAAGATCATCCTCCCGGCAGCT
>Ga0255343_1005051_pt1 | contig 12583 bp, 5 predicted proteins | sample wastewater_treat_4_FD_192413 | JGI IMG/M metagenome (GOLD analysis project Ga0255343, IMG submission 192413) | Wastewater microbial communities from Lulu Island WWTP, Vancouver, Canada - plant16 | ecosystem: Engineered > WWTP > Wastewater > Unclassified | place: Canada: Vancouver, British...
TTCAAGCGTGAGAACGGCATCAATCTGCGCGAAGACCGCCAGGCGCTGCAACGCCTCAAAGAAGCAGCCGAACGGGCGAAAATTGAGCTCTCCACCACCATGCAGGCGGAAATCAACCTGCCTTACATCACCGCGGACGCTTCGGGTCCCAAGCACCTCGTCACCACCCTCACCCGCTCCAAGCTGGAGCAGTTGACCGGTGAGCTCATTCAGCGTTCGATGAGACCTGTGCAGCAGGCTCTGAATGACGCCAACCTCAAGCCCTCAGAAATCGATGAAGTCGTAATGGTCGGGGGAGTGACCCGTATGCCCGCGGTGCAGGAAGCCGTGCGCAAATTCTTCGACAAAGACCCCCACAAGGGCGTCAATCCGGATGAGGTGGTTGCCATCGGCGCAGCCATTCAGGCGGGCGTGCTCGGCGGTGAGGTCAAGGACATCCTCCTTCTGGACGTTACTCCTCTGACCCTTTCCATCGAGACCCTCGGAGGCATTGCCACACCGCTCATCAAGCGCAACACCACCATCCCCACCCGCGAAAGTCAGGTCTTCTCGACCGCTTCCGACAGCCAGACCCAGGTGGAAATCCACGTTTTGCAGGGCGAACGCCCGATGGCTGCGGACAACAAGTCGCTTGGCAAGTTCACGCTCGACGGCATTCCGCCTGCCCCGCGCGGTGTCCCGCAAATTGAAGTCACCTTCGATATCAACGCCAACGGCATTTTGGAAGTGACCGCGAAGGACAAAGCCACCAGCCGTCAGCAGAATATCACCATTACCGCTTCGTCTGGTTTGAGTGAATCGGAAGTGGAGAGCATGCGCCGCGATGCTGAAGCTCATGCGGAAGAAGACCGCAAACGCCGCGAGTTGATCGAAGCCCGCAACACCGCCGACAACGCTGTCTATTCTTCGGAGAAGACGCTCACAGACCTCGGCGAAAAAGTGCCTGCTGATATAAAAACCCGCGTTGAGGAAGCCATCGCGAAAGTGCGCTCTGTACGCGATCAGGAGGACCCCGCTGTGATCAACAGCGCGGTTGAAGAGCTGATGAAGGTTCTGCAGGAAGTTGGGCAGGCTGCCTACAGCCAAACCCAGTCCGAGGCTCCTGAGCAGCCCCAACCAGACCAGGATCAGCCATCGAAAGACGATGGTGAAGTGGTTGATGGTGAATTTCACCACGAAGATTAACTAAAACGGGTAAAATTACATCCCTGGCACAAAACGCCAGGGATGTGGTCTATAGATAGAGCATGACAGATAAACGAGATTATTACGAAGTTTTAGGCGTTCCCCGCTCCGCTAGCGCGGATGACATCAAGAACGCGTTCCGCAATTTGGCGCGCAAATACCACCCTGATGTCAACAAGGCTGAGGACGCGGAGGAAAAGTTTAAAGAAATCAATGAGGCTTACGGCGTATTAAGCGACCCCGAGCGGCGCGCGGCGTACGACCGCTTCGGTTTCCAGGGCGTCAATACCAACGGCATGCCCGATTACTCCAGCATGGATATTTCGGACCTCTTTGACCTTTTTGGTCTGGGAGGGTTCGGTGGCTTTGGAGGGTTTGGAGGGAGCGCCCGCCGCAGCCGCAACGCGCCCCGACGCGGCGCGGACCTCAGCACGCGCCTCAAACTCAGCTTTGAAGAGGCTGTGTTTGGCGCGGAGAAGGAAATCGAAATAACCCGCAACGAAAAATGTTCCGTTTGCGGGGGCAGCGGCGCTGAACCGGGCTCGGGACCCGTCACCTGCCAAACCTGTAAGGGCGCGGGCGAAGTCCGCCAGGTGCAGCAGACATTCCTGGGGCAAATGGTCCAGGTGACAACCTGTCCAACCTGCGGCGGTCGGGGTGAAATGATTGAGAACCCCTGCCATAACTGCCGCGGCACCGGCTTGGAACGCAAAACCACCCGCAAAAAGGTCAATATTCCTGCCGGCATCGACAACGGCAACCAGATCCGCATGGTTGGCGAAGGTCAGCCGGGCGCCAATGGCGGACCCAATGGTAATTTTTACATCGAGATCGAGGTTGCGCCGCATAATTACTTCCGGCGCAACGGAAATGATATCCTCCTCGATATCGACATCAATATGGCTCAGGCAGCGCTTGGAGACGAGATCATGATCCCCACGCTCGACGGCAATGTCAAAATGCGCATCCCACCCGGCACCCAGCCCGGGCGCGTCTTCCGCCTCAAGGAAAAGGGTGTTCCTGTCCTGCAGCGGAACGAACGGGGGAACCAGATGGTGACCGTCAACGTGCAAATCCCAACCTCGCTGACTGATGAACAGGAAACGCTTCTCAAAACCCTGGGCAAAACCATGGGCACGGATATCAAGATCCAGGAGCGCAGTTTCTTCGAAAAACTAAAGGATGCATTCAGTGGATAATAAACCTCTCTCCTGGCTTGAAGCCTCAATGATTTGCAGTGGAGAGTTAGCCGAAGCGGTCGCCGAGGTGTTCTCCCGTTTTTCACCCGATGGGGTCGTGATCAACAGCGTCACCCGTTATGATCAGTTGGGACATGAAGAAGTCCCCACCGGCGACATGCAAGTTTTGGCATATTTTCCTCAGGGTGACCAGACCGAGTCAGTCCGGAATCAGCTTGAGGAAGCTGTCTGGCACATGTCCCAGATTTCTCCGCTCGGTCCGATTGAATACAAGATTATTCTCGACCAGAACTGGATGGAAGCCTGGAAAGCCAACTATCATCCGCTCAAGATTGGACGCAATCTGATCGTCTTGCCGGCTTGGGTGGACCCCGCCCTGGCGGAAAACCGCCTGCCCATTATCATCTCCCCCGATATGGCGTTTGGCACCGGCACGCACCCTTCCACCCAACTTTGCATGCTTGCGCTTGAAAAATACGGTGTCAAGGAAATGGATGTGATCGATATCGGCACCGGCAGCGGCATCTTATCCATTCTGGCTGCCAAACTCGGCGCCAGCCACATCCTCGGCGTGGATAACGACCCTGACGCGATCCCGTCCGCGGTCAACAACGCTGAACTGAACGGTGTGGCAGGAAGGATCATTTTTGAAGAAGGCACGCATACTGACGTGCTGCAGCGCAAGGATGGCTTCAACCAGGCTTCACGCGTCATCGCAAATATCCTTTCCCCCATCCTGGAAAGCATGCTCAGCACGGGGTTGACAAATCTGGTGAGACCGGATGGATTGCTCTTCCTCGGCGGCGTGCTTGCCCATCAAGCCCAGGAACTGGCAGATTTCGCCCGCACCTGTGGTTTAAGCCTGCGCGAAATTCTTCACCAGGAAGACTGGGTGGTGCTCGTTTTTAACCGCCCCGCCAGGTCTAATGAGTCTTTAAAAGAGAGTTCCACATCTGAAAGTCAATAGCCTGTGAAACCCGCAGATGGGAGATCGCGGGATTGGACCGCCATAGGTGCCCAACGCTCCAAGATTCTTGATGGAATATTCAAGTACCCTTCAATGATGCTTAGACTGGATACTGACTAACCTAATCGCTCTACAACAAGGCGGGAAAATGGGACTGTTGATTTCGGCTCTTCGTTTGCACAGGAGCGATTCTTGGGCAATAGTGCCTGGAGAGATCACAAAACCAACCGATATTGAATATAATATTTCTGAGTTGCAAATTGCCGTGGTTAGAGATAAAACATTGAAACTACCTGATGGACTTAAGAAAATTGCACCAGATGAAATTGATTTAACAAATCTTACAGATCAACAATACATAGCGGACTTGGGAAGTGTTCAACGGTCTTATTATCCTGAGAGCGAGCCAGGCGGGGAATTTATTATTGATTTGCCTGTTCATTATAATTGTTGGGCAGCGGAGCATTTGGCTTCTACTGAAATACATAGAAACCGAATTGGTTGGATAAAAGATAATATTTATGATTTTATTCGCGGATTAGAAAAACCAGAAATAATAGAAAAAAGAATTCGCCAACGAAATGATGGACATTTCTCATTGACGAATATTGTTCAAGTTTCTTCTCCTGGCATAAATAATTGGGATTATATGGTTATATCAATTTCTCTATCGAAGGGCGATAGTCAATACCATCAAATCACCACCATTCATCCAATTAGATATAAGGAGCTTTTTAAAGCTAACAGCCAACTGCGGGATAAGTATATTTTGGTAAAATAAAAGGCCGCGAAGGCCTTTTTGGTTCCGTACACTCTGCACGACTCGAGCATCTGTAATCTTTCGACCTGTGAGGGGTGACTTCCCACCTCAGAACCACCTTTAGTATAACAAAAACAAACAAAAAATCAAGATTTTTGTTGCGAAACATCCACTTCACCAGCTTTGAAAGCCGTCGTACCAGCATCATTGTCCTTGTAAATCATGTGTCCGAGATACTTAGGTATTGGAAGCTTGCCCCACATCGAGGCATCTTGACCCCAGTAGTTATCGTCACGAATCAAGACCACTTTCGTGTCATCGGCATAGAATTTGTGATAGGGACCAGACCAGACTACATCTTCGGCAGCATCAGTTAATAAAGCGGCAGAGTCCTCACCAACGCGAGCTTCTAGCTTTTGTGTCCAAGCTTTCTGGATCACATAGTTGCTGCTTAGATAGGATTGAACAAGTAACGGGTTTAGTGCTTTACCGTCTTCGCCAAGGACGGCTTTAATTACGACGGTCTGTGGATCCTCGGCAACAATATCTTCAATATAAGCTTGGTTTGCAGCGCCCGTAGCAGTATTGTATTTCACGTGTGTTGCCCAAGTGTAAGCGACGTCTTCTGCGGTTACCGGGGTGCCATCACTCCAATGTGCCGCTTCCTTGATCTTGAAGGTGATTTGCGTTCTGCCTTCATCCCAAGCGAAATCGCCATCGGCGAGCAATGGATAAACCTGACCATCAAGCATATTGTACAAATAGGGTGTCTCGAACATTAATACACGGGCATTATCCTGCTGAGCAATGGTCATCGCATTGTTACAGCTAGAGGAATAAGGGTTCCAACAAACAACCGAACCCCATTGCTGACCGTTGAAATACATGGTCTCATTTCGAGGAAGGACCACATCACCAGCCACCACTTCCCCAGTTTCTTCTGGGGCTTCGGTAGCTTCCGTAGGGGCTTCTGTAGCCTCGGTCGGTTCTTCCGTTGGTTCTGTAGGTGCGGCTGTAGTTTCAGCCGGAGCCTCAGTGGTTGCTGTGCCACCGCATGCACTAAGTACAACGGCAAGCACGAGCAATATGGACAAAATTGTAATTCTGCGTTTCATTTTTCTCCTTTTAAACTTTTAGAAACAAACAACTTCATTGACAAACAAACTGTTTTTCTTCCTGATATCCGACCTCCTTCTTCTCAACCTTGTTCCGAACGAAAAATCCACGCTAAAATTCGAGGCGCGCTTTTTCAATTTAAGGCTGCTCCACTTAAATATGCACCACAGGATTGCCGAACGACAAGTTCTGTATCCACGATAATGCGTTTCTTCTCGGTCGAACCAGTTTCGATCATCTCAATCAGCGCTTCTGCAGCTAAGTTCCCCATTTTCGATATAGGTTGACGAACCGTCGTTAAGGGGGGATTAGTTTTAGCAGAATTGGAGAGATCATCAAAACCAACAAGAGCAATATCTTCCGGAATGCGTAAATCAGCTTCTCGAAGCGCCCGCATAGCTCCATAAACCATCATGTCGCTGGCAATAAAGACTGCTTCCGGTTTTTGCTTGATCAGGCGTTGCATAGCTTTGTAGCCACCCTCTTCCGAATAATTACCTTCTGCGATTAAAAGTTGAGAAAATGGTAGCTTCGCCTCCCGGAGAGCGTTAAGATAACCTTGGAAGCGATCTGCACCAGATATCTGGTCCAAATCACCGGTAATTGTGGCAATGCGCTTATAGCCTAAATGCACTAAATGCATCACGGCATTGCGTGCTGCTTGCACATTATCAACATCCAAATAACTGACATCCAAGAGTGGGTGGCGCCCAACCATTAAGAAAGGTATATGGCTATCCACAAGTGAATTAACGATTGAATCTCTGATAGGTACTGAGGCTATAATTACGCCTTCAATCAATCCGTTATGTAAAATCTGCGAAATCATACGGTGTTCGTACTCAGGCTCAGAAAGCCAGAGCATAACAAAGTACCCTAAGGCATTGCATGATGCCGAAATTCCTTGAAGCAGCAGAGGGAAATAAGGATCGCTAAAAATTTTTACGACGTTGGTTGGGATGACAACCCCGATAATATTAGTCTTACCCGATACGAGTCCCTTTGCTGCCATGTTAGGCTGAAAACTAATCTGGTCAAGGATTTCTTGTACCCTTTGGCGGGTTGTTTCGCTCACGTTGGGGTCATGATTGATGACTCGGGATACCGTTGAACGCGAGACTCCGCTCAGGCGGGCAACATCTTCTAAGGTGAGTGGCATTTATTTACCCGGTTTCCTTATATCCGATCTGCAATAAATCGTTGAGACTGATCTCAGAAGATAAGGCGTAATAATCTTCCAAGTTAGCCTACAAACAGCGCTTAGCTATGGGAATGATGAAAGGGGTTTGCTAATCTTTTCAAATACAATCAGCTATTGCTTACCGCACTTTTATCAATCACTTTTAGCTGAACCTTTGGTGTTGTTAATCAATCTCCATTGGGAACGCTCCCAAACTTGCCTGTATTATAGCACCCCGTCTAGTTTTGTCAATACCAAATTAACGAATTGTTAGAATTTTGTAAACATACAGAGCAAAAGCAATCGGAACCCTAAAATAACCTGAAACGAATCTCTTCTGAACCTTACTTCATGGAAATTTCCCACCTAACTTTCATAGTGCATCCCGCTATGGACATAAATAAAGGCTGCCCTTGCGGGCAGCCTTTATTTTACAAACTAACAATGGTTTACTTTAATATTAGTGGGAGGTAAATTCTGAATACTGGCAACGGATGGACTGTAATTTCTACCGTGGCTTCATTCGAATCTAACTCACCATCATTCGCAATATATGTGAAGAAATCTGTACCAGACCAACCTGCATTTGGTGTGTAAGTGCAGAGTGATTCTTCGCACGCTACGGTACCATACTCAGGCTCAATCACAATCGCGAATGTCAACGGATCACCATCTGGGTCGGTTGCGATTAACTCAATCTCCACAGGCTGGTTCTCCATAGTTTCTACGGACATGTCCTCAGCAACTGGCGCTTTATTTACTGCATTCACCGTTACGATAATGGTTTCGCAATCACTCAAAGTACCATCGCTCACGCACACATCAAATGTGTACTCGCCAGGTCCTTGCTCATCGCTCGGCGTCCAGCTAAAGGCACCCGCAGCTGTAATCACAGCACCTTCCGGTACTTCGCCTGCTAAGCTGAACACTAAGGTCTGAACAGGAATGTCAGCATCGGTCGCTGTGGCATTGAAGCTCAGCAGAGCTAATTCGGCTACTGACTTGTCACCAATCTCAGCTAACACCGGCGCTACGTTGACTTCACTCACTGTCACCTTAATGGTCTCGCAGTCAGAAAGCACACTATCACTCACGCACACATCAAACGTGTACTCGCCAGGTCCTTGCGCTTCGCTCGGCGTCCAGCTAAAGGCACCGCTCAGTGCATTGATAACTGCACCTTCCGGAGCATCCACCAAGCTAAAGGTCAAGATTTGTCCTTCATCAGGATCGCTGGCAGACGCTGTAAAGGTGAGCGCTACCAATTCATTCGTAGTCTTATCACCAATTGGATCTAAGACGGGAGGATTATTACCCTCAACGGTTACCGTAATGATCTCGAAATCATACAAAAGACCATCATTCACTAACACCGTGAAGGTATATTCACCCGTTTCAGATGGAGTCCAGCTAAATACGCCACTCGAAGGATCGATCACAGCACCCTCAGGAGCACCATCTAAGCTATAAGTCAGTGTCTGTACAGGGAAATCTACATCAGTGGCATGAGCGGTAAAGGTTAATTCAAATTCTGGATAGCCAATCTTATTGCCGATCGGATCTAAAACTGGCGCTACATTCACTTCATTGACAGTGACAGTAATGAATTGGTAATCATATTCAATGCCATCACTCACAAGCACGCTGAATGTGTATACACCAGGGCCTTGCGCTTCGCTCGGCGTCCAGCTAAATTCACCAGTCTCGGGATCAATCACTGCGCCTGTTGGAGCACCGTCTAAGCTGAACACCAATTCCTGCTCAGGATCGTCATCATCGCTTGCGGTGGCAGTGAAGGCTAGTTCGACTAATTCATTCACTTCCTGATCTTCAATCGGATCTAACACCGGCGCAACATTGACTTCATTCACCGTCACCGTAATGGTTTCGCAATCTTCCAGCTCGCCATCGCTGACACACACATCAAACGAATGTGCCCCATCTTGATCTTCTTCTGGCGTCCAGACAAACTCACCAGTTTCTCCATCGATATTAGCACCGGTCGGCGCGCCAACCAAGCTGAAGGTTAGACCTTGTTCAGGAATATCGCTATCGCTGGCGTTGGCTGTAAAGCTAAGTTCTACTTCCTCATCCACCGTCTGGGGACCAATCGGATCTAACACTGGTGCAGAATTCGTCTCGTTGACGTATACGGTAATGATCTCGTAGTCAGATAACTCGCCATCACTCACGACCACTCGGAAGGTAAAGGCACTATCACCTTGCAACTCGTTGGGTGTCCAGCTAAATACACCAGTAGCAGGGTCTATGCTTGCGCCTTCAGGAGCATCCACAAGGCTAAAGGTTAGATTTTGTTCAGGGATATCGTCATCGCTCGCGGTGGCAGTAAAGGTAAGCTCAACTAATTCATCAGCATCCATATTGCCAATTGGAGCCAAAACTGGTGCCTCATTCACTTCGTTCACCGTTACGGTAATGGTCTCGCAGTCTTCTAATTCACCATCACTCACGCATACAACAATGAAATAGACACCTGGGCCTTGCTCTTCGCTCGGCGTCCAGCTAAATTCACCAGTAACCGGATCAATACTAGCGCCCTCAGGGGCATCCTCTAGAGAGAATTCTAGCTCCTGAACAGGTACATCTTCATCTGAGGCTTCCGCCGTGAAGGTTAATTCACTTCCTTCATCAACTTCCTGTGGGCCAATTGGATCAAGAACGGGCGCAACATTGACTTCATTCACCGTAATGGTAATGCGCTCGTAGTCCATGGCAACGCCATCTGTAACATAAACATACACATGGTAATCGCCTGGGCCTTGCTCTTCAGTCGGCGTCCAGCTAAATTCACCAGTAACCGGATCAATACTAGCGCCCTCAGGAGCTTCCGCATCAATGCTAAAGCTCAATGATTGTGCAGGAATATCGCTATCCGACGCCGTGGCAGTGAAGGCTAATTCTTGCAATTCATCAATGGTTTGGTTGCCTATCTGGTCGAGAACGGGGGCAGAATTGATATCGAGGACTGTTACAACAACGGTCTCGCAATCACTCAATGCACCATCGCTCACGCACACATCAAACGTGTATTCGCCTGGTCCTTGGGTTTCTGAAGGCGTCCAGGTAAAGTCACCATAGTATTTACCATCTTCTTCATCGAATCGTGTTGCAATGCTTGCGCCCTCAGGCATCAGACCATCATCACCATTTTCAAGGCTAAAGACTAAGGCTTGCGGAGGTACATCCGCGTCACTTGCCGAAGCCGTAAAGGACATAAGTTCGAGTTCATTCACTTCAGATTCATACTCTAAAGGATCGAGAACTGGAGCTACATTCACTTCATTCACCGTTACGGTAATGGTCTCGCAGTCGCTCAAAGCACCATCACTCACGCAGACATCGAAGATGTAATTTCCAGGACCTTGCTCTTCGTCCGGCGTCCAGGTAAAGACTCCACCAGCACTGATTTCAGCACCATCAGGAATATCGCCATGCTCACCAGCAGCAAGACTAAAATTCAGGGTGTTTGCCGGCAAATCTGCATCTGTTGCTGCGGCAGTAAAGGTCAAGAGTGTTTCTTCACCCACTTCTTTATTGCCAATAGGAGCTAACACCGGCGCCAGGTTGACTTCACTAACATTCACTTGAATGTTTTGCCCGTCGCAAAGACTGGGGGTTCCATTGTCGCAAACCCTTACTCTAAATTTATAAACCGCCGCACCTTGTTCCTCTGTAGGCATCCAAGAAATTACACCGGTTACAGGGTCAATCTCTACGCCCTCTGGAACTGCGCCTTCGCCACCCCATCCACCTACTAAGCTAAACGTAAGGGTATTATCGGGCTTGTCAGCATCCGTTGCGTTCGCATCGAAAGTCCAAGTTTCCTCTTCATCGATTGTAATTGGGGAATCAATGTGTTCCAGCACTGGTGCAACATTGACTTCCTCAACATCAATATTAATTGTTAAATAGGTTACATCAACACCATCATTAACGACCACATCGAATTTATACTCTCCCGGCCCTTGCGCTTCGCTTGGATTCCAGGTTAGTTCACCTGATTCAGGATCAATCGTCGCACCGTCGGGAACGTCGCCTTCTTCACCATCTTCCAAGCTGTACGTCAGGGTTTGGGCAGGAACATCTTCATCAGAGGCACTCACCTGATATGACCACTCGACCCCTTCAGGAATGGTCTGATCGGCAATTGGCGCTATCACTGGTGCATCATTGGCATCGTTTACAGTAATAGTAAAGGATTTTTCAAAAATAGCGCCGGAGTCGTCAGTAACCTGCACACGGATTGAATAGGTGTCTTTGGTCTCAAAATCGAATACCTCAGCTGACTTCAGATCGTAGCCATCAATCGTGAAGCTTGCATTATCCGGATAGTTTTCCGTATCCACTAACGCGAGCGTAAATTCGTCTTCTGGGTCTGCATCCTCAAAGGTGAAAGTGCCCACCAGCGACCCAACGGGCAAGTTCTCATCGATTTGGTTATCTTCCAGGGTCAAATCAGAGAACCTTAACCATGGATCATATTCGACATTTTCAGAGATACTGCCAGGTTCTGGCCCAGCGTTGCTGCCCCACCAGTTGGGCGAGGCATCAACCGTAGCCTGAGAGAAATTAACAACATCGCCATATGCAGAACCATCAGTGCCGCCGTATGTCTTGATGTTGCTATGAATAGCTGCACCAGTAATCACCACACCTGTCGGTCCTGCGTTGGTTTGACCAGGCTCGCCAAACCGAATGCCGCGCTCATTGCCAGTGAAAGTTCCACCAGTGATGCGGACATTATTTAAGGTCGCTGGATGTTCACCATAAGTGGCTCCATCATCGCGCGCCTTGATCATTAACGCAGCACCATCTTTTGCTGTGAGACCGTTGCCAGTGGCGGTCATATTAATGAATTGCAGGTTACTGTAAATACCATCTTTGAGGTTGATATCAAATCCTGCGGAGTGGTACTCAGCCAGGTTTGAACCAGGGGTTACGTAGCCATTGTTAAGCAACTGCACATTGGTGAAAGTGGCATCGGAAAGTGTCTCGACATACATACCTTTCCGATAGTTATTCTTAAAAATGGTATTCGTCATGGTCACATATTGCAGTTTCGTCCCATCATCGCCAGATACAGGAGTTTTTTCGATAATAATGCCATCGATGTAACCTTCGATGATGGAATCCGTGATAGTCAGATGAGTCATATGGTGACCAGTAGCCAATCGGAACCCTTCACCTCTTTTTACAGGATTAGCATTCAACCAAACACTGTCTAATGTGACATAGTCGATGGGTGTGATAGTGGTTAATATGCCGCTGGCACCTTGGATTTGGAGATCTTTTAACAAGATTGGGCTTGCTTCCGTTCCAGATGCCCCTAATAGCACAGTTCGATTAGCAGTAGATGTGATGATAGTCGGATTAGTGCCATCTTTTCCAGCTCCGACAATTGACACCTGCTTATTAATATTTACCTGCTCGTTATACGTCCCCGCCGCCACGTTGACCTTGCCATTAGGGGCAACTGCATTAATGCCAGCCTGAATAGTGTTATATGATACCCCCGGATGTCCACAATCGCCTGTAGTGCAAACCCAGACTTCCCCAGGTTGGCCTTCTGCCTTCGCCTGCAGCGGCAATGCTGCTGCCAGCAGCGCCACAACGATAATCAAGCCTAAGGCTTTCAAAAACTTCTTAGTACTCATTTTGTTTTCTCCTAAAAAATATATAGTTGTAAAAAAAATCGAACGCAAAATTCGTGCAAATCTGCGCTTTCCCGCTGTTTCCCCCGAGAAAATAAAGCAACCCCCGAGATCGCAGCGGAAGCATTCCCCACCGCCGGCAGGTTACCCCGCCGCCTGGGGTGACGATGCTTTCACCCATTGCTCCTCGATAGTCCCTCCTTTCTGGTTATCCAACCACTTGCCTCCCACTCTTCGCATAACCGCACCTACGGCATGCTAAAAAAGTGATTATTTCAAGGGGCGTGCTCGCGAACTTCAGCCGCCCTGCTTCAAGCCCTATTTAATTTATTTTACACTAAAAAGACAAAATTGCAAAATCAAGATTTTTGGAAACGTGTGCGTGGGTCAGTACATGGTATACAGTTTATGAACAAGAATTACATTGGATACCGGGATACGTGTCTAAGATTGGGCGGGATACAATATCAACGATTGGAGACCTATTGGCATGCAGATTACAAC
>Ga0255343_1005065_pt1 | contig 12565 bp, 9 predicted proteins | sample wastewater_treat_4_FD_192413 | JGI IMG/M metagenome (GOLD analysis project Ga0255343, IMG submission 192413) | Wastewater microbial communities from Lulu Island WWTP, Vancouver, Canada - plant16 | ecosystem: Engineered > WWTP > Wastewater > Unclassified | place: Canada: Vancouver, British...
AGCGCCCAGACAATTTTTTTGCACGGTCGTGTAGTTCGCCTTCAGTTTTGATGGCCAAGAACAGGGAACCATGGGTCAAAAAGATGGCCAAAACAAGAAGACCAACCCCAATGGCGTAGGGATTTAGAAGCGCCAAAAAGGTTCCAGCGTATTCACCTGCGGCATCAATAGGCACCCCCCGAAGGATGTTACCTACTGCGACTCCATAAAGAATTGGGGGTAAAAGGCTTCCAATTCCAAATGCCCAGTCCCAGGAACGACGCCATCTTGGAGAATCAAGCTGATTTCTGAATGCAAAGGAGACGCCTCTGAAAATCAAGGCCGCAAGCAACAGGTAAAAGGCAATGTAGAAACCTGAAAATACCGCCGCGTAAACGGGTGGAAAGGCGGCAAACAAGGCACCCCCAGCCGTCAGCAACCACACCTCGTTGCCGTCCCAGACGGGAGCTATGGCGTTCATATGAATCGCCCTTTCATTTTCATCCTTTGCAAACAGTGACAAGGCGCCAATACCCAGATCGAAGCCGTCAAGGATGGCATAACCAATCAAGAGGATGGCATAGAGGATAAACCAGACTATCTGAAGGACTTCAAGTGTCATGATACCACCTCAGCAGTTTGGGGGACTTCAGGACCTTTGCTCAGTATTCTGCCAAGCACAAAAAGGTACACGAAAAGCAGTAATGCATAGATAGAACTTAGCATTACAAGGCTGAAAATCAGCTCACCGCCTCCAACCGTTATAGACACGGAATCAGCGGTCCTTAGGTAGTTGTAAACAGTCCATGGCTGGCGACCTACCTCAGCGGTAATCCAGCCTAGTTGGTTGGCTATCAGTGGCAACGGGCCTGCAATCACCATAAGGACCAGGAACCACCTAGCGCGTTCTAACAAGTTGAGCTTCCAAAACAATAAACCCAAGGCGGTTAACCCTAAAAAGGCCACGCCTAGAGCCACCATCAGGTGAAACGAAAAGAACGGCAGGCCAAAAGGTGGCAAATCGCTTGCAGGGAAGGCGTCGGTTCCCTTGATTTCAGCGTTTACATCACCAGTTGCAAGCCATGAAGCCATGCCTGGAATTCTGATTTCAGCCGCCAGTCGTGGTTTTTCAGTTTCTTTGTCGACTGTGGGTATCCCAAAAACCGCAAGTGGGGCTTTAGTTTGGGTTTCATATAGCCCCTCAATCACCGCGAACTTTGCTGGCTGATCGCGAGCGACCTGGGAGGCGTGCCAGTGACCGGTTGGGAAAATCGATATGATGGCGAAAATAAAGCCTGTAACAAGTGAAACTTTCAACGCCAGCAACGCAACTTCTTTGCCTTTGTTTTTCAAAAGTAGCCATGCGGCTGCAGCGGCCATAAAGAAGGCGCCAGTTATCATTGCCGCAGTCATCTGATGGAAAAACCGCGGCCACATGGAAGAGTTAAAGACAGCCTCGGTAAATGAAGTCAAAACGGCTCTTCCATTGATAACTTCAAAGCCAGCAGGTGTCTGTTGCCATGAGTTAGCCACCAAAATCCAAAAGGCTGACAGAGTCGTACCGATGGCAACTACAAGGATCGAAAACCAGTGGACCTCTTTCGAGACGCGATTTCGACCAAGCAAATAAACTCCCAAGAAGGTCGATTCCAGGAAGAAGGCAAAGATGGCCTCAGCCGCCAGTGGCGCACCAAAAATGTCTCCAACAAACCTGGAATATGACGCCCAGTTGGTGCCAAACTGGAATTCCATAACGATTCCACTGGCAACGCCTACAGCAAAAGTCAGCGCCAAAAGCTTTGAAAACAGTTTTCCGATGCTCTGCCAAGTCTCGCTTCCGGTACGCCAGCCTACAGCCTCGACGAAAACCAGTATCCAAGCAAGGCCAATGGAAATTGGTGGGAACAAAAAGTGAAAACCCACGGTCACCGCAAACTGTAACCGCGCCAGGAATACCAGGTCCATATGAAATCCTCCGTCTGGGGAAGCCCGCGATATGGTAGCATGGGTTTTTATAAGTGTAAGGCAACTTTGAAATACATGTTGAATTTCGGGACCATATTCATCCACAACCCATAAAACTAGTGGGGATTTTTGGTGGAAAAATTCCTTAATTAGATGTAACATTCGCCGTTCTTGTTTGAACCAACGTAGTGGAGTTGATTGTGAAATACAAAAAACAGTTTTTGGCCTTGTTGGCTCTGTTGGCCTTTGGGTTTTATGCCTGTGAGGGTGGCGGATTGTCTCCCTTCCTAGACGCAATCGACGGGCCATCGAATGATGCTCCTCATGACGGGGATTCCATTGATCCTGAAGACGGTGTCGCCCCGGATCCGGATTCAGCTGAGAGGCCGGATGGCTCCATTTGTACTCCCGGTGAGACGAAATGTGACGGGAGCATCCATAAAAAGTGCAATGCCACCGGCTTAGCATGGGTGGATACTACCTGCGGGGAAGGCACCATCTGCACAAAGGAAGGTTGCGTATCCACCATTTGCACGCCTAACACTGTCGAATGTAATGATGCTGGCCAACGAGTGGTGTGCAACATAGATGGTACCGCATACAGCACCCCAACTGATTGTGATGAAGGCTACTCATGTGTGTCTGGCCAGTGCCTGCCTATGATTTGTACTCCAGGTACCACCGCGTGTACTGCCACAAGTATCCTTTCTTGCGAGGGAGAACCACCACAATGGGTTGAGACTCAATGTGAAGAAAACGAGATTTGCTTTAAAGGCGCATGTGTTGAATGCCTTATTGATGACCATTGTCCAGGCAGCCTCGTCTGTAATGCTGATGGCAAATGTATCGCCGAGCCCTTGTCGATTACCACTACCGAGTTGGATGTTGGTCAGATTCAGCAGCCGTATTCAATGCAAATTGAGGCCAGAGGTGGTGACAAGCCTTACTCCTGGAGCCTAGACGCCGGGACGCTACCTGCTGGGATCAATCTGGCTGCTGACGGGACTTTAGCTGGGAAGCCGACCGAAATTGGCAGCTTTGAATTAACTATAGCTGTTACTGATGATGCAGGGTTTACCGCCTCCAAGGACTTTGTGCTTCGAATCGTGGATGATGGTTTGACCATTACCTCACGTTCGCCACTGCCGGATTGTGAAGAGGGTACGCCTTACAGCTTTACCTTCCAGGCAATTGGTGGAAGCAAGCCTTATGCTTGGAACGTCAGAGCAGGGGCTGTACCAGATGGCTTGGTGCTGGCGGCCAATGGCACCCTTGCTGGTACACCAGTACAGCATGGTCCCTTTGATTTCACGATGCGGGTTGTCGATGACCAGCCTACCAAGGCCGAGGCAGATTTCCATTTGACCTGTAAGATCGCGCCGTTGCAGATCATTGGCGACAAATCCTACAACCTTTATGTTACAAAGATTGTTATCCTACCCTTGATTACTGTTGTAGAGGGGATCCCAATACCGTACAGCACCCAACTGCAGGCCAAGGGCGGTGTGAAGCCCTATCATTGGAAAGAGTCCGAGATGTCGGGACTAATAAAGACATTGATTCCTAAAGCCGGGATTCCTCAGGGTCTGACGCTTGCTGATGATGGTAAACTTTCGGGCGCTGTCACCGACACTTCTCAGGTGTTTGAGCTGCAGGTTCCGTTGATGCCAAACTTACCAAAACTTACAGGCTTTTTCTTTATGGCCGAAGTCACCGACTCACAGTCGCCAGCCGACTCAGACCAAGCGATCTCCCTAATCCCAACCATTCCAATAGATTTCGGTGGCACTGGCGGACTGTTCTAGTGTAGCGCTGTCCCTGCCCCTGTCCCTGTCCCTGCCCCTACCCTCTGCGTCCGATCCTGATCGCTTGCCTTACTAGACCATCTACCAGTTCAGGAAAGGACAGGCCGGCAACAGCTGCTGCCTTAGGGAATAGAGAAACGTCTGTTAGCCCCGGAATGGTGTTTGTTTCCAGCGTCATCAGTTCACCAGATGCTGTCAGCATGAAATCAGTTCGAGAAAATCCACTTAGCATCAAAGCGCGGTGTGCCGCCTCGGCGAGTCTTGAAACGGCCTTGGTCTGCTGCTCATCAATCGGTGCTGGGCAAATCTCATCCGTTTCTGCGGCATCGTACTTTGCTTCGTAATCAAAAAATTCGCGTTTCTTTACAACAATTTCAATTGGAGCCAAGGCCTTGGGCCGGCCTGTTGTCGGGTCCTCAAGCACCGAAACGGAAAGCTCACGACCGGGACAAAAGGCCTCGATCATCACCCTGTCACCAAGTTTAAACACCTCTTTGACAGCGTCCGAAAGCTTGGCCTGCTGTCGAACGATGTAAACACCAAGACTGCTGCCCTGACGTGGCGCCTTGACCACACAAGGCAAGCCTATCTCATCTATAACCCTGTCTTGCCACAGGCCATCAGGGTCCAGATCATCTAAAGCCAACAAAACAGCATCAGGTGTTGGGATGTTGTGAGTGTTATAAACAGCCTTGGCAAGCCATTTATCCATTGCTACTGCCGAACCAATCACATCTGCCCCAACGTAAGGTAGGCGCATAAGGTCACAAAGTGCTTGGAAACGTCCGTCTTCACCATAAAGCCCGTGAAGAGCCAGAAAGACACAGGCAGGTTCGAGCGCCGCAATTTTGCTTGTGGCCGCCCCCAGCTCAACATAGGGCAGGCTGTCGACTTGATTCAAATCAAACGTTTCAAGTTTGGGAAATGCAAAACGGCCATCACGCCCGACGATTACTGGAACAGGCTGCCACTGTGTTTTAGCAAGGTTTTTCGTGACAGTCAGGCCAGAGCGTAAAGAGACCTGATGCTCAGTTGATTCACCACCCATCAGGACGACGACTTTATTTGAACTCAATGACACCCCCAAGGAATCAGATGGTAACACCACCACAAGGGTCACGCCGAACTACGACGCTGCCTTCCTTGATCACCTTTGCCACCTTTGACCCACCGTACTCATAAAACGGGCCAACAGGGTCAGCTCCGCGAAAGATCACAAGGTCCCCTTTGTAGCCAGGCTTCACCATACCTACAAAATCCTGCAAGTCCAAAGCCGCGGCAGCATTGATGGTTATTGCCTCCCACACCTCCATGGCACTCATCCCCATGAAGGCCATCGCGAAACTACCCATCAGCGGCAGATTTAAAGTAACTGACGAACCTGGATTGTAGTCGGTGGACAGCGCAATCTTGACACCCGCGGCCTGTAGCAGTTTTGGATCCGGAAAATCAGGCTTGCACATACTGACAGCACAGCCTGGCAATAAAACACCAACAGTGCCAGCCTCGGCCAGCGCCTTGGCATCCTGTTTTGAGGCAAAATCAAGATGGTCCGCTGAAACAGCACCAAGCTCAGCTGCAAGCAAGGCCCCACCTGTCCTGGCTAGCTGCTCCGCGTGGATTTTAGGCTTAAGCCCAGCCAAAAGACCTGCCTTTAGGATCCTGCGAGACTCGTCAACGCTAAAGGCTATGGACTCGCAAAAAACATCACAAAAAACGGCTAGTTGCCTTTGAGCCACTTCTGGGATCCAACGATCACATATGTCATCCACAAACGCGGCGCGATTTTCCTTGGCTTCAGCAGGTATTGAATGGGCGCCTAAAAAGGTCGAGACGATATCAACCGGGGTTGCCTTATCCAATCTTGCCGCGACATTAAGCAAGCGCATCTCAGAGTCAAAATCAAGGCCATACCCAGATTTAGCCTCAACAGTAGTTACCCCCTGAGCCAAAAAGCTATAAACCCGTGGAACGGCCAGCTCAAAAAGCTGGTCTTCACTGGCCTCTCTGGTGGCCTTGACCGTCTTAGCTATCCCGCCGCCACGCCTGGCAATCTCGGCGTATGGCACCCCAGTGGCCCTTGCCTCAAATTCATCTGACCTGTCACCTGCAAATATCAAGTGCGTGTGGCACTCAACAAGGCCAGGAGTCACAAGGCCGCCATCAGCATCAATTACCGTGCAATCTTGGTACAAATCTAAATCAAATTCAGCGCTTGGACCAACCCATTCAATCACACCATCTTTTATGACAACTACTGCATCGGCAATTGCCAGCCTATTGCTCATGGTAAGCAATAGGCCAATGTTTTTAACTACAAGTAAACCCATTGCTTTATTTACCTTTTTTCTTCTTGCCTTTTGTAGTCAGCCCTTTCTTTGTGGTCAGTTCCTTTGCAGAGTTGATCCAGATGGCAACTGTCTCAACCTCGGGCACTTTGCCAAGTATTTCAACCTTTTCATTTGTCTTTTGTATCAGCAGTGACAAGTTATCAGGGTCTTGTTTAGCCAGCATTTCAATATTTTTGATACCACCAGCAGTAAGAACCTTGGCAACCTTGGGACCTATCCCATTTACGCCAAGCAGGCTACAAAACGCTCGCCATTCACGAACAGTCTTCACACTGACGGACAGCTTTTTTGCCAATCGCTTGGGCGACTTAGCGCTTTGCTCAAGCAATTGGCTGGTAGTCTCAATCCCCATCCCAGCCATCTTGGTTACCATGGCCTCATCTACCAAATCAATTGAGTCCAAGTCATAATGACTGGCCATAGCCAATCTGGTCGAAGAAAGCGCTAGCGTGAACACAAGGATGACGTGTCTATGATTTATTAAAACCATGTTATTCCCCTGAACTGTTGAAGTGATTTAATGAAACGAAGCCTCTAAAAGCCCCGTTTAACTTCTGGCAAGAAGAATGAAACACCCAGCATAAAGATTGGATTCTGGGTCATCCTGCTTTTGGCATTTTTGACCTCTTTCCTGGGCACCATGTAGTCGTTAACCGAGAGATTGATAGACAGCAGCTTGATGGGGAAATATCTGACTCCACCACCAACAAGGACCCCAACCGTCATGGACCCAGGATGATTTTCCCAATCTTTGTAACTGATGGTGGCTAGCCCAACCCCAAGATTGATATGAAAATCGGCATAACCAAGATGCTTTCCACCCAATACCAGCTTTCCACCATAAGGTACAACGGAAAGTTTGGCTAACGCCATCAACCCCAACCCAGACCTTGCCACAGCGTAAGTGTTTGGGTCTTCGATTCGACGCCCCTGCTCCTCGATATTCTTGGTCAGGCTCGTCTTAAAGCCAACTCCAGCATAGCCAATCTCAAGACCGGCAGCTAGCCAATCAAGAAAGTGATACTGGTAGCCGGCTTGAAACATCAAGTTGGTCACATATGACTTACCCAGAGTCACACCAAGAGAGGGAGTTAATTCGTGACGCCCCTTGCGCATCAGATTCTGATGGCGGACAGCAGGTGCATCAACGATATTCCCCCTCTGTGCAAAGGCCCCAGATGAAATCATTAGGAGACCCAGGATCAGCGCCAGTCGCTTCATTGCCCTCGCCCCCGTCATTTCTCAAATTTATATTTGTGCTTGAAGGGCACAAACAAGCCAAAGCCAGCAGTGAACACAACGTTGTTCACGATCTTACCCTTGTGAGCGTAATCTTCCTTGAAGATATAGTCGCGCACATCAAAATTAAGTGTGATCCACTGGGCAAGAACGAAACGAACGCCGGCTCCAAAGTTACCAGACCCGTGATAATTGCCGTGTAGGGTTTTATTAACACCACCACCAGCAATAAGGTAAAAATCCCAATTAATCACAGGGCCCAGAGTACCAAACCACAGGAATTTTCCAGTGACCGGCACGTAGCTAATATGCCCACCAGCGTAAAAATCCATCAGCCGCTTTTCCGGAAAGACTTGGAAAGATTCGCCAACCTCGGTGGCCAAATCAGTCTGCCATCCCCAGTACTTGATGTAGTCGCCGCCAATAGACCATTCGTCGGTGATGTGAAACCGCACTTGCACACCGGCTCCAACGTGCCTGGTGAAATTTTCGTTCAAAGGCAAGTTGAATGTCGGCTCTATTTCCAGCCTTAAAGCCTTGACGAAAGGCTTTTGCTGGATCACGCGGACGAATTTCTCGCTACTTTCGCCTTTAACCTCAACTACGGCCCCCTCTTTGGCACCATCTTTGGTCCCTTGAGCCAAGACCGGCATTGTAAGCAAGCCGAAAGCCACGACTACGAGAATTCCAGATCCCCAAGTCTTCATGAGGCCCCCATGTCACACATCCGCTTCATCCAAAACCACTCAAGCCAGTCGACGACTTCAACTCGCCTGGCAAATGGTCCAGAGGGGTTGACTTTACCCGTGCTGATGTCAAACGTCAAATTCAATCAAAAGCCTCGCTAGTCAAATCTTGACGCGGCTTAATGAATCACACCAAATGCTTCCAAGCCAGGTAACTAAGCACACGCTAGGTTACCACAAGTTCATACAAACACTGAAGCAAAATCATCTAATCGTGTACGGAAAGGGAACTGTCATGGAGTCGCCCCTAAATTGGGGGAATTTGGTTCCACGAAGTACGCCCACCACACACGCTTCAGCTGCGCCAGCCCCGGTTGCCGTGGCGTTTGTTACCTTTCCGGAACTATCTATCACAACACGTGCATTAATTCGCGCAGGAGTAGCAACCCCGGCTTTGTTCACACAATCGGCTATGGCCTTTTGCCTGCCACCCAGGGCAGTTTTGATCTGACCTGCAGACAGCTGTGCTGGCAAATTACTGGCCGTTCCACCACCACCACCCTTGTCGGCAGGCTTGCCATCAGCCGCGCCACCTTTCCCGCCCTTGTATTGGGCTAGCAAGGTGTTGGCATCAACAACTCCAGCTGCTGCAGCCTTTGGCGAAGGCTTTGACTCGCCCTTTGGTTTTGGCTCTGCGGCTGGTTTTGGCTCTGCCGCAGGTTTTGGCTCGGCAGGCTTGGCGGCGACTGCTGGCTTTTTAGGCGCAGGAGCTTCGGCCTTTTTCTCGGGTTCGGGGGCAGCAGGAGCTTCTTCTGCCGCTGGAGCCTCGGCAGCTGGCGCTTCTGGAGCGGCTTGAGCAACTGGCTCTTGTGCCTTGGGCGCTTCTTGCTGAGGTGCTGGCGGCTGGGGCGCTGGGGGGGCCTCAGGCGCCGGGGCTTGTTGAACTATAACCACCTGCTCAGGTACTGTTTCGGCAGGTTTTTCACCCTTTGCTACAAACATGTATGCGCCAGCAGCCACAACCGCAATCACGGCTACACCGATGACAGCGAATATAATCGCTCTGCGCTGTTTCTTTTTCCTGGCTAAGGCCTCGGCAACATGGCGAATCTCAGAGGCATCCAGCGAAATAAAGCCAGTCTGGGCACGACCGGAAGCACCGGCAGCAGCAGGTGAAGCGCCGGCAACTGGGATCAAAGTCTCAGGTTGCACAAGAGCAGGCTGCTGTTGAGTCGTACGCTTGCGAACCTTGTAGTCGTCCAACGAGAACAAAACAGACGTTTCTCGACGCTGCCAAACCATCGGGTCAGAAGTGCCTTCCTGTGCACCATCACTCTTGCTCTCAGGCAAATCGTCCCCACCAGACTTGGTTTCAAAGGACATCACCTGGCCGGCATCACCTTGATCATCCGCGGGGAATCTGTCTGCAAACTCCTCGACATCTGCCGCCTTCAACCATGCCTTGAACCCCTTGCGCCACACCAAGGAATCTGCCTTTAAAGCACCCGATTCAAAGCGTTGATTAACCTCTTCAACGGTCAATGGGCCCTGTTTTTCAGTCCCAATAGCTACAAACCATATCGCCTCAGATGCAGGAGCCTCTTCACCACCGCCCGATGCAACATTAATGACATGGCCGCAATTCTTGCACCTAACCTTGAATCCACCGGCAGGGGCCTTTCCTTTGGGCAGTCGATAAGAAGTGCTACATTTCGGACATTGAACCTTCATTGTGTGCCCTCCGAATCCATCAAAGACGAAAAAACCGGCTTTTAAAAAAACCGGCCCCTATTATAGACCACAAAACAAGTCTTGTGTGGCCCAAAGAATAAGTAATATCACATCTGTGTCGCACAATGTGTTTTTTACGTTCTTTTTTTACCCACCTTTCCAAGGCTCGCTAAGCTGCAAATCCGCGATAAACTCTGGCTCTACGCTTGAACTGATTAGCCAGCAAAGGCACCAATTCATCAACAAAGTCAACTATTTTCCCAGCAACCTTGCCTTCATGAGGCCTTAGCGCTCGCCCCAAAACCTGGGTGGTTTTGGCCACATTTCCATTGGGGATGGTCAAAAAAACCGTGTCAATGGCAGGCAAATCAAACCCCTCCCCAACCATGGCAGGTGTAGACACCAAAATCTCGGTCTGCCCTTTAGTAAAACGATCAAGAACGCCCTCACGGTCCTCTTTACTCATTTTACCTGTCAGAACTTCGGCCAAAACCCCATGTTCTGTCAAGGTTTTAGTGATGGTCTCACAATGAGCAACTCGCTCACTTAAAACTAATGAACGATTACCCTTGTGCTGCATGATTGCCTCAATAATCAGTGCGTTTCGCTTTGCGTCTTTAACGAGGCGATTGATTAAGCGACTGTAATCGTTACGATAAGCACCTTTAAAGGCAGTTTTGACTACCACAGTTTCTGATGGAGTAATGGCCCCAGACGCCACCAAAGTCTGAGGTTTAACTTTGTGGATGATTGGGCCTACCACATCGTAGAGCACAGGATGCAGCCTATCCTTTCGTGTCGGTGTTGCAGTAAGGCCAATTCGATATCTTGCAGTAAACTGCTGGACGACGCTCTTGAAGGTCTCAGCTGGACAATGGTGAGCTTCATCCAAGATTACCAACCCAAATTTGTCACGATATGGAGTCAAATCACGGCGCAATAGAGTCTGTACCATCGCAACAGTAATTGGTTGCCAGTCTTCCTCGCCCCCTCCAACGCGACCCACTTCGACGTCCAAAAACTGTTCCAGGCGTTCGATAGTCTGTTCCAATAAAACCGACGTGTGAACCAAAACCAAGGTGGTCGTTTTCAAAGCGGCGGCCAGGCCAGCGGCGATAACCGTCTTGCCAGACCCAGTTGGCGCTTGAATTACCCCATCTCTTTCTTTTATGGCCGCCTCAACTGCCTGCTCTTGGTAGTCCCGCAGCACCCCGTTAAACGTCAGGTCAGGCAGAGGTGGCATGACTGTCATGTCTTGGACCACATACTCCACGCCTTCAAAAAAGGGCGCCAATATTGAACGAGCCCCCCTTGGCACGGACACAGTTCCAGCCTTGTTTAGCGAGTACAAATCAATCAGTCTAGGAATGTGTTTACAAGGTCTTCGATAGCGTCTGGCGTCCCAATAGACAGGGTTGTCAAAGGTAAAGCGCTTTTGCAGCTTCTCACGGATGGCCGGCCATTGAGGATGTCCAGTTGTATCTTGAATCTTAAGTTGATCAGTTATAAAAAAAATCATCGCTAATGGTATGCCCAAAAGTTCAGCAGGTGTCAAGCAGGAAGGACGCACCGATTCTTGGGGCGGCAGCTGCCCATCCCTCCAAAGTTACAGGGGGCTAACGGCAGGGCTGTACTCGGGTCTCTGTTGTAGATTTGCAAGTCCTTCTTCCCACTAAATCGCATCTTTTTATGTACGTGTTACTTTCACCACATTCTGGCACAAAGCTATCCCAGCCAGCTTTAAAACTACAACCGGCCTCCTGACCACTAGTTACAAGTTCACATTTACCAACTGTTTGGTACCGCTTTTCGGCCTCAAAATCGCAGTTGTAGTCGAAGTTATTGCAGTTGCTTTTCGTCTCAAACCATTCGGTGACATCTTGATTGACATTTGCGTCGTTGTCACAACAGTCACCAGGTTGATCTGCATAACCTGGTGGCACTCCCCCATCCTCCAAGGGGCAGACACAGACAAACCGAGAATACTCGTTTCCGTATCCGTCACCGTCGCTGTCTATCAAGAAGTCCAAACAACCGTTGGCGTCTGGTTCGTCAGTGGCTCCATCGCAATCGTTGTCAAGGCCATCGCAGACCTCTTGTGATTTTTCGCCAGGGGTACACTCGTTTAGCTTTCCATCAGTACATTTTTGCACTTCCCTGAAGCACTCGCCGACACCACAGGTGATGGTAGTACTGGCGTCAACTGGATCGTAAACACAGCCTGATGCAGGATCACAGCTGTCTTCGGTGCATGGGTCTTTGTCGTCACACACTATTTCAGGGCCACTTACACAGTCTCCATCCTGGCAAGTGTCCGGGGCGGTACACATATTGCCGTCAGAGCAAGAGGTATCATTGTCAACCGGGACTTCAATGCATTCGCCATCGGCACATTTGAACTGATGGCACACTAAAGGCTGGCCTTTACAGTCCGCATCTACAACGCACTGTGAAGGCTCGGCACCATCGTCGCCTTCGACCATACCGTCGTCGTCGGTGATTTCGGTATCCTGGTCCTTGGTTTCTGCTTCATCTTTGGGGACTGTTGTGTCCTCGTCAGCAACGTCAGCATCATCGTCCGGGATTGTGGTGTCCTCGTCAGTCTGTTCACGGTCCTGTTTGGCGTCATTTAAGACGTCGCCGCCTGCACCATCGTCAGTCTTGGTATCGTCAAAGATTTCCGAGTCCGGATCGTGGGTATCGAGAGTGGACAAGTCGTCCTCTCCCTTGCATCCTAACGCAAGCAACACGGTCAGAACTGATAGTAGGATAATACGTAGCTTCACAAAAGCTCCTAAAAAATCGATGC
>Ga0255343_1005083_pt1 | contig 12528 bp, 7 predicted proteins | sample wastewater_treat_4_FD_192413 | JGI IMG/M metagenome (GOLD analysis project Ga0255343, IMG submission 192413) | Wastewater microbial communities from Lulu Island WWTP, Vancouver, Canada - plant16 | ecosystem: Engineered > WWTP > Wastewater > Unclassified | place: Canada: Vancouver, British...
ACTGGGCCGAGAAGCGCAGGCACAGAATGAACGCTCCAACGCCCTCAACGATAGCCGTTGTGAGGAACAAGTACCTCGTCAGCCGCACAAGCCCCGCCAGCGTAAACTGGTTGAGCGATTCCTGCAGCACAAGTCGGCCTCGAAGGGTGATTCGCCTACCGAGTACAAGGGCCATCATAGTGGCCATGGCCATGAAGCCGAGCCCGCCCACTTGAATCAGCATAAGCACTACAACCTGCCCGAAGAGCGAGTATGTCGTTGCAGTATCCACCACTACCAGGCCTGTGACGCAGGTGGCCGATGTCGCCGTGAATAACGCGTCGATGTAGCGCACGCCTTCACCGCTCGCAGATGCGACCGGCAGCGACAGCAGGAAGGAGCCCAACAGTATCACGGCTCCAAAGCCCATTACCAGGAGCTGAGACGGGTTGAGCCTCACGCTTCGCTTCCTGCCGGTAAGCCCATTAGCGCCAGTCATCGGATATCCTTCCTTCAGTACGTCAAGCCGCCTTGCCCGCTTGCGCTTGAACGCACACAATGCTATCATTCGCCAAAACGCATGTCAATTTGCCTTGACCATCGTGCTTAGGCCGTGTTAGAATCGAAAGGCAGTGTGGTGGATGTAGCTCAGTTGGCTAGAGCATCAGATTGTGGCTCTGAGGGCCGTGGGTTCAAGTCCCATCATCCACCCCATACAGTTTGGGCCCCGGGCGTTCCGGGGCGCTTTTTCTTTACACCCATTTTCAGTTGTGCTATACTTTGACGCGGCAATTGAGCGCGCGCCCGTAGCTCAGCCGGATAGAGCGATGGACTTCGAATCCATAGGCCGCAGGTTCGAGCCCTGCCGGGCGCGCCACTATTGATTGTCGGTATCGGTTGTCGGCGGGCTTGCGGTGGGTAGCATGCAGCGTACTGTGGCTGTTTCGCCCCGGTTATCGCCGTGAGAGGCGCGTGCCGGGGCATACTATTTCGAAGCGCTTTTTGCAGAGGAATCGTCTGGCGGACCGTCGAATAGGTTACCCGAAGGACGCTCGGGGGAACGAGGTGTACCATGTATAAGGCTAGTGTGGTCGGAGTTGACGACGAACGTACCATCCTGGAGATAACCGTTGATGAATCGCGTGTTAGCGAAGCTGTGGCGCGCGCTTTGCGCCGAGTTGGGGCGCGGGTGTCGATACCCGGGTTCCGAAAAGGCAGGGCCCCTCGCGCGTTGCTGGAGCGGTTCGTGAGCCGGGAAGCCATATATGACGAGGCTATCCAGGATTTCGCTCCCGAGGCGTATGAGGCGGCTCTTAGTGAAACGGGCCTGAGGCCTGTTGATGAGCCAGAGTTTGATGGGCTAAGCGATGCCGACCTGGAAACCGGCGACCCGCTGGTGTTCAAGGTGAAGTTCACGGCGAGCCCAGAGGTGAAATTGGGCGACTATACTGCCATCAAGCTCGATCGTGAACAGCGTGAAGTCACCGATCTGGATGTGGATCGGACGATCCAGAACCTGCGCGAGCAGAGAGCCGAGTACGTACCGACTGAGCGCGCAACGGTGGAGACGGACGATCTGGTCACTGTCGACATTGATGGATATGTCGACGGGGAACTGGCGGACTCCTTCTCCGCGCACGATGTCGAAGTCGTAGTGGGATCCGGTCAGCTGATTCCGGGCCTCGACGAGAAGATCGTGGGCATGAACGTGGGCCAACCTCAGGAGTTTGTGGTGAGCCTGCCCGAAACCTCGGAAGAGGGCCAGAAGGTCGACCGTGATGTGACGTTCAAGGTATCAGTCAGGGACATCAAGGCCAAGCAACTTCCCGATCTCGACGACGATTTCGCCAAAGATATGGGCGGCGCCGATACCCTGGCCGGGTTGCGCGACAAGATAATGCATTCGTTGCGCCACCGTGCGCTGGATGAGGCGGTCATGGATCTTGCAAGGCGTGCTCTCTCATCTTTGGTGACGACATCGGAAGTTGAGATCCCCAGGCTGATGATCGACCGTGAGGCCGATGAAGAGCTGGATAGGCTGCAGCGGAGGCTTGCCGAGCAGGGCCTTGAATGGGAGCAGTATCTTGCGGCCAAGGGCAAGTCGGAAGACGAGATTCGCGGAGAGCTTCGAGAGGCTGCCCCGGGATCGGTCAAGGCCAAGCTTGTAGTGGATGCGCTGGGCGAGAAGCAAGAGCTCATGCCCACCTCCGATGAGGTGAGCATGGCGATATACCGGATGAGCTTCGATACGCTGGGCGATGATCAGGCCAGGCTGCGCAAGCTGATGCTGGACCCAGATATGCGCCGCGCGGCAACTGACATGCTGGTAAACGCGAAAGTCCTGGCGTTTTTGGGCCGCTCATGCGACGCTGATCCCGACAGCGCCCGATGCGACGAGTGTACGTCGGAGGCCGGGGAGCCCCGGGCGAATGATTCTGAGGGAGAAGCACAAGAATAACGTGGATTGCGTCATGGGCTACGGGAGACGCGAACCGGAACGAATGTTGCTTGCGGGAGGTGACGGCGATGACCTTGATACCCATAGTTGTCGAGCAAACCAGCCGCGGTGAGCGGGCCTACGACATATATTCCAGGCTTCTTAAAGACAGGATCGTCTTCATCGGAGGGCCGATCGACGATAGCATGGCGAACCTGGTCATTGCGCAGATGCTGTTTCTCCAGGGCGAGGACCCTGACAAGGACATCAACCTTTACGTCAATAGCCCGGGCGGGTCTGTAACCTCAGGGCTTGCGATATACGATACGATGCAGTACGTGAAACCTCAGGTCTCCACGGTGTGTGTTGGTCTTGCAGCCAGCATGGCAGCTGTGTTGCTGGCGGCCGGCGCGAGGGGCAAGCGTTATGCTCTTCCGTATTCGCGCGTCATGATACACCAGCCTGCCGGCGGAACATCTGGTCAGGCCACGGATATCGAAATCCAGGCGAGGGAGATCCTGCGGATCAAGAGAATCACCCATGAGATTCTTGCGCGCCACACAGGGCAGCCTGTTGATCGCATTGAGCAGGATACCGAGCGCGATTACTACATGTCCGCCCAGGAGGCCAAGGACTACGGCATCATCGACAACATCTTCGAGGGCAAGGCCGGCAAGCCCTAGCCGAGAGGTGGTCACATGTTCAAGTACACTGACGACAAAAGCCAGCTCAAGTGCTCGTTCTGCGGCAAGGCCCAGGAGCAGGTGAAGAAGCTCATCGCTGGGCCCGGAGTATATATCTGCGACGAGTGCATTGAGCTATGCAATGAGATAATCGACGAGGAGACTGGAGGCCCGTCTGGGGTCAATATCACGGAGATACCTAAGCCCCATGAGATTAGGGCCGTTCTTGACGAGTATGTAGTCGGGCAGGACGACGCGAAGAAGACCCTGTCTGTTGCGGTATACAACCATTATAAGCGGATCAATGCGAGTTCGCGCATGGACGACGTTGAGCTGCAGAAGAGCAATGTCATGCTGCTGGGCCCAACTGGGTGCGGCAAGACTCTCCTGGCCCAGACGCTCGCCAAGATCCTAAATGTGCCTTTCGCCATAGCTGACGCCACATCGCTAACAGAAGCCGGTTACGTCGGCGAGGACGTGGAGAATATACTGCTCAAGCTGATTCAGAACGCCGACTACGACATCGAGCGCGCCGAACGCGGCATCGTGTACATTGACGAGGTCGACAAGATCGCCCGAAAGTCGGAGAACCCGTCAATTACACGTGACGTCTCGGGCGAGGGCGTGCAGCAGGCGCTGCTTAAGATCTTGGAAGGCACTGTTGCCAGCGTTCCGCCCCAGGGCGGGCGCAAGCATCCGCATCAGGAGTTCATACAGCTCGATACTACGAACATCCTATTCATCTGCGGCGGTGCGTTCGAGGGGATCGACAAGATCATCGAGAACCGCATTGGCCGCAAGACGCTGGGGTTCGGAGCTGAAGTGAGGCCGAAGGTCGACCGCAAGATCGGCGATATCCTGCGGCAGATAATGCCGGAGGATCTGCTGAAGTATGGCTTGATCCCGGAGTTCGTGGGCAGGCTCCCTGTTGTGGTTCCGCTCGACGCTCTGGACGAAGAGGCCTTGGTTCGCATCCTCACTGAACCCAAGAGCGCGCTGGTCAAGCAGTACGAAAGGCTATTTGAGCTTGACGGTGTGAGCCTTGAATTCACCCGCGACGCTCTGGTGGCTGTGGCCAAGAAGGCTATCGCGCGCGGCGGCGGCGCCCGCGGGCTCAGGTCGATCATGGAGAAACTCATGCTGGACCTGATGTACGAGATTCCCAGTCGCAGCGAGATCCAGAAGGTCGTAGTCACCCGCGAAGCCGTGGACGGGCAGGGCACGCCCACTCTGATGCTGTCGGAGAAGAAGCCTGCCCGGAAAAAAGAGGAAACCGCCTGATCCAAGCCCTTTGCTGAGCTGATTGCCGCTGTCATATCCCGGCGAGAGCCCGTGTCTCGCCGGGATAGTTGCTTCTTCGCAGGGCATGATACACCCTGGGCAGCGCGGACAGGAGGGAGCGGCGGTGAGCAGCATTGGCGTGCTGGGGTTGATCAACCTGTTCTTTGCGGTCGTAATCGGCCTCTACTTCTGGAACCTCCTCAAGGCCCAGCAGGGCTCGAAGAGCGCCGTGGGACGGGAGTCCCGCCGTGAGATGGACAAGCTGCGCGAGATGCGCGCTATCTGCCTGACGAAACCTCTCACCGAACTGACCAGGCCCAAATGCTTCGAAGACGTCATCGGGCAGCAAGATGCGCTGCTTGCACTGCGTGCTGCTTTGTGCGGACCTAACCCGCAGCACGTGATCTTGTACGGCCCGCCCGGCGTCGGCAAGACCGCCGCCGCGCGAGTAGTGCTGGAAGAGGCCAAGAAAAGCAACCTCTCGCCGTTCAGACCGGACGCCGTATTTGTGGAGATAGATGCCAACACCGCACGCTTCGACGACAGGGGAATAGCCGACCCGCTCATCGGGTCAGTTCATGACCCCATATACCAGGGCGCCGGGCCTCTCGGCATCGCCGGGATTCCGCAGCCCAAGCCGGGCGCCGTGACGCGCGCCCACGGTGGTGTGTTGTTCATCGATGAGATCGGCGAGCTGCATTCCATACAGATGAACAAGCTCCTGAAGGTCCTGGAAGACCGGAAGGTGTTCCTCGAGTCCGCATACTACAGCCCGGATGATGGCAACATACCCCAGCACATACACGACATATTCCGAAACGGCCTGCCGGCCGATTTCCGCCTGGTGGGCGCCACTACGCGCCCGAGCCGTGACATTCCTCCGGCCATCAGGTCCAGGTGCCTGGAGGTCTACTTCCGCGCGCTCACCCCCGATGAAGTGGGAGTAATTGCTTCGCGCGCCCTGGCCCGGGTGAACATGGCCTCTGAAGACGGCATGGTCGATATCGTAAGGAAATACGCCCAGAACGGGCGAGACGCAGTCAACATGGTTCAGCTGGCCATGGGCGTGGCCGTAACCGAGGGGCGCGATATGGTGCTCCGCAGCGATATGGAATGGGTTGTGGAGAGCGGGCAATACTCGCCGCGTCCTGAGAAGCGCGTCGGCGATGTGCCGCAAGTTGGAGTGGTGAACGGCCTGGCCGTGTGGGGTCCGGGCATGGGTTCGGTCATCGAAGTGGAAGCGACAGCCATCCGTGCGCAGTCGGGGCGGGGATCTTTCATGGTTACGGGAGTCGTAGAAGAGGAAGAGCAAGGAGACGGAGGGCGCATTCTGCGCCGACGCAGCATGGCGCGGAGTTCGGTAGATAATGTATGCACGGTCCTTAGGGTCAGATACCAGATAGAGGCATCCGACTTCTACGTCCACGTCAACTTCCCCGGAGGCGCGCCTGTGGACGGCCCCTCCGCCGGGCTGGCCATGGCTGTCGCAGTCCTGTCTGCTGTCCGGGACATCCCCATCGACAACAGACTGGCGATGACTGGCGAGATCTCAGTTCATGGTCGGGTGAAGCCGGTGGGAGGCGTGGTCGCTAAAGTCGCTGCTGCAGCGAGCGCCGGTGCGGTCAGGGTGCTGATCCCCAAAGAGAACTGGCAGGGCCGTTTTGAGCAGCTGGAGGGGTGTCGCGTGATCCCTGTGGACGACATCGATGAGGCTCTCGAGCTGGTCAGGGCAGAGCCCGACGCTTCCGCCGAACAGCCCAGCATCGCAGCCCTACCGCAGGAGGTAGTCGCGGCCAGATCGGCTTCGCCGTAGACCGGCGCTTTCCGGCAAGATCCGAAACGACGCCTCGAATCGGGGCGTCTTTTTTCTGCGCCCAGCTCTGCCATGGTTTGCTTGCTCCGAGGCTCTTTTCTTGAAGGAATGCGCAAGGCCAAGGAGAATAGGTAAGCTGCAGGCAGGAGGTGCAGAAACCCGTGGCCAGAGCGGAAAACGGATTATCTAGAGGAAGAACCAACCCGAAGCGAGTCCTTTCGTTGCTGCCGCTTCGCGGAGTTCTAGTGTTTCCCAACATGACCATCCCGCTTGAAGTGGGGCGGGATAGGTCGATTGCCGCTCTAGATGAAGCAATGTCCGGAGATAGATTGGTACTCCTTGCTGCTCAGAAGGCGGCGAGGGTCAATGAACCGTCTCCTTCCGATATTTTCGAGATGGGCACTATCTCCGAGATCAAACAGCTAGTTCGGCTGCCCGACGGAACTGTCAGAGTGGTAGTGGAGGGCAGGGAGCGCGCACGGATTCTCGATTATGTTGATGACGATCCGTGTTACATGGTGAAGGTCCAGATAGAGTCGGCCGATGAGCAGGACGGCCCGGAGATTGCGGCTCTCGCGCGCAACGCGCTTCACGAGTTCGAAGAATACGTGAAGCTGTCCAAGCGACTGCCGCCCGAGATCATAGTCGGAATGAGCGACATAGATCGGCCTGGCGATCTCGCCGACGAAATCGCAGCCCATCTCATGCTACGTGTGGAGGAGAAGCAGGCGCTCTTGGAGTCGCTTGATGCCAGGGAGCGCCTAGAGCGCTTATCAGTGGCCCTCCGGAGCGAGCTGGAGATTCTGGAGCTGGAGCGCAAGATCAACGCGCGAGTGCGCAGGCAGATGGAGAAGACGCAGAAGGAATACTATCTGAGGGAGCAGATGCGCGCCATCCAGAAGGAGTTGGGCGACCGCGACGAAAGATCGTCTGAGATAGGCGAACTTAGGGAAAAGGTCGAAAAGTCTTCATTGCCGCCGGACGTCCGCGAGAAGGCCCAGCGCGAACTGGACAAACTGGAAAGCATGCCGCCGATGTCGGCGGAAACGGTTGTCGTCCGAAACTACCTCGACTGGCTTCTCGGCATACCTTGGGGCGTCTACACTGACGACTACCTCGACATAAACCGGGCGGAACAGATCCTGGATGAGGACCACTGGGGCCTGGAGAAAGTCAAGGAGCGCATCTTGGAGTTTCTGGCCGTAAGGCAGCTGTCGGATGAACTGCGCGGGCCCATCCTTTGCCTGGTGGGGCCGCCTGGAGTGGGGAAGACCTCTCTCGGCAAGTCGATTGCCCGCGCCTTGGACCGCAAGTTCGTCCGGTTCTCACTGGGCGGCGTGCGAGACGAGGCTGAAATCCGAGGACACAGGCGTACTTATGTAGGCGCTATGCCCGGCAAGATAGTTCAGCTGATGAAGCAGGCGGGCAGCATGAACCCGGTGATTCTGCTGGATGAGGTGGACAAGATGTCGTCGGATTTCCGGGGAGATCCGGCTTCGGCCCTACTCGAAGTGCTCGACCCGGAGCAAAACCGCGAGTTCGGCGACCATTACATGGAAGTCACAGTGGATCTGTCGGACGTGCTATTCATAACGACAGCCAACAACCTCTACTCCATACCCCGTCCGCTGCAGGATAGGATGGAGATAATCAGCATCCCGGGCTACACCGAGGAAGACAAACTTCACATAGCCTCCAAGTTCCTCATCCCCAAGCAGGTTCGTGAAAACGGGCTCGCGGAAGGGGGCGTTCGGATGGACGAGGACGTAGTGAGGGAGATCATCCGCTCATACACCAGGGAATCGGGTGTGCGGAGCCTGGAGCGGCAGATAGGCTCTGTCTGCCGCAAGCTTGCCCGCGAGGTCGTAGCCGGGGCGAGCGGCCCGTTCGCTGTGACCCGAGCCGACATCCAGAAACACCTGGGGATTCCCCAGTTCCGGTACGGCTTGGCTGAGCAGGATGACAAAGTGGGTGTGGCCACGGGCGTTGCCTGGACCGAAACCGGCGGCGATACCATGTCTATTGAGGTGTCGGCGATGAAGGGCGGCGGCAAGCTGATCCTCACCGGCAAGCTCGGAGAGGTTATGCGCGAATCTGCACAGGCCGGGTACACCTACGTAAGGTCCAAGGCGCGCGATCTGGGCATACCCGATGACTTCTACGAGAAGATGGACGTGCACATCCACGTCCCGGAAGGCGCGATTCCCAAAGACGGCCCGTCGGCCGGGATAACCATGGCGACTGCTCTGGCGTCGGCCCTTTCAGGAGTCTCAGTCAGGCATGAGGTGGCCATGACCGGGGAGATAACGCTCCGAGGCCGCGTTCTGCCCGTGGGCGGGCTCAAGGAGAAGGTGCTTGCAGCGCACAGAGCGGGAATCACAACCATAATCATCCCCGAAGACAACCGCAAGGACCTGGAGGAGATTCCAGAGAACGTTCGGGCCGACATCACTTTCGTGGAAGTATCGCACATGGACGAGGTGCTGGCCGTGGCCCTTGCCCGGTATGGCGCCAGCGATACCGATCGCCTGCAGGATGACCTGGAGAGCGACGAAGACCACGTTCACGCCGCCGTCATGGTGCCGCCCACGAACCCGCCGTCAACGCACCAACCCCCAGCAGCGCTCTGATGAGCCTGATTCAGCCGCAGAGTCAATCTACGAGGCGCCCGCAAGGGCGCCTCTTCGGCTGCAAGGTACCTGTGGAGGAATTGGGCATCTGGTAGTAGAATAGGTGACAGGCGCAGTATGCAGCCACGCATATTAATGCAGCTGCGTGTATTGGACTCGAGGCTCGACGCAGCGCAGATGGATGGTCAGGCCGCGAAGTGTGTACGATAAACGTACCTACACTGCCGAGGCGCAGCATTCGTGCTTGATAATGGAGAAAGGGCGGGTTGCTTCTTGAAGAGGATCAAGGTCATAATCATGGGCGCAGCAGGGCGCGACTTCCACAACTTCAATGTCTACTTCCGAGACAATGAGAAGTACGACGTGGTTGCTTTCACAGCTACCCAGATACCCGATATTGCCGGACGGAAGTACCCGGCAGTGCTCGCCGGCGGTCTTTACCCCGAAGGGATTCCGATCTTCCCTGAAGAGGACCTGGTCAAGCTCACGCGCGAGCACCAAGTGGAGCAAGTAGTCTTCGCCTACAGCGACATCGCGCACACTGACATCATGCACAAGGCCTCAACGGTCAACGCGGCGGGCCCCGACTTCAGGATGATGGGGCCGACCACGACCATGATCAAGTCGAAGGTGCCGGTAGTCGCGATCTGTGCAGTCCGCACAGGCGTCGGCAAAAGCCAGACCACTCGCTATGTGAGCCAGGTTCTCATCGATGCAGGTCTGAAGGTCGTGGCGATCAGGCATCCGATGCCGTACGGCGACCTCGCCAAACAGGCGGTCCAACGCTTCGCTACATACGACGACCTCGATGTACATGAGTGCACGATCGAGGAGCGCGAAGAGTACGAGCCCCACATCGACCGCGGCGTGATCGTGTACGCCGGCGTCGACTACGGCAAGATCCTCGAAGCGGCCGAGAAGGAAGCCGACGTGATCTTGTGGGACGGCGGCAACAACGACTTCCCCTTCTACGTGCCGGACCTCATGATCACCCTTGCCGACCCACACAGAGCCGGCCACGAGGTGTCATATCATCCCGGCGAGGCCAACGTGCGCATGGCAGACATCGTGATCATCAACAAGGTCGATACCGCCAAACCTGAAGACGTTGAGACTGTGCGCCGAAACGTTGCCGCCGTGAATCCGAAGGCGATAATCGTCGATGCAGCATCGCCTGTCAGTGTGGATAACCCTGGCATGATTCGCGGCAAACGAGTGCTAGTAGTGGAGGACGGACCGACGCTCACCCATGGCGGGATGGGCTACGGCGCAGGAGTAGTTGCGGCCCACAAGTTTGGGGCAGCGTCCCTCGTTGACCCGAGGCCTTTCGCCGTCGGCAGCATTGTGGACACCCTCAACCGCTTCCATCACCATGAGCCCCTGCTTCCGGCGATGGGATACAGCAAGAAGCAAGTTCAGGAGCTTGAGAAGACCATAAAGAACTCCGACGCCGAAGTCGTTGTCATCGGCACGCCTATAGACCTCCGAAGGGTGCTGAAGATAGACAAACCGGCAGTGCGCGTGGGTTATGAGCTGGAACAGACCGCCGGCGCGGATCTAGGGCAGATTCTGCTGAAGAAGTTCGCCCGCAAGTCCTGAGGCGGTCCAGCCTGTTTGTATAGTAGTCTCCTCCCCCGAAGGGGTGATTTCCATCGTGCGCATTTACAGCCATCACCTTACATGGTATGATCTGTATATGCCGATGGCAATGACCACGGCCGATCTCTCGCTGGGGAGGATGAACCATGGCGACCGGAAACCGCATTTGTGCCGCCGCCCGGCGACCGCTATCCCCATACCTGCTAGCACTTGCCGTGGCGGCGGCTCTGTCATGTGCATTTGCGGGCACTGCGGGCGCGTCCAGCCCTGCGCCCCAGGCTTCCGCATCCGCATCCGCATCCGCACCTGCACCTGCACCCGCACTCGCATCCGCACTCGCGGGCTCGGGCACGCTCAGCCTGGAGCTGAAAGCCCAGCTAGAGGCCGATCCGGAGCTGAAAGCGGGCGCGTCCTACCGAATCGGACAAGTGTCCTCGTCCCTCCAATACCGGTCGGGACGCGCACTGGAGCTCAAAGTCAGCGCAGGCCTCGATGAGAACTGGCGGCAGTTCCGCCACTTGGGATCGCTCACGCTCGCTGGCAGCATCGATTCCGGTGATCCCAAGGCATCCTGGAGCCAGATGTCCATGTCGGCCGGCGGTCGGGCAGACAGGAAAGCCATCTCCTGGCAGCCGGAATCGAAACTGGAACTCTCCGTCCGAAGCTACCCGAACAACCCCGTGCGGGATTATGCCGAAGTCATGCTGACGGCGAAGGCGGGAAAGACACTGCCCGGAGAGGCCAAGCCGTCGGTCAAGGGCGAGCTGAGCCTGGGGCACAAGGAGATGCCCGGCCAGCCCAAGTGGACGGCCGATTTCTGGAACTCAACGTTGAGCCTCCAGTGGCGCCCAGTTCGCAGCGTGCAAGCCGCGGCAAGCCTATCGGCCAAAGGGCGCGCATACCCCGAAGCCTCTCACAAATCATACACCACTTACGGAGGCAAAGCCGGTGCAACATGGACCGCGTCCAAGCAGCACTCACTCGAGTTCACGGCTTCTGCCCAATCCACAGTCCGCCCAGGCGACCATTCCAAGGACCGCAAGACCGCCGACGCGTCAGCAAAGTGGACCATGAAAACCCCTGCCGCCTCGATCGCGCCGCACTTGGCGGGTTCATTGACGCTAACCGCTCGCGCCACAGCCGGAGCGACCCTCCGACCGAATCTGCCGGATCAGACCGTGGCGTGGAGGGCGGGGGCCAGCTCCGGGCTGGTTTGGGAAATGTCGAAATCCCTCAAGCTATCGGTTGCAGCCGAGACCGCCTGGTCGGGCACTGGAAGCGACGACGACTGGGACGATAACGACGATCAAGACAATGGCGGTGACGGCAACGACGAAGCCAACCGCCTCGCCCAGCAGTTGCAGGACTCGGAGGCACAGAGCGCCCGCTCGGGCAGCGGGTTGACGAATGCAACCGCGAGCCCCCAGGGCACAGGGGGCATCGTCGGCAAGATTACCCATCGCTTGACCATATCAGTGACGGCCGGCCCCTACAGCGGAATAACCTTCAGTGGCAAGGCGATTGCGGTGCGCACCGATGAATCAAAGCAAGGCATGGGCATCTGGACCGAGGGCACATGGGCTCCGTCCGTGGAGCTCAAGGCATCATACAAGTTCTAGGCGCCAATCCCACTCGCCCGCACCTTCAAGGCCAGGCTGTGCCGACCGTTCGCGCACATCGCGGCCTGCCTATCAGCACGTGACCACAGCCGATCAGCAAGTAAGAGATTGGTATCCGACCGAGCACATCTGACCGCGAAATCGCTATCCAGTGTCCCAGCTCATGGTTGACGACTCCCGGGCCATATGGTAGTCGACCAATATCAAGGGGATGACGCCCATGCTACTTTCATCACTTTTGTGTGCCGATTCCGAGCCTCCTGTCGCCTGCCTTCGGCCAGGTGAAGAGAAGCTCGCCGCGCTTTCGCTCTCAATTAGCGAGAAGCGCGGCGAGCTACCTTCAAGAGGCCTTCGACAGGAGTTATACGTCGGCGAAATCCGCGACGCGCTCATGCCCAGCGGCCCAGAATGCCCCCGCTGCCGGAGCCTCCGGGTAGTTCGCTATGGCAAACGAGGCCCTGCCCAGCGCTATAAGTGCAAGAATTGC
>Ga0255343_1005084_pt1 | contig 12527 bp, 8 predicted proteins | sample wastewater_treat_4_FD_192413 | JGI IMG/M metagenome (GOLD analysis project Ga0255343, IMG submission 192413) | Wastewater microbial communities from Lulu Island WWTP, Vancouver, Canada - plant16 | ecosystem: Engineered > WWTP > Wastewater > Unclassified | place: Canada: Vancouver, British...
ACCCTCAATTCTTTGCTCAGCGTTCTATCATATTAATGCAATCTAATCTGGATTACCTCTATTCAAAACTACCTGATTTGAAAAAAGAAATGATTGGTGCCGCTACTGAAGATGCTTATGCCCGTGCTAAAGAAATTAGCTCCGCCTCTAAAACTCATCTGGGAAAACTTATTTATGCACGAACAGGAGTTTTCCAAATTACAGAACCTTATTCTACAGAAGTTTCTGACTACGGTTTTTACAGGACTAATACTCGTACTAAAAGTATATCTGTAACTGTCACGGCAGACTTTCGTTTATAATTATTCCGATTACTTAAAGTTATTTTCCCTTCCTAAGAATATTAACTATTCATAGGAATAGCTTCTCTATTGACCGTAATTAAACCGAAAAATCTGCGCTATTTGCGTAATCTGCGTGCTTTAATCCTAATACAAAACCTCTTATCTATGTAATCTGTGTAATCTGTGGGAGCTCTTTTACTTCTTAAACCATATCTGCGTAATCTGCGTTATCTGCGTGCTTTCATTCTAATACAAAACTTTTATCTGTGCTATCTGTGTAATCTGTGAGAGCTTTTTTAATTCTTAAACCATATCTGCGTAATCTGCGTTATCTGCGTGCTTTCATTCTAATACAAAACCTTTTATCTGTGCTATCAGTGTAATCTGTGAGAGCTTTTTTTAATTCTTAAACCATATCTGCGTTATCTGCGTGCTTTCATTCTAATACAGAACTTTTATCTGTGCTATCTGTGTAATCTGTGAGAGCTCTTTATACCATTTCGCTTTCATATATCCAAAATCATCCATTTTCGGGTTGTAAGGATGGAGTAAAATTAACCGGATATGGTTAAACCTCTGTAGGCAATTAGTAGTAAACCAGCCTGTCTTGTCCATGATTATGAAGTTGATGAAGCCTTCTTTCATCGTTTCGATCTCATATTCAAACTACAAAAACTTGACAGCAAAAGAGACCTGTGGAAAATGTACTTAAGAAAGGAAATTCCAGGATCATAGGTCATCAATATGGAATTGCCGTTACATAGAAACAAGTTTAGTGGCGCACAGATCGCTTTGGCGGTGCAAAATGCCTGCATTGAAGCCATCGTTCGCAACGGAAAATCCAAGCGACTCTATCTTCAAGACTTGCTTAAATATGCAGATCTAGAGGAGCCGTGGACAGATAAAGTAAGTAAAAGTATAGGATTCTAAAAGGAGGAATCATGAAGCAAAACGAATCAAAAAAAGTAAAAGGCTTGTACAATAGCTCTATCACTAGGGTTAGGCCATTCTTCAAGGCACTGATTGGCAAGGATAAAACAGGTGAGTCATGGCTACCAAAGTTATTGAAGGCAACGCCTTTGAACCAAGGTCTTGTGAAGACACTATGTGAACATCCCAGTGGATTATTGGATGACTGTTTGCAGGAAAGAGAATATTATGACAAGATTCTTTGTAAGACGATTAAACTGGAAAAGTGCTTTGAGTATAGCATCCCACCGTCCTATAGTTTTTTGGAATGGGCGCTGATGAATCCAGATAAACTAACATGGCCAGAGGATGGTAAAAAAACTTTTGGCTCTGAAACACAATACAAGCGAGAATGCTTGTTTGGGTATCACGGCAAAGATACTCAAAAAGAGATTATGAAAGAAGGACTCAATGAACTTAAGAAACAAGGAGTATATTATTCAGCAGGGCAATGGTGGGCATTTGAAGGATTTACAAAGATAGATTGCTTTTTGGAAACTGACGATTTTCTGCTTGGCATCGAAGGTAAGCGAACCGATAAGGTGTCTCCGGCTACGGATTGGTTCCCTCAAAGAAACCAGATCATTCGCAATCTTGAAGTGCTTAAAGAGACAGCAGGATCGAAAGAATATGCCCTATTGCTGATGAGTGAAGACGGCAAAGACACCATCAAAGATAGTGATTTTACTAATAGCCTTCCTCACTATTCCGAACAAGAAATCGCAGAAATAAAGACGCATTACTTGGGTGCTTTAACCTGGCAGCAAGCCTGCGAGGCAGTAGGGTTGGACTTTAATGCTTTACCTGAGACCATTAGGGATGTGTCCCAGTCCATCGAGAGATAAAAATCCAAAAAAAACGACTTATAGAGATCAACAACTATGAACAAGATGAAACAAATCGCAGCTTTTATACTGATATTTTTCGGGTGGATGTTTATTGTATCGGCAGTTGGTTGGATTATGATGAAGGGATGGATTTTTTGCAGCTATCTTCGCGCCAATTGGTGCGGTATTGCTATACTTCGGCAAAAAGCTAAACGAGCCTTTTGCGTGGGCTAGTAAGATTAAAAAGCTTGAAAAAAAAAGCGTAAAATGGCGGACAAAAGAAAAGCAGCGTTAGAACGTAGAAATGCAGAGCAAACAGCCACTGGCAAACATACCGATGATGATCTCGGAGCCGAACTGCTTGAACGGGAGCAGGAAAAGCTTCGAAAACAAGAGAAGGATATATAGTTTTATGAATACTGAATGACTTTATGAACTTTAGTGAGTCTGTAGTAAACGCCATTCTATGCTCCATCAAGGTATCTTTTGGAGTTATTGAAGCTGAAGAAAGTAGTTAAGATTCATCCATGGTCGGGTTTCGAGAATGGCTCGATAAACAGAATCTATCGTATAGCGAAGACGACAATCTTTTAATCGACGTTGATATTGGTGCCTCTTGCCCATGCCTGTAAAAGACGCTAGTCAGTTTCTCATTGACAGATTAATCCTTAATTGAAAAAAAATGCAAAGATTAGGTAAGAAAAGATGATTGCCCATGATCGAATAATAAGCGCTATGAAAGGATAAATGGTGTTCAATAAGAGTAGTCTTTCTGAAAGAGATATCTGTACTAAGTACATTACGCCAGCTTTGGTAAAAGCAAATTGGTCTTTGGAATCACAGATTAGGGAAGGGTTGAAGCTTACAAATGGTCGCATCATAGTCAAAGGAAAATTTCATCCAAGAACTAAGAATACAAGGGAAGACTATGTTTTATTCTATATGCCCAACATCCCAATAATTATAAATGAAGCAAAGGACAAGAATCATTCAATTGCGGATGGCATGCAGCAAGCTCTTGGTTACGCTGAGATGCTGAAAGTTCCTTTTGTCCTCATTTCCCATGGTGAAGTTTTCCTGTTTCACAGGAGATTAGCTGCAAAGGAAGTAGTAGAACTTTCCCTCACAGAGGTAATTAGCAAGTCAAATCAGGAAATCAGCAAGCTGGAATACGAGATCCAACTTGGTGTTGCCGGGACTGAAATACGCCGGGCTATTGCTGAAAACCACCAAGCCAATATAATTTCACACCGGGATACACGAAGAAAAGAATTTCAGCAGCATAAATCCCTTACTCTTCAAGCTGTCGAGCGGATTAACAGTATTTATAGTACTCCCTCACCCGGAAGCTCAATCTGCTATCATGAAGACTCTGAAGCCAAATTATGAAGATGAGACAATTGCTATGAAAGTGGTGATGGAATAGGAGGAATCCTTGGGCAGAAAGGTCTTTGATGTTCACGAGAAGAACCTGGGTTACGATATCACCAGCCTGGACATTACATCCAGTGAGCTGCGGTTTATAGAGGTCAAAGGAATTGGAGCCGAATCCGGCACCATTATCCTCACTTCCAACGAACGAAGAGTTGCAAAAGATAGGCAGGATTGCTTTTGGCTTTACGTAGTCTTACTAACTGCGATACTGAACTTAAGCTGCAACCTCCAATACTCAATCCTACTCAGGATAATTGGAATGAGGTGAAGAAGGTGCAACATTAAAACGATATGCACTTCTCAAATAACAGAAGGTAATAGGTATGACATTAGGCTTTAAACAAAGGAATGCAATTAGAAAAATTGCGGAAATCCTTTATAATTTCTTACCGGCTTCGGGGCATCAAACATGGAAGGGGCATGTTAACTTTGGTTCGGTTGCATTCAAACTCGGGCTATCAGAATACTGGACTGGAGGAAGTAAACTACCTGCCATAATCAATCTACTTGAATCAACGTATGAAAGAAAGATTGGTATCTTTCAGAACTTGATTGAAACAGTAGTTCTAGAGGGGAAAACCTATAGAAACAACAAAGGTAATCCCTTATCAAGGAATGAGGTTGAAGAACTCAATAAATGCCTACTTGAGTTGGGGTTTAAGTTTCCGGATCTAAACGATCCTCAATTTCTGGATTCTCTTGAAAGTAAACACTATCTGCTGAATGTCATCCACGATACCAGCATTAACCTGATCAAACTAAGAGGTGGAACCTACATCAACCTCTATGAGAAGCCCGAAAATCCCATCTGGCATCGACAGCTAATGCTGCAGGAGTGGTATCGGGCCAGGCTTAAAGCCAGAGTGGATCATCTGATCAATAAATGGCAAGATATCATTGGTGTGCAAATCAACAAGTGGACGATCAAGCAGATGAAAACCAAGTGGGGAACTTGCCACATCCTTACCAAGCGCATCTGGAGCAATCTGGAACTGTCCAAGAAACCTGAGGATTGCCTGGAATATATTTTCGTCCATGAATTGGTGCATCTCCTGGAAAAACACCACAATTACAATTTCAAAGCCCGGATGGATAAATACCTCCCCGACTGGAGAGTCAGGAAGAATGTATTGAACAGATTCCACTTAGCCATGAAGAGTGGGAGTATTAAGCCCCTGTATAAAACTTATCTTTGTAGGTAGTATGATGAAGCAGCAAAAATGTGTTTTAGATAGCGTCTTCTACAAAAACAGATATGTTAAAATAATCAACTTGGCTGGTCCTAGATATTCACCAGAGACAAATGTTGATCTCCCTTTATCGGACAATTTTCACGGATTGTGTAGAACTGTGGAATTCTACAACGAAATAAGGATATTGACCGGATTGATTCGTAAAGGTTCTAAGTATGATAAAAGCGATTGGGATGATGAGAATATCGACAAGGGGAACAAGCTTCTATCTAAGACTATTTATGAACTTCATGAAATTGTCAGTGATATCAAGGACTATTCGTCTGAAACAATCAACTGGACTGAGATAACAAGGCTTACCGAAGACGCAGATAGTCAACTATTGAATTTGATAGATAATTATAAAAGGCGCAAAAACGAACTAAAAGATGTAAGAGCCAAAAGCCAGGGAACTTCTTATCAATCAACTCCATCAGATAAAATCGGTTACACGATTCGAAATCTTAGAGAGCTTCACAGGACTATAATGCATCTCGATAAGCTTTCAAAAAAAAGCAAAGCCAGGTTATCTAATAACCCATATTTGTTGATAACAGGCAATGCGGGTATGGGTAAAACACACCTGCTATGTGATTTGTATAGGGTTAGAACCGAGGAAACTGACCATCCATTACCGACTTTCTTATCGTTTGGCGAACAATACAGGAATGTTTCTGATTTCTGGGATACATTCCTTCACTCTCAGGGGCTATCTTCGTTCTTTAAAAATAAGACAGAGTTTCTTAAGCACATTGATTGTTTAGCTAGGGTCAACTGCTGTAGATCACTCATTATGATTGATGCCTTAAACGAATCATCCGATGACTTTTGGAAGAGTCATTTTACTGGTTTATTGGATGATGTCAGCAACTACAAGCACGTAGCTTTAGTCGTTACAATTAGGACTGGATTCGAAGATACTGTTCTAACTACAGACCAGATAAATAGGCTGGAATGCGTAAACCATACAGGTTTTGCTGAGGTAGAATGGCAAGCCGTTACAATGTATTTTGAACACAACAATATCCCATTACCAGAAATTCCTATCCTCTACCCAGAATTTCAATATCCTCTATTTCTAAAGCTATTCTGCGAAGCGTTTAGAAAAAAGAAACAGACCAGAGCTAAACAGGATATCTTCCGGGGTCATGAGGGCTCTACGTTTATATTTGAAGCATTTATTGATAAGGTATCTCGACCCTTGGTTAAAAAGTATGGATTAGTAAAAAAGACTAATCTTGATATTTGGAATTCGATTATCAAGCCTATGGCAAAGACCATGGTTGATATAAATTCTGATAGAATTAGTGAATCAGCCGTACATTGTATCATTCATGCATCACATCCTCAAGTAACGCCATCAGACCTTATCCATGATATGGAAAAATTGTTACTGATAACTCGGTATCCAAGCGTTGTTAATAAAGGCAGCTTTGATATCGGATTTCCATTTCAGAAATTTAGCGATCACCTGATAATTCGTTATATCTTCGAAAAGTATGAAAGTGAGTTCGGAAAGAAGAATAAGAATCTTATTACAGCAAAGCGCTTCTTTTCAAAGAGAAGGAAACTTGGAAAGACCATATGCAGTAGATGGTATTTGGGATTATTGGATGCTTTATCAATTCAATGTCCAGAACAATTGAAAGGAATTGAATTTATAGAAGTTGCACCATATTTAATGCGTAATACACAAACTGCCCATTATGCTATTATCGGATTCATCGATAGTCTGGTATGGAGAAAAAGCTCAGCTTTTAGCCAAGATCTGAAAAATACATATGAAATCATCAATAAGTATGTGCTTCCAAATGAAAGTATACGAGGATCTTTCTTCGATGCACTTCTGACGATTGCACCAGTTGAGAATCATCCATATAATGCTTTATTCTTGAACAACTTCTTAAACAGACTTAATATGCCTAAACGTGATGCTGTTTGGTCAACATTTCTACATTACCAGAACAATGAGAATCGCTCTGTGGACAGGATATTGAATTGGGTAAGAACAGAAAATGCAGCAAAATCTGTCACAGACAACTCACTTTTCTTAATGGGAATTACACTGTCATGGTTCCTTACGACTCCCAACCGCTTTATTAGAGATCGAGCTACAAAAGGCTTAGCATACCTTCTTGTTTGTAGACCTGCTTTAATAATCAAGTTGTTAAAAACTTTTGAGCATGTTGACGATATCTACGTTTTAGAACGGCTTTATTGTGCCACGTACAGCTGTGTTCTTTATAACACAATTAACAAAGATAATCTCAATACTCTTGCAAGATATGTCTACAGAATTATCTTCAAAAGAGGATATCCACCACAGCATATACTGCTTCGTGACTATGCAAGAGGAATCATAGAAATAGCCTTGTCTCGAGGACTATGCAAGGACATTGATACAAGCCTGATTTACCCTCCGTATAAAAGTAAGTGGCCAAAACACATTCCCTCAATTGAAGAACTTAAGGAAAAGTACTATATTGAGGACTATACTCAGCTATCAAGAGAAACACGTGGATATAATGATATCTGGAATTCAGTTATAGAATATGGCGATTTCGCTCGGTATGTCATTGGAACGAATTATGGCCGTTGTTCATGGTCTGGAAGAAGAATAGATGATAACTCTAAATCTGTTAGACAGCTATTTGACGACTTTATCAACGGCTTAACCAAAAAACAACGGTCAATGTGGGAAAATCTTGAGCTGTTAAAATCGGTAAGGCTGCTCTCGATGTATAAACAAATTTGCCTGGAGAACCAAGAGATAGACTCAGATATTAAAATCGCCTCTCTCCAAGCATCGTTTGTAGAATCGTTATCTGCTGAGCAGAACAAGATATACACTCAGGTTCTTCAGCCAAGCCTTATTAACGGATATCAGATTAACGATCCCCTTGATACATTTGACCTATCTATCGCCCAACGATGGATTTTCAAACGTGTCATTGACTTAGGTTACGATCCATCTATACATAATCATTTTGACGCGAACGTCGATCCCTATGGCGGGTTTGGAAGGTCTGAGCATAAAGCTGAGCGAATCGGTAAGAAGTACCAGTGGATTGCATTTCACGAGTTTATGGGAATGCTTTCAGATAATTTTAAATACAAGGGTGATAATTGGTTTGACCCGCTTGATCACTATACAGGTCCTTGGGAACCGCATATTCGAGACATTGATCCAACACTGTTAGTACAGAATGATAAACACATTGATCAATCCTTACCTTTGAAGAATTGGAAGGCTGAGACCTGCGTCATTAGAAATTGGTATGATCATGTTGATGATGTTAAGTGGCTTAGAATGAAAAAAGACATACCCGACCCTTTTAAGCTTATCGAATTAGCGGATGACAATCTCAATAAATGGCTATTACTTAAAGCATATCTTCATTGGCAGATGCCCATTCCACCCGAAAAAGATAAGTATGATGAACCGGTTAGAGATGTCCTGTTCTTGATAAAGAGTTGTTTGGTAAGGAAATCTGATCTTCAGAAAGTAATTTCGTGGTGGAGAAAACAGCGGAAGAAAGGTAATTGGATGCCAGAGTCAGAGAACTTTTACAATATATTCATCGGTGAGTATCCTTATTCTTATGCCTATGAATGCACAAAGGGGATAAAAGACGAATGGGTAAACGATAAGGATTCAAAAACGAGCCTCGACGTTCCCATGCTCATTACCGATGACTGTTATTCTAACGAGTTTACTTTGGATTGCTCGTACGAAAGAACCAGGATTGATATTTATCTCCCGTGTGCCACAATAGTCAAAGATTTAGCGCTTAACCAAAAGTTTGTAGATGGGAGATTCTATCTGGCTGAAAAACTGGTAACATCTCCCCTTTCTATTTTCAATGAATCAGGTTTATCAGGATTATTATTCGATAAACCAACCCTAACTCAATACCTTAGTGATAAGGGATACGCCATCATATGGTCTCTATATGGCGAAAAGAGAATAATAGACACGAAGAGTAAATCTCCAGGAATGCTTGAGATAAAAGGAATCTACTGGTTGAATGACAACGATGATCTTGAGGGTATGTTTACGACATCTAACACCTGGTATGCCAATAAGTAGCCCCTACCCTAAAAAAGTCCTCACGATTATCCCGCATTATTTTGCTCTTGCAGAAACCTTGTCATACTATGTAATTTTCAGTAATTAGATTTGCAGAAAACCTATCAAAAACGACTAAAATAGCTCTTGGAAAGTATGACCAAGGATGTCATATGATGCGACAGTTTACAGATTTAGCTGCTAAATTTGCTTTTTTCAGTATCATAGCGCTGATATTCCCTGAAACGAGTTGACACTCTTAAAAATGGTTGAACAATTAGTAGTAAGAACAATATCTTGATAATTTATGACTAAATAGAAGAAATATTCAAAAGATTGAAGAATATTTACCTGATTTTTTACATTTTTCCTGTAATCTGGGTACAGCTCTCCTACATTATGTCCGCATAATTTTTACGCAGCGTTTCAAATTAAAAGCAATTGCTCCTATTACCAAATAATCGGCAGTTTTCTTCAGTCCCATATAAATAGACCTATTCCAACCACAGTATTTCTTCAAACTACCAAAACTGCTTTCTATCCGGTATCATTCTTTTGTAATTCAGTTGTTCTTCCATCTGATAATCGGATAACTGATACCAGGACCGAAGTAGCATAATCCAAAACATCACTTCAGCTGAATATAAATCTCTACCCGTTACTGATTGGTGTCTAATTTCTACCTTCAATAGAACTATATTGATTCTCTTCCAATCTATTACTTTCTTCATGTTTTTAAGAAAGTGCTTGTGCTTTGATATGCGGTTTTATATCTCTTGAACGGCTAAGGTTCTCTTTGGCTTTTCTAAGATAAGCTACTTAATAATTATAGACCCCTATTCTTTCACCCTTTATCTTATCAAGAATAAGTTATGCCTACTTTTTGTCCACTTCTATGTGCAAACAATCTTATTTAAATTTAAAAGATATAAATACCTTGCTAAGATTATATAGCTTCCTGAGTGCACAGGAATGACAAAGGAATTTTCAAAATGAGAATTTTAATAAGGGATGGCAATTTCCTTTTTTGGTGTAGAAAATGAATGTTCCGAAAATAAAAGGGAATAAAAATATGCCTATGTAAAATAGCTTGTTAAAAAAGGGAAAATGATATATATAATTATTTGATTATATTTATATTATAAATTTAAAGAAAGAAAGAATATTTTCAAGAAAATCAAGACAATACGTTGGTTTTTCCACCAATATTTGGGGCTCAACTTTCAAATACAAAGAGAATAGTAAAACATACAAGTTTTATCTGATAGGGATTGAATAAATTTAATCTAAGTAATACAAGATTTATATTGACAAACCATAAATACAAGTTATCTAGTCCTTATAATTACATACAAGGATTAAGAAAAGAGACATCACAAACAGAGCATCGATTCAATCACATTGTAAGCTATAAAGCAGGCGATATCGTCAGTACCTAACGGTTCTGTGGTCAGAAAGTTGACAATTCTGTCTAGTTATTCATGGCTCAAAACCGAAGAGATTGCCAAGGCTTATAGAATCAATCCCTGCACTCTATTTCGTTGGATAAGTCAGTTCAAAGATCAAGGACTTGAAGGTCTGGTAGACAAACCTAAAGGACATAAACCGGCTTTTCTAACATATGAGATGAAAAACCAATTAGTTCAATGGATAACAACGCTAAAAGAAAGTGATGGTAAGCAGGTATCTGGGACGCTGGACAAGCTCAGGGCAGAACTGGAAAGAGTCTATTCTGTGAAGATTAGTAAATCTGCACTGTCAGTAAATCTTGCAAAAATGAATATCCGATTAAGCGAACTCTTCCCACGCATATCAAGGCAGACAAGGGAAAACAGATTGAATAAAAAAACTCTAAATTACCTGAAGGTAAAAGCTGAAAGAATTCAGACCTAAGAGTATTCTTCTTTGACGAAGCTCATTTTGGCCTCCAAACCAGTCTGATCAAAGTCTGAGCAATGTAAGAAAAGCCACTTCAGGTAAAAGTCAAACAAGCCTACGAGAACTTCTATGTCTATGGCTCGATTGAGCCAAAAAACGGTGAGAACTTCTCTCTGTTTCTACCTTGGGTCAACACTGAAATAATGGATCACTATCTTAAGCAAATGAGCCAGGCGTATGAGAATGAAGAAATCGTTGTTATTATGGACCAGTTAGGATTATATAAATCAAAGGATTTTTTTGTGCCTGATAATATTGCCTTCATATGCTTGCCATCGTACTCGCCAGAGCTAAATCCAATTGAACGATGTTGGAAGCACATGAAAACAAACTATATTCACAATCGTGTCTTTGAGTCACTCAAGCAAATGATGGCACTTATGGTAGATGTGTTTGCAGAATTGAAAACCGATATGGTTTCCTCTTTGTGTCATTGCAGTTATCTATACTAATGACATTACAGTATAAACTCTGTATTATCTGTGTAATCTGTGGGAGCTTTTTTACTTCTTATCTGAATAAACATATCTGCGTTATCTGCGTAATCTGCGTGCTTTCACTCTAATACAAAACCTCTTATCTGTGCTATCTGTGTAATCTGTGAGAGCCTTTTTTTAATTCTTTTCTTGGAGCTTATGTCCAGCTTATGTCCAACTCATGTCCAGCTTATGTCCGAAATCGGACATAAGCTCACCATAATCTCCTTATAAGGAAGAGATAAACGCTAAAGAAGGGCGGAACATAGTTTATTTGCTTGACATAGGGCGGATTTATCAATTTTCGGTTATAAAATAAAAAGGATTTGTTAAATAATAGAGGATATGAATGGAAATCAGCAAGACTTATGAACCCCAACAAATAGAAAAGAAATGGTATGAATTCTGGGAAAGAAATGATTATTTTAAACCCGCAGGAGACCCATCAAAACCTCCTTTCACCGTTCTAATACCACCCCCAAATGTCACTGGCATCCTGCATATGGGTCATGTTCTAAATAATACATTGCAAGATATTGTTGTGCGTTTTCATAGGATGCTGGGAGAACCTACTCTCTGGTTACCTGGAGTTGACCATGCTGGTATAGCTACTCAAAATATGGTAGAAAAAGAACTTGCCAAAGAAGGAAAAACAAGACAGGAAATTGGAAGAGAAAAGATGCTGGAACTCATCTGGAAATGGAAGGAAGAAAAAGGGAGTCATATCATAGACCAACTAAAAATGTTGGGTGCTTCCTGTGATTGGTCACGTCTTCGTTTTACTATGGATGAGATGCTTTCCAGAGCAGTAAAAGAGGTTTTTGTCCGTCTTTATGAGGAAGGTTTAATCTATAAAGGAAAATATATTATCAATTGGTGTCCGCGTTGCGTGACCGCTCTGGCTAATGATGAGGTTGAATACAGTGAAGAAACCGGCAATCTTTGGTATATTCGTTATCCTTTAACAGATGGCACTGGTTATCTGGTTGTTGCCACCACTCGTCCTGAAACTATGTTAGGAGACACTGCAGTAGCCATTAATCCTCGTGATGAACGCTATAAACACTTAGTTGGCAAAGAGGTTGAACTTCCTTTAACTGGCAGAAAAATTCCCATAATTGAAGACGATTATGTGGATATGGAATTTGGGACTGGCTGTGTGAAAGTTACTCCTGCTCATGACCCTAACGATTTTGAAATAGGTCAACGCCACGGTTTGCCTCAAATCCTGATAATGGATGAACAAGCAATTATGAATTCTGCTGCGGGAAAAGAATTTGTTGGTTTAGACCGCTTTG
>Ga0255343_1005085_pt1 | contig 12525 bp, 17 predicted proteins | sample wastewater_treat_4_FD_192413 | JGI IMG/M metagenome (GOLD analysis project Ga0255343, IMG submission 192413) | Wastewater microbial communities from Lulu Island WWTP, Vancouver, Canada - plant16 | ecosystem: Engineered > WWTP > Wastewater > Unclassified | place: Canada: Vancouver, British...
TGCCATTTTGGATATTCGTAAAGCTGCAATCCAAAAAGAACGTCAGCAATAGTCCCAGAAAGTGATACATATGGGCTATGAACTTCTGAAACTGTTGGCCCTGCAGTGAGTGTCACTGAAGTTGCCTCGATGGAAGTTATTGTCTGATTATCCAATGTGCTAGTAGATAATCTTGCTTTCTTTTGTTCTGTAATCTGGCTCGACCACGCAACAGTCATGTTTGAAGTTGCTTCAAGTGCTGTTTCAAGAGCGCCAAACGTTGGATAATTTGTAGTAGTGTATGTGTTTGCTTGAGTGTCAAGAACTGTGTAAATTGTGGATCCATTAACATCCTGTGCCGAAACATCATTTAATGCAGTACATACAACTGATCTTGTGAGATTATCATATGTCGTAACTGTGATATCGCTTCTTGCGTCAAGAACATCATATATTTCGCCAATAGTATTGTAACTTGCATTTGCAAATAACCAATAGGTATTGGTATAATTCCCATCTCTAGTTACCCAAAGTGCTGTTGAATTGATGTCAAGCGTTGCAGCAGTGTATCCCTGAACAGATATATTGAAGTCTTTTACATCATCCAGATCTATTGTAACGGTGCCACTGTTTACAGTGATCTTCGCCGTGTTGCAATCTCCACCGTAATTGACGGTGCAAATGTTTATGGCTGCCATTGCTGGCGATACCATTGCGGCCAAAAATAAGGCCAATAATATTGTTATTGTGATTTTCTTCATCTTATCCCTCCAAAAAAATAAAAGGGATTAATAACCCTCTGCTCTCCAGTATCCGTCCACGCCTGCAGTTGTGACGATTGTCACTGCACTACCATCACAAGGGAAAGTTTCATCTATTGCACATTGTTCTGCAGGAGCACTTGATTTTGGTTGAAGGTACATTGATTCACAAACTGTTAGCCCAGTATTGATATCCCCACCAGTTTCGCTACCACTTGCAGTAAATGTCCCCTTTGTGACTATTTTGTCACCGGATTTGCCATAACTTGTTATCGTGCTTGAAAATGCCATTTATCTCATTCCTCTTTCTTTTCCTCTTTCTGTGGAGTACCACGTTTGGCCTTTGGTAAGTTTCCAAGATCAACACCGTCTATTACAGTGAATCCTCCCTTTTCTTTGAACATCTTGATATCTGCTTCATTTTTTACTTCAGCTTCCCTACCTGGAGCATTGAATCTGTATCTAAGGCCCGATACCCCTTCATAACTGTAAAATGTTTCAGGTCCGTTATATCTCACTTTTGTCATTTAATCTCCTCTAAAAAATAAAAAGAGGATTATGCTAATCCTCTAATCTTTCCCTGTGCAGCAAATCTGTCACACCAGATTTCTCCAATCCAGGAGAAGACTCCTTCAGTTCCAAACTTGTTTTGGATAAATGGATCGGATGTTTCAATGTATGTGATTGGCTTCAAGTTTTCAAGTGAGAGATGGTCTAGATCTAGAATGTAAATCCTTGAAATGGTATCTTTGACAACATTGTTGGATCTAATGATAGGTATTCCGTTGAAAGTTGCAACTGGAATTCCGGCTTCCTTACCCCTTACCTTGATACCATTAACGTTGAACTCAACATATGCGTCAGGAGTGTAGACTTCTTTTGGCCTTTCTAGCTTGTTGATTCTTGCAGCGGTATCGTATCCTGTCAAAATGACTTTGTTCTTGCTTGAGTCCCAATATGGCTCACATGCAGCAATTACATCGTCAATCATAGAAAGCGTGAGAGTCCTATCTGTCTCAGTTCCGGAAACTCCACCATGTGAAACCTGTGCGTCTGTCCATGTTGCTGCAGCATCTCTATCAATACCGTAAACGTCACCTTCATTAGTTGTGAGTTCTGTGTCTGCGACTTCATCATATGATGCAACAATCCTATCAAGAGGTGTGATAATTGTTCCATCTGTTGCAGCGCCATCAGCATCTGCTAGGATGTTCCTGTTCAAAGTGTTCTTGAATTCTGCAGCTGTGAAGTTGATGATGTCCACCCATTTGGCAGTATCATCTTTGCCCTCCAGGAGTCTTTCAATTTCGGACATGTTTGTTGATCTTGCAACTGTGTGTGGCGAGACTGTTACCTCTGCGAAAGTTGGCTTTTTGGTATCTGGTATTGCGCCTGTTTCAGTTACATCTCCACCAGTGGTCTGTCCTGCGGCAGTTAGCGCTCTATATCCAGATTTACTCCATGCCCTCTTTGGAAGGAGAGAAAATGCATTTGATTCTAGAACGACCTGAGAGTTTAGCGTTGCGCCAAATAGAACATTTCTAATTCCCGTGGTAGTTGTGATAATTGGGGCATCTTCTTTCTGCAGGAGGAAGTTGTCTATCTCCTCATCAAGTTCACTCATGCTCTTTGTTTTCTGGAGGACTTTGACATCAAAGCCAGATTCTTTGAGTGGCTTCCAGTAATAATAATCTAACATTGCGTCATAACTTTTGAAAAATGGTGCTGTCATATTTTTCACCTTAGCTCAATTTTTGCAAGTGTTGCAGCAAGATCATCTGCTGTTGGCGCTTTTTCCTCAACAGCGTGGGATTTCTGTACTGCAGTGAACTCTTCCTTGAGTTCTGCCTTGACTTCTTCTTTCATTTTTTTCATATCGACCACGATGCCTTCAGGTTTTTCTTCCGGCTTCTTGGCCTCTTTTTCGATCTTTGGATCTTCTTCTTTCTTTTCGAACTGCTTTTTCATAAGCTCTGTAAGTTCGTTTATCTTTGCAAAGGTCTCGCCCTTGTATGCCTCAAAATCTGCTTTTGTGAGGAATTCAGGAACGGGAGCTTTTTCTTCAATTTTTTCAATAGGTTTTTCTTCTGCCATTTTATCATCTCTTTTGATAATATCAAATTCTGCAGCCGGATTTGCGCCTGCATTGCAGATTGTAACTGCTGACAAATTTAGTTCAGAAACTAATCTTCCACAATACTCCTCTCTTGTACATGCCCTTGCTTCAAGGATGTTGCCAGTGATTGAGTATTTCTTATATTGGCCTTTTGCAATTGACTTTCGGATCTTCTTGCAATATTCAGTATCGTCCCAGATTCTAGCCAAAACAAAGAGTGCTTCTTTGCCATTTTCAAGATTTTTGAATTTTGTAAGTTCTTCGGGATAGGGTAGTCTGACTTCAGTCTTGTACAGTTTCCCTGAAAGCTCTAGCGTGTCAAGTAGTTCGCCAACAATCTGATCAGAATGATCCACAGTGAGCCTGGCTCTTTTCAATAGCTGGGGTAAGGCCTTCCTGATGGCATCAATTTTTATTATATCGCCTTGCGTATCCAAGATTTCCATAGATGCAGGGCCAAAGATATACATGTCTTTTTTATCGTCCATTTTGGCAAATTCGCCTTCAAAGGTGAACATAGTTATCACTTTTCCTTAGTAAGATAATTCAATAATCTAGTTTGGAGTCGCTTGGTCATCATTTCAAGTTCTTCCATTGCAGAATTATACAAGAACATGGTCCGCTTCATTGGCCTTGTCATTTCAACACCAAGCGGAGGAGGCTCAACATATTTTGCATACTCCACGTTAGAAACTTCCCCAGTTACTGGATTTGGAAGTTTTGTTGTATCTGTAAATACTGTTATTTTGAAATCTGTTTCTTTCTTTGGGAAGGTAGATTGTTTTAGATTTCCAGTTCGGTAAGGCGCTCTTGCTTTGGCCTTATTAACAGTTTTTAGGGCCCAATCTGCAAATTCAGAATTAATAATATCCCTAAATCCGGCTGGAGCCTTTTCTAAAATAGTCTTGATCGGCTCCGTTTCAATATCAAGTTTGAAGTCTATCATATGTTTCTTTTAGATTTTCAATAGATGTATCATATTCTGGAAGTGGTTTGAAAACAATACCGTTGTCTCCAGGGATTGATTTTTTGTGTATGATCTTCAATATCCATATATCGTGGGGAATGCCTTCTGGGAAAGCATTGCATTTTTTGTCCTTACGGTAATGGACACACATAAGACATAGGTTTATGCCTACTTGCATACCTTTTCCTGCAACAAATCTATAATTTGTGTTTTTAGGAGTAATTTCAGCTATTTGCATCACCCATGTAACTAACATCATATATTTTTACATCAGTGTTGGCCAACACTTCAGGGTCCCAACCTTCTGAGTCAATCATAAATTCCATTTCTTCCTGAGTTAATGGTCTTGTCGTGATATTATTAATCTGGAAAAGTGATCCATCTTGGAATATAACTTCTTTTTGAGCGTATCCGTATGAATCTCCAATATAAATAACTTTTGTGCCTTTTGGAGCATGTATTTTCATAAGAGTGATCCTGGGTCCTATAATATCGTCTCTGTGACCAAATGCAAGTGCAATTTGTATATCCTTACTGGCGCTCAAAAATCCAGGATCATTGAGAATATCTTTTAGTTCTGGATCTTCAGGATCCAAACGTAGTTTTTCTAATTCAAGTTCATCTACCCCGCGCCATAAGATAACGTCTTCGGTGAGTTTGCTATTTGGTAAACCAAATATCTCCCGTAGTGTTTCAATTGCTTTCAGTGACCGTTCAATCTGTAATTTATATGTTATTTTTTTGAGATACTCTTTTGGGTATCTTAGTATTGTATTGATATAATATGAAGTTGAGGAATATTCCCACAAAGCATCGTGCATTTCTTTTGTGAATTCCGGCCTCTGCTCGGCATTTAGTGCATCCCAAGGCACTTTGACTTCATCTAGATCCAACCCACGGATTCTGATATCTTCCCTGGCGTCCCACCCTTCATCCTTCATGCTTTGTGTTCTAAATTCATAATAGCACCTGCAATGCGGATGCAAGGGAATATTTTGGCCGGCTTGAGGGATATCGTCAATTGGTATCCACCCCTCCAGGAAGGCCTCGGCGCAATGCTCACAGTTTAGGCCATCGTCCTGGAAGATCCAACGCTTTTCAATAGCACCAAGTTCTTTTGCAGCTTCAGTTCCAGCTTCAATAAAGATTCTTGTACCTTCAGTTCGGGCTACCATCTTCCAATAATAGCTATCCCTGGTCTGGAAATACTTTTTGAGCCTACGAGAAACGGTCTGCCAATTGTAGCCTCTTGCAGCTTCTTCATCGATGATCTGGAAGATCTTCGCCTTTTCCCTATCACTCCACGACTTGAAATAAGGTGTTTCGTACTTTCCCATAAACTCTTGCATATGGGCCAAAGCATAAGGATCGGGGCTATCTAATGCAGCTTTTTGGAACAGCTTTGTATATTCGCTTGTGATCTTACGATAAGATTCAAGGTACAAAGGGAATAAATAATGCCGGAGGGTAACATCAAGTGCTTTTGCCGTGTCAGCAACTTCAGATTCAATCTCTTGGATCAATCTGCTCCGGTCTGCATGAATATTATAAGTTTCAAAAACATTGTTAATATTTTGTTCATACCTTTTTGCAACGGCGGACATAATCTTTTCAGGCTCATCCATGAAGTTATCAGGGATATATGCATGCCATTGCCTTTGTGATTTTGCTAATTTAGAATTAGTATTTTCCTCATATTCTGCTAATTGGGAATTAGCATCTTCTTTTGGATCTCCCGGCTCCTTTTCCATTTTTTTTGGAGGCTTCAAAGATCCATCATCATTAAATTCAACTTCATATCCTGAACGAATATAAATTGCAACAGTTTCGGCCCTAATTTTTTCTATTTCTGCATCTTCACGATCATCTGCAATTTCAACTTCTTCAAAGTCAAAATACCAATCAGTTATGCCAAGCTGCTCCATCAAAACGGTGTTCATTGGCTCAGTTACAACTTTCATCCAAGCTTTTGTCGTGTCATGCTGGACCTCTATTTGGAGTCCTGGATTGTTTCCGGCCTTCCCGCTCTCAACAGACCCTGCAAAAACTGGCATTACGCCGTGACATGAAAAGACTAAATCGCGGTAGTATTTGTGCCACTCGATGGCCTCCAACTTGGAAGGATCATCAAGGACATCAGTAACTTTTAGATCTCCTGGAGAGGCCAACCACATGTTCGTGATTTTCTTTTTGAGTTTTCTAGCAGCATCTTGTATTTCTTTGACCCTGTTGCCTATTGATTCAACTTCAGCTTGGGTTGTTCCACTAAATGCGAAGATCTTCCCAAGTTTTCCTTCCTCAAAATTACCAAGATTGAATAGATCTATTTGCTTTGTTACCTTGACTTGATCCAAGCATGAATTGAGTATCGGAGTACCATATTCATCTGGAAGAATCCTATTAAAATGGCCTTCAATTATCTCTTTCTTTGAATAGCGCCTTGTGATATTAATACCCGATACTAGAGCATAAGCAGTTTCCCAGAGTGGGATTTTGTGTTTTGTGCAGATCTCCGGCTCTTTTGAAACACTATCTTCTTCTTCCTCAAGATTACAGATTGGACAGAAATATCCGTATTCATTGTCTTCTGGCCTAATCTTTTTGAGATGCAATCCATTTTCGACGAACAATCCCAAAGGCTTTTTGGAAAGGATCATCTTTCCAGATTTGTTTCGCCCAATATAACTAACAGAAATATATCCATCATCAATAGAGAGTACCCACTTCAGGTATGATCTAATTATCTCGTATAGATCCACTTCGGGACTTGGATTGTCAATGAATTGGGTAAATACTTTCTTTTGTGCAGGATCTGGCTCAACAAGATTTCCCCCACAAGTACACTTGCCAGATTCAGGTTTTTGATCGTAAGTTTCCTCACAGACAATACACTTGTAATTGAAAAGAGGCTTTATCATCCAAGGGGTATTTGTGATTTCCCTGATAATTGCATTATGCACCGGTTGCACCAGTGGGGATCTTTGGCAATATTGAAAGATCTGTTCCTTTGTAATTTCTTCAAAAATAGGGTCCGTTCTTTCAGTGAGATATAAACTGCCGTTGCTACCTGTTATATACATCTGTTTTTGAAGTGTTTCGATCTGGGATTTCATTGCGCCGATCTGTTTTGTCAGCGCAATGGGATTAATTTTGTCGAAAAAACGTCATATCAATACTCCATTTTTATTCACCAGATGAAATACTATAAAGTGTCAAAAAAATTTATATATCTTTTCTAAAAATATTAAAAAAATTAAATTTCAAGCATGTCGGCAATATAGTGAATTGCAACGGGGTCGTTTCTGAACTTCCTCAAGAGTTCAACAATCTGATTCAAGTCATAATAGCCGGCTTCAACAAAAACTTTTTCACCTTTTTCATGCGAGGGAAAATACCATTTGTATTTCAGGATTTCTTCCCCGGGAACAAGGTCATCAAGTGAGTTGAATTCTCCTTTCTCCATCATGCATCAGCCTCCTCTGCCCATCTTTTCTTCACATAGTTGCTAAATCCATTTTCTTCAGGATCTTCATCTTCTTCGTCAGTGCCAAAATATTCATCGAAGGGAAAAAAAGGAATACATTTCTTCATGGTATATTCTCCTTTGCATGCACTTTCACAAGGCCACCAAGAACAATCTTGGCATAGCCGTTCTTGACTTCCTTCAGGTCAACAAGTTCTGCCTTTGCAACATCGAGCTCTCTCTTTAGGGCCACTATTTCCCAAATTTGTTCTTCGCATGCGGATCTAAGCTCATCACGGTCCATTTGGTCCAATGCGGCAATTTGTCTGTCTAGGTCACTCATGCACATCTAGTCCGCCTCCGTTTCCACGTAGATTCTTGCAACACCTCTTTTGTGAACAGCACATGCCTTTTTCCCTAGACCTCTGTAGCTGTTCAAAACTTCCTGGGCTTCATCCAGGTCTTCAATTGCAGCAATAAAGCCACATTTTGTTCCTGCATACCAAATTTTATCGCATGGCATGATAAACACCGTATTGTAATTCCACATTTGGTATATATCCTTTTCGGGTAGGGTAACGTATATATACCGATAAAATAATAAGATTATGGTGGAAATACAAATGATTGAGTTCAGAAATACAGCTGGATTTTATTTATCAACATTCAAGAAAGAACAACTCTCAGAAAGGATATTACAATTTGATGTTAGATTGTGTGAAGGGCGAATTTGGATAGATAAAATTATTGGAAACACAACCGGATACTCAAAAGACAATAGAAGGGTAAAACACAGTTTTGAAACTTTTGAAGATTTAATGAATTTTTTTAACAAAAATTATGGGGAAAGCAATCTTTTCGAGTTTGAAGTACTTGGTAAGAAATGCGTTGAGTCTCATAAAATATATCATGCCAAGATTGAAAAAATGAGGGAGAAAAGGGAAAATGAAAACTATTAGATTATCCCCTAAAGAATTAGAAGAACTTCAAAAAGTGAGATTTTACTATACACATGCTGTTGAAGATGGGAAACTCATAGAAGTCAAGATTGAAGTTTCCAATTAAAGGATCCTTTAACATTCCCAACTTCTGTTAAAAGATAGGGCCATTTATTTTAATACTTTTACTATTGTTTAGCAAACTTTTTCTTATAATAATCTACTGTTTGAAGATTCCAATCTGGCCCTAATTCTTGTGCTGTCTTTCTCAAGGATTTCCCATCTTCAAGATGCTTTTTGCACATGGCGATCTGCTGTTTTGTGAACTTGGATCTTCGGCCTTTCAAAACATCACGACTCCCGGCACCCTGGCGCTAATTATAGGGCCATAGCATGCAAGTGCCAAAGAATCCGCAAAATCTGGAGATTTATCTTCAGGATCAACAATCTGGAGCTTTCCCTTGCTGTCATAAGTGTATTTCATTTTGGAAAGCTCTGCAACAAGTTTGTTCCTGTGAGGGATGTTCGGTATTTCAAGTTCTTCCCTTTCAAAAAGGCCACGCAAATTCCAATACATTTCAGCTTTTTTGTTCTTGAAATCTTCAACATTGCGGCACGGAGACTCTGCAACATTTACGCCGACAACTGGAAATCCCTGCTCCTTCAATCTATCGTGAACGCCTGCACCGACTCCAATTATATCCACCATTGTTTTATCTGGGGCTAGCTTCTTGAAGATCTGAATGCTCCACCCACAAAGCTCCATGAGTTCAATCTTTGAAAAGAAGTCAATCCTATCAACTCTCACCTTTTCCTCAACGGTGATGTTGGTTAGCACTGAATAATCATTACCCATCCTTGCAACGTCAAAGCCACAGTATTTCAAGTAAATCCTCCCAATAAATAAAAATTTGAGTAAAAATACTCAAAAATAGATCTTTGTTTTTAGGGCCAATTGAACTTCTTTGATTGGATTTATGCAAGTCACTTCATTTGATCCTGCATACAGAATTCCTGCAGGTCTTTTATCCATGTCAAGCCAAAGTGATCCACTGGTGCCACCTTCAGAAGATGGTGAGCCATCGTCACACCTGCCTACGATTATTTGGCCTTCCCACTCCGTTAGGCCCATATCGTATTCAACTTCAGTAACGGCATCAAGTGCAATAATCTTTGCCTTTTTGTATCCCAAAGTTCTTCCAGAATATTGTAGATATTCCCCAACTTGAAGATCATACCTCGGCTCTTTTGGAACGCCAATTTGGTATATTTCCGGATTGTAGTCAACAGTTATTTCTGCAATGGCAACGTCAACTTTGTTTGGCTTTCTGGTGCTAACTGGCACAAATTCGGTGAGCTTTGCAACTTCATCATTATCACACCCACCATCATAACTTCCCGGCTGCCAAATAGCATCGCCAATATGGGCCATATTTTCATTTGCCAAGACATGATTATTGCTCAAGATATAGGCTTTTGTCACTGTTCTTTTTGTCGGGATTTTCTGCGGGCTTGGGAATGACGATAGTTCCATATCAGTTTCACTGAAGTAGCCTAACCACTTCAATATTCTGATGATCAATCTTTCCCAAAATGGAAGAGTATTGAGCCAATCTTCAAAGTTCCAATCTGGATCTTCTTCAGGAGGCTCTGGAGGTGCATCGTCTTCCTCAACATCAGAATAGACAACAGCACCAAAAGTACCTACACTAACATCAGGATGTCCAACTGAAATACCTGGGAAAATTGGCCTTTGTCTTGTGATCCTTATCTCTTCCTCATAATCTCTTTTTTCAAGTGGAGGGCCTGCACGGATGCGACCAGTCTGCACAATGTCAGTTTTTTTGCCACCAACTTCTTTTGGTATAATTTGCCTTTTGGAAAGCTTATCCAGGGGCTTTTTTTCAACAACACCAATGATGATTGCATCTTCATCAGTTTGTTTTCCATCAACTATCTTCTTTCCTCGTCCTACAAACGTGACCCCTTCCCTTTGGAAAAGGTCCGCTATATTTGGATCCATACTATCCCCTAATTGCTTTTTCTATCCAATACAACGGGATGAGAGCATCGTCCCCTCCCAACGGAAAATCACCCAGGACTCTAACTTTGAAAAAAGGGCTTTCTTCCCCATACTCCTCTTTTTTCTGCTCAATCCACTCTTTTGATACCCTGGGCGATAATCTACAGTCAAAATGAATTGTCTTCCACAAATGAGATTTTGAGTGGAAGGCTTCAAAGAAATAACCTTCAGTTCTTGTTGGATTTCCGATCATCACAATCTTTGCCTTGTTTGCACCGGCTTCAGTTTGTGATCCTTCAATGGCCTCAAAGATTTCATCATCCACCCCTGAAGCCTCATCAATTATGAACATCAAATGCCTGGCATGGTACCCTTGCATGTTTTCCTTTTGTGTTGATGACCTTCCAAACATGGCCCAATCATCGTTCTTTGAGCCATCTTCCTGGATCATGAACATTGTTGGATCCCTGGGAAGAAGATCCACAAAAGATTTCAAAAGCTCTGATTTCGCCATGTTTGCCCTAATCTCTTTCCAGATAACACGTTGCACCTGATCCCATGTCGGCGCTGTTGTGATCACATCACAATATGGCCTTGTGAAGAAAAACCACAATCCAAGTTTGGCCACTGACCATGATTTCCCAGGGCCATTTCCACTCCTAACAGCAACTCTGTTATGTCTTGCAACAGCATCAAACAGTTCTTTCTGCAGATCGTCAGGCCCCTCGCCGAAACAATCAACACTAAACTTTACTGGATCATAATACCAACTTGCAAATAAATCAGATAATTGTTCTTTCATACAAAAGCACTCAAGCGCATTTGCGACTCGGAGTTTTTCAATTCTTGAATATCTTCAATTATCCCCAGAGCCTTGACTTGCTTCCTTGGGGCAGAAATTCTTGCAACTGCAGTCTTTGCATATTCTTCCATAAGCTCGCATCCAATCCATTTCCTTTCCATAAGCTCAGCCGCTATTGCTGCAGTTCCGCTCCCAAGAAATGGATCAATTATTGTGTCACCTTTCCGGCTGCCTAACGTGATGAGGTATGAGAATAATTTCAAAGGTTTTACTGTTGGATGTATGTTCTTCCTGGCCTTACCTGCACGATCTATTGGCGAATCTGCTTTGGAGTTTTCTTTCCACTTGCCATCTTCAAGATCATTGCATCCAACTTCTTTTTCAGATTTCACAGGCTTTGGTACAAACAAAAATGGAAAAGTTGTTTGAAGATCTATTGGCAGCTTATCCACATTCATGCGATCCCATGCATCAAGATCATACGAAATACCTTCCTCGCCAAGTATTTCGTCGGAAGCAATAAGATTGGACATGAATCTTGTGCCTTCCTCAGTTGGGATATGGCAATCACCCATCCACGTGACTCCTTTCCCATTATCCAAAGTTTGGGCCAAATAGGTATCCTTTACAATTGGCTTCATTGCAACAATAATAACTTCCACTGCTGGCCTTGGTACAAATCCAACATAAGCGCCAGAAAATCTCTTTGCTTCTTCTGACACCGGCTCCGTAAATTCAACTTCTTGGCGACCATCAGTGTAATGCTTTCCCCAGCAAAGCGCCGATTTTTGCTTCCCAGGGATTTCAATAGGCTTCCTTTCATAACCCAATTTTTTATCAATCTCTTTTGACACGTCTCTTGCTTTTGGAAATCCTGAATTATAGGCCCAAAAGATAGGAGTGTAACTAATTTGAAATCCAGCTGCGGCTATGTTATTGATCATTTTAGAAAAGACATCCTGGCGGGGTGCTGACATAATAAACGCAAAAGCACCTGGCTTTAATACCCTCAAAAGCTCCCGCCATATTTTGACACTTGGTACATCAATATCCCATTTCTTACCCATGAAAGAATAGCCATAAGGAGGGTCAGTCACGCAAAGATCAATAGAGCCTTCCTGGAGAGCCGGCATTGACTCCTCGCAATAGCCCTTATACATATTTCCAAAATCATTAGTATAATAAGGCTCTTTTCGTGTCATATACTACATAAATAACGAATTAAACTTATTTAAATACTTTATCCACCAATACTTTCCATTTTGGCATGGACTTCTTGGATGATCTGGGCCAGATTGATTGTGATCTTTTCTTGATCTTGGGATTTAGGTGTCAGCTTGTATTCTGCAAGCCATTTCCTGATATTATCGCTTGTAGGATTCAGATCAATATCTTCACCTAATCTCAGTTTTGGAATCAAGTAACATTTTTGATAGACTATTGCAACTGCAATTTGGTCAGCACCAATTTCATCAA
>Ga0255343_1005087_pt1 | contig 12524 bp, 9 predicted proteins | sample wastewater_treat_4_FD_192413 | JGI IMG/M metagenome (GOLD analysis project Ga0255343, IMG submission 192413) | Wastewater microbial communities from Lulu Island WWTP, Vancouver, Canada - plant16 | ecosystem: Engineered > WWTP > Wastewater > Unclassified | place: Canada: Vancouver, British...
CTTGGTGTAACTGTTGCTAATGGTGTTATACTACGGCTTGGTGTAGGTGAAATAGATGGGCTTGGTGATGGGCTTGGTGATGGTGTTAAAATAATGTTATTATAAACATAGCTTTCCTCAATTTCAGTTGGTAAATTATTTCCCAGTTCGTTAAAAATTATTGTATATTGATTTTCTGATAGGATATAATCATCAATTACCAGTCCTCGTCTATATCCTGATGTAAAATATCTTTCATTTCCATCTTTGAATATAATGATAAATTTTTTACATTTTAGGAGATCTTCCAGATGTTTCCAGTTCTGATTATCTGTTTTTGGGATTGTTATTGTTATTTTTGTATTAAAATAGATTCCATTTGGGGTATTGGTAATCATTTCTTGGTAAAAGCTAGCTCTTGCTGTATTTAATTTGATTTGGTACCACTGGTCAACCCATTCATATCCAGATATGAGGTTTTTATAAGAATATATTGGAATAATTGTATTTTTCCATTCCGCCAAGTAAATATGAGAAATATCTGGATTTACGTATCTACAAGTTCCTACAATCATAATATCGTATAATAATATAACTAAATTTTACATCAGAGATGAGGTAATAAAAAAAAAGGAATACCAGTATTTGATATTCCTTTTATATTGTCTAAAAATCAATCCTAAGTTAAGCCGATTGTTGCGGCGTATGTAGGATCAATTATTCTAGCTTTAGCTAAGCTTATACCTGAAATAGTAACGGTAACAGCTCCGTCATTAGCTGACGCTGTACCCGATGCTTCAGATACGACAGTAGCTCGAAGGCCAGTACCTCTATCTCCGAAGAGCTTATACGAGCCATCGGCAAGCTTACATATTGCAAACATGTTGGATAGACCAATCGTTTCCAGTGTATCGATTATGTTACAATCCATATTTGTAACACTAAAGTTAATTGTTTGCAAGATATTTCTCCTTGGTCCATTTACTTGGAGATCGTCCGTGTATGTAATACTATCGAGAGCAGCTTCGATTTCGAAAAGTTCTATCGTACCACCACTCCATGTTATTCCCGTAACCGCGCCACAAGCATTATATTGTGTTAGTCCGGTAATAGATGAACGGTTACCAATCCATAATTTTTCCACGCCCGAAGCATCATATCCACAAACGCCCTGGATTCCTCTTAATATTTCACAACCCATAATATTTTAATTTTTAATTTGTGTTTATGGCTTCTAGCCTAATGCAACTACTTCTGCTTCGTAAATAAACTTGGCATCCACTTTACCCTGAATGCTCATTCTAACGCTATTATCAAGATTATGCTGTCTCATATCCAATATGTTCAATTGTGAAAAATTGTCCATTGCACCGACAGCGATAACAAGGTTCTCAGGTTGGAATACGAACATTTTATTATCGGGAATTGCACCGATAGTATAAATTTCAATTCCATCATATGTGGTAGGTAGGCTTTCGCTTGGAAGAATCACGCCGAGAGCACCCAGTGCTTGTTTGTAATAGAGCAAGCTTTTAGGATTCATATAGATTTTTAGCTTGCTAGTATCTTCAAGCAGACAAGGTGGAAGCTTAGCCATCATCTGATCCACATAACCGATAATATTAGCTTTGGATAATGTCACACCACTAGCATAGATATGATTGGTTAAAATCTGGCTTGGTAGACTATCAACAGTGCAAGTACATCCTGTCATGGTTGTACCAGTTGTTCCCTGCCATAAAACCTTTTCAAAAGTCTCGCCCATGGTTCCGATTAAAAGCTCACGAAGAGCCCTGTTGAAATCAGCTCCGAGATCCTGTGTATTAAGGTTACCAGAATTCAGACCATTATATACGCCCTCCAGATCCTGATAGCAAAGCTCAAGATTAATATGGAAAGCACAAGGGGTTAATTCGACTTCGGTTAAGTTGAGGGTTCCCGAAGGTGTAAAAGTACAGTTATTACCACAAGATACCAGATTGCTTCCGCTCATCTTTGATACAAGAGCACTTTTGATTACGTCCGTAACAATACGAACACCACTATCAGCTGTTCTATTTTTTAGAAAACAAGCCAAAATATATTCTAACGCATTCTGTCCGCATACGGTTTGATTCTCAACTACGACAGTGGCAAAATTCATTACTTTACTCATTTTGTAATTTTTTTAACTTTTTATTTTTATTTATTAACTTCTGGTTCTTTCTAAAGCTCTTTCATACGCGCTCATTTTCGCCCATTCTTTTTTAACAACAGGCGGCTCAAGAACCGGATCACTTATAGGCTCTTTCATTTTATCTGAAAGCTCCTGAACTGTTTTTTCGAGACCAGTAATTTTTTTCTTTAACAGATCGGTTTCGGATGATAGACTGGCTTCAATCACAACACCTTCATCAACAACGACCTTGATGTAATATTCACCATCAACATCACCGACTAAAGCTGCAATACTGTCCTCAATTTTATCTTCGATAACATCACCACCTGGGAGATCGGTAATCGGTACTTCAACAACTTCTTCAATTTTTGGTTCTTCATCTGGAAGTTGCAGGTTAAGATCCGGATCTTCCACAACGGGTTCTGTTGCCGGTAAATCACGAATTTCAACCAGATTTGAGGCTTCATCAACAACGATTATTCCAGCCTCGGTTGAAAATTCTCCTTGTCCAACTGGCTCGGTAGTCTCATTTCCTTCTGCGTCCACAATTATCTTGTAAACTGGCTGACCTACTTCCGTCCATTCAATTTCGAATCCCAATTCATTAACTAATGCTCTTTCAAAATCATTAGCTTTGAAAAGGTCGATAATTTTGTTCAATAATTTTTTGTTATTCTTCATTTTTAAATCTAAATTTTTCTTATTTATTTTTGAGCTGAAATCCACAAGGAATCTGTCAGCATAAATTTCAACACTAAATCCCGTACCATTACCAGCTTGCTGATTTTCCATTATGGAATTAAATGTTTCTTCATTCTTTATCTTGTATGATACATACCACGACCCGATAATATTTTCATGATCTATTCCTTTTCTTCTAAGATCATTTGCTCTTTCTTCTGTATCTACAATATAATCTTCAACTAATACTGCATCAATAAACTGGTTTGGATTATGATTAAGATTCAATTTGTTATTATTCATATCTTCATGGAATTTTTCCACGATTTTTTCAATTGTATCTGAGCTGAAAAACCCATAATATCCTTCATTTGTTATTTCATCAACACGATATACCAGAACATTTGGGATTAGAGCCAGACCGCCAATTCTTCTTTTTCTTGGTTTGGATCCAGATAATTCAACGAATTTCATTTTTTGTTTTTCAAATAAAATTGCTTTGGAATTAAACGCAGGATCGGGAACAACTGAAATACACTGGACACCGGATTCTTCTTCGGCATCATTTATCAAAAATTCATATACTGGCAATTTCTTCATAATTATATAACTTTTTTTTCTTTATTTTTACAATTATCTTGTCAAGGATGCTTGTTTTTTCGTTAAATGGATTGATTTTAGTCCCTGATCAATATCAACCAGACCAACCACTGGATTTGGCAATGTCCTCAATGCTTCAACCAGTTTTTCAGCAAACTTGTCATAATCAAACTGAGATGTTACATCCTGGCTTAATGATGGTGATACGAACCCACCATCCTTATATCCGGTATTTCTCATTGATTCCAATATTTCTATATGTTTTTGAGCTTCTGGTTTTCTAACAACCTTGGCCGGGACAACATATTCATTGGCGTGGGTAATACCAGCAATATCATCATCATTTCCTTCTCCAGTGTATCCTCCCTTTTTATATTGTACAAGCGGTGGAACCTCTGGGATTTTTTGGGCTGCAACGGTTGCAATTTGAGCAGCACCCAGACCGACAACCCATGGTATTAATGGTGTTGTCACAACCTTGCTGGCATAGTTAATGACAGCCAGGGCTGTTTGGGTTATTATATCAATAATTGCCTGGGTCTTTCTCCATAATGCAGCTTTTCTTTCACTGACCATACGTTGATGTTCCAATTTGAGGATGTTATTACGCTGGTCTTTTTCACTTATATAAGCAGCATCTTTGGCTTGTTTTTCTTTTTCTATTAATTCTAATAATTCATCATATCTGACACCATTTGCATCACGAAGCTCTTCTTCATATTGTAATAATCTGGACTGGCGCTCAGATTCTTTTTCATTCATCATGTCATACTGAGCGTTTAGCCTATTAATTTCATCCTGTATTCTGGTTGCATTAGAATCAAATACCGTTGCAATAAATTCCAGTGATTGACCTAGTATTTCAGCACCGATTCTGATTTGTTCACCATATTGATCCATAAATTCCAATATACGTTGATATTGTCGTGATTGTTCTTCAATGGCTGCTGTGACATCATTTGTTTTTTGTTCTATTTCTGTATTAATATTGGATATTTCCCTATGTATTTTTAATATTTCTTCATCTTTTTCTCCCAATTCACCTGTCAGATTAATACTGTCCTCAATATTATTATTAATATTTTCATTAATTTCGTCAATTTCATTTTCAATTGTTAATATTTTTTCCAGTGCTGTTTTTCTTTGTTCGGTATTTCTTGCATTCTCCAGTTCACTTTTTGCTGATTCCAGCAATTGGGTTTTTATTCCCAACTGGTTTTTATACATTATATCTAAATTGTTAATACGATCTTGCTCGGCAATAAGGAGCTTTCGTTCTTCTTCCAATTGTTCTTTTGTATTTTCCAGAATTTCTATTTTTTTCTCATTTTGGATGGTAAACAGTGCTAGCTCTTCTGATAATTGTGTAAGGACGGCCTCATTTATCTTTTTAACATCAATTCTATTAAGCAATGCATCTTTGGTTTTTTCAAAAATATCATTATAAACATCCAGTTCTTCAAATAATTTTTCATATTGCTTATTGAAAATAATCAGACCTTCTTTATCATAATTGGATATTCTTTCCCTTGCTTTCATCATTGCTTCATATCTCTTATTGATATTTGCAATGATATCGTACTGGTCACCTAAAACAATTTCATTTTGTTGTAAAATATTTAGGTAATTATTGATTTCATTTATCGTTTCACCATATGTGCTCAAGGTGTTCTTTAATTCCTTATTAAATCTACTTTCATATTCTATAGATTCTATTTCATCCGCTAATTTTTTCTTTCTCTGTCTTTCTTGAATATCTAATGCTTCAATTTGTGCTTTTAATATCTCAGCCTGCTCTTTTTCTTCTTTTGTTAGAATTGGATCGAATTCAAGACCAGAAAAAGACGGTCTTTCTGTAATAGCTTTTCTCTCGCCTATTTTTATAATTAGATCATACTGGTCTTGTAAAATTTTACGTTGCAACAAATACTGTTGCTCTAACATATCTTCTTTTTCCGAAACTTTTATAAGCTCATGTTGTCTTTTTGTTATTTCATTATTAATTTCATCATATAATAAGACAACCTTTAATTTCTGACGAATCTCAGCTTCCGCCATTTTACTTAGTTGTAATTCAGCATTCAATTGATCTTTCTTTGCTTCTGCAGCCAAAAGATTATATTGATATTCTGCTTGTGTCATTGTTATCCCTGTTTGAGATTTTCTAGCTCTTCTGGATTGTTGATCTTGCTGGGCTTTTTGAGCTTTTATTAATTCAATCTCTGTCTCGGCTGCTCTTTTTGCAATTTCTGCTGCTATCGTTTTCTGTTGAACCATTTCTAGCTCAGATTTCAAAAGAAACATTGATGATTGATCATATTTTGATTTTTCTAATTGTAGCTCATATTGTTTCTTATAGCTTTCGTAAATTGCTTCCTGTGTGGTCAGGGCTACTTTGGCCAGTTTATTTTTTTCTTCAGCAAGCTTTATTTCTTTTTTTCCAGTTCTATTTATTAATGCTGTCAATTTATCCCAGTTTGCTATTAACATTCCGACAGCAACAATCAACGCGCCCACGCCAGTACTAATCAATGCTGCTTTCATTCCCGCGCTGGCTGTTCTAACAACCGTTACAAGATTTTTAAATCCCCCGGCAATGCTTCTCAAGGCTTTCATATTGGTTGATGAGAATGTTTCGGCAATTTGGTTAAGCCCGCCCATTATTGACATTAAGGTTGTTGCTTTGGCTGTCATCTCATCAAATGCTTCCGATTCAATTCCAATCATTCTTAATGATCCGGATATTGTTGTAAATGTACCAACCAGTCCTGCTCCAGTTTTTGCAATACCACGTATCTGATCCGCTGTCGTAACCGTTGTCTTTTTTATGACATTCTGTAAATCCGTTGCAGCATATTTGGCGTCATTAAACTGGTTTTTTAATTTCCCCAATTTCTCATTCTGTTTGATCCATTCTTCAGTACCGACCTGTAATTGGTTAATATTCTTTTGTAGATCTTTAATTTCCTTATTTAGTTCCTCAAGGCTTTTATCCTGAACTTCTATTACAATTTGAGCTTTCTTTAATGCCATGGTATTTTATAATTTTTTTATCATCTTTATTTGTGCTATCTGGGTTACCGGGTTAAATCCAGACAATTCTATAAGAGAATATATTTCCCCACGATATAGGATTGGACGATTAATTGTCATTTCATTCCAGTCATAACTGGTCATATTTATCTCTGCGGACAATATTTCCGATTGCTGGTAACGATCCCATTTATATTTATGGAATTTTGACCATAATGTTTGGTGGAAATATCCATTATCATCAAATACCAGGGAAAATCCCGTTGTCTTGTTTGCCACAGACGACGATGTCATCATTTGCCATAGTGACTGTAGATAACTGGCAACAGTCGTTCTACGGTCATCTATTGTATCAATATTTACATTATCCAGCCAATCTATTATCTCACTTCTATATGTATCCAATTGGAATGGTGACACGACCGGGATTGATATATTATATTTTGTCGTGCCAGAATGATCATACATACAATAATACATATAATTTGATAATGATCCCATACCGGGCTTATTTTCAACATTGGTCAATGGTCTTCCATAATAGAACATTAAACACGGATCACCTTGGAATTTTATGCTACTTTCGTTATTGAAAACATGTGTATCAGCTGGATTTCTATTAAATTTCATTCCATTATTATCCGATACCAGTTGTTTTGATAATAGAGGTAAATAGATAGAATGGTAACCAGCATTTCTTGGAATGTTATTTATATTAACATCATTATATATAAATTGTCTTTTTATTGTTGGCTCACCAAATGGAATTTCAATTGTATCAACAATACCATAAAATTGGTTATGTATTTTATTTGATTGTTCTGTATATCCTATTCTATTAAATGTCTGGTTAAATGTCTTATTGCTGGTGCTGACCCAGTTTTGGATAAATGCATTATCTGTAGATCCGGTCATGACCCTATTATCACCAAATACCTCTCTATTTCCACTGGGCTTAAATTTGATATTTGGATTATCAATTAATGACGATGATGATTTGACCGATAATGTATTTACCTTTTTTGTAATATCATATGGATCAATCTCATCTGTATATCTAAAAAATGTATCATATGTTTCGAATCTTATTTCTTTATTTTGTGTATCAATTGTGAAATATAGGTTAAACATATTCATTATTCCCATAAGGAATTCTGACTGGGACATATCTGGCAAGAATTTTTCCAAATGGAGATCGACTGGTGTTGATCCTGAAAATATTTCCGTATTTGAGATTGCTTTATCATAAATGTCATCTTCACCATTATATAATAAAATAATCTTTTTAATATCTGGTTGATTAAAAAATTGACCACCCAGTTTCCATCCCGCGTCTTCAAGGATTTGTTCCACAATTGGGACAAGATATATTGCTGGTGGTATTTGGTGGTAATATATTCTATTTATTTTATCATCAATTGTGTTTATCAGGTAGTAATAATTCTGGTGTGGTCTATCGGCTGAAAAAATAATTCCATTATAATCCGTATTGCCCGAATATATACTTTCCTGACAATAAAATGTGGAATAAAAAGACAGAGGATATTGATATATTGTCTCATCACAATCTTTATAATCGGCTTGGATATGGGCTATTATTGATGTTTCATAATCCCAGTTATAGATTGGGGTAAATTTTAATGATTTTAATGTTTTTTCTTCACCATCTGGGTTATTCTCATTTATTGTATCAATTAATTCTTTAAATTTTGAAAAAAACTTACATTTGTAGTTATCAATAGAAACATCAACCAGTGATATTAGACCATCCAGAATCATTTCATTATTATCAAATACCTGACATGGAATATTACGATTTTTATTAAAATAATTTTTTGATCCCACACTTTCTGGTGAGCCAAATACCAGACTATTTTGTTTTGTTATAGGTAGATTGAATTCATATGAAAAATCCCCGAATTTTGCTCCGATATCGGAATAATCATCCACAATTCTTGAAAAATAGAGATTAAGGTCTTCAATATTCCGATATGCTAGTTCACCCAGTTCGGTTAAAATTCTTATTCTATGTATATTTGACATATTATGAGCTTACGTTATTTATATTTATCGTTTCAATGACTTCAATTTGGATAGAATATCCATTATCATTGCTACTTTTTACCGCTGATTCATTAAGAATATTAATATTATTCTGATATTCCCCATCATAATGATAAATTCTGTTGCTATTTAATAACCCTCTCAAAAAATAAAATGTATCATCATCAATAATTCCGGTATTTAACATATATTTTCTTGTTAATTTGGTATCCATTGTTGCATTATATAAAAACCCAGGCTCAGCTGATCCATCAGATTTTAAATCATATGGTCGTTGATACATTATTCTCTCCGTATCCTGGCTTTCAATAAGCTCACCATTAAAAGAATATGTCTCATACGTTCCCAACCTATTTAAAAATGCTACATTAAACATATTACAATGATCGTCAATATCCAGATGATATGATTTTGTTTCCGAATATGGAACCCAGTAACCATAACCATCTTGCATAATTGTCAGATCTACCCTTCTTACTTTGGATGATGTTTCATAACTTCCCAGACCCAGATCAGTAAATCCAGCATTGACCACAATAATACCACCATTATATGTTGTACCAGTATGTATATCATACATCTTTTGATTCAAATATCTTGTTCCATCAAATAATGTGATATTTGCATATAGAGCCAGAGGAAATCCATAATCTTCTTTTATAATAAATGACAGGAATTCTTTGCAACCCCTATTACTGATTTTTGTATTTGGTGCTGTATTTAAAAATCTAAAACCACTATCTATATACATTCCTGACACGCCAAAATACATATCTAAATTATTTGGTTTTTCATAATCCAAACTTGCGTTCACGAACCACCCGAATCCAGTTTCCCCTTTATATCTTTTTTTCTTTGTGTTTTGTCCTACAATCAATGGGTATTTTTCACCATATTTTATGAAATAATTGCCAATTGGATAATTAAGATATGTATATCCTGTAAATGTGAAATCCAGTTTATTAGAAAAAACAAAATTTTTCAATGCACTGGAAAAATCAAACTGATGGATATTTGTCCTATTATATGGTAATTCCAATTCTATTACACGATTATAATGGTCAACATCTGGTGTTTGACCATATCTTAGATCTTCATTAACATATAATTCCCCGTATAGAGAATATTCTGGTGAGATTTGACCATCATACTGGGTCACACCGGGTATTGTATTGGTTAATGTAACATTATTCCCGGTAATTGTAACATTTGATGATGAGAGATTAAATTCCGAATTGTATTCTTTTGATTTTAATGTAACGGTTGTTCCAGAATTAGTAATAAAAAATAATCTGGATAATATTGCGTCTTTTTGGAATACCTCAGCCAATGATGTGGCAATCTCGGTTGTGGTATTGGATCCAACCACATTCCCGACATTATCTCTCAATATGCTTTCCAAAAAATAATTTCCCCTATCGGGAAACGCTTTGGATTTGAAAATCGCGTAATATTGATATGGATAGCTAAGATTAAATTCTATTGTAACATTTGTTATTGTTCCGGTAATTTGAAATGTATTAACTGCGTAACTTGGGCTGATGCTGGATAATGCTGTCCTCAATGTTAATATTACAGGATTTTCCACAGCAACAGCATGTAAGGTTGGATCAGTTACACTAAAATTCCCCGTCCTAAATTCCCCATCTGGAAGAAAAACCAGTAACGAACTAGTACATCCGTCATCCTCGGCTGAAATAATATAATTTCCAGATTTTAGACTAGAAAATGTTGCAACAAATGATGTTTGGGGTTGTGTTATTCCATTTAATTTCCATATAATATTTCCGGTTCCTCCGCTGGTGCTCACTGTAATAGAACCATCATTTTGTCCTCTGGATGTGGGGTTTGTTTTTGTATGCCCGGTTATTTTAAATACGCAGCTTGGGTCATTACATATTGATGGAATTTCTGGTTGGTCTAGTAATGTTACATCTTTTGTTTGTGTTACTTCAATTGCGCAACCACCGCCGGGACACATATCGACATATTCTCTTTTAAAAAAATCAATAAATGTCACATCTGTGTATCGTTGTCCGGCTGGAATTGTTACATATGTGCTATATGTATTTTGGTAATTATTCCATGGGTCTGTATATTCTACTGTATATTGGTAATATACATTTATTGCAACATCAGCAACGGATTCTGATGATAATATGCTTGCTCTATATATCACCGTATCATATTGATTTGTATAGCTACCACAACACGGATCATTACCATCAACATATCTTGATGATGTATTATATTCCAAAAAATCTATGGTCCTGTTATGACATTGACCACCGTATTCGTAAAAATATGTTTTTGCCATAGTTTAATTTTTTCCTAATGTAAATGTTAATTCTTTACTTATTTCATCCGCCAATTTGACTGATAGATCCACAGCCAGTTCTTCGGATAAAAATTCTATTGATTGTCCGATTATTTGTTGTGTCATGGGTTTTGGTGTGATTCCGACCTTATATATTGACACCCTTATTGCCCATGCCAGATTATTTATTGTTTGACCGAATCCCGGTCTTATTCCCTTTTTTCTTATCCATTTTATCAGAGGTTCGATTGGTACCATTTTTGCTTGTGGCTTCCTGCCAGTATCAACCCATTTAAAATAATCATTAGCAATCATTATAAACAGATTATCATTATATGACCATTCAATGGAATCAATCAATTCTGATCTTTGCAATGTATTATATTGAAATACGATTTGTTTGGTTGCAGCAACCAGTTCTTCCAAAATTGCTTTATTTACATCATATGTGATTACCCCGGCCATTTATTTAACATATTGAATCGATATATATTATTGGCTCATCCGGGCAATATCTTCCGGTTCTGATTCTCATGTCCAGTCTTATACCAGCAGCCATATCAGCGTTAACAGATTTTATTGTCAATCCTGTTGCTGATATTATGGTTAAATTTTTATCTTTGGACAGGTATTGTAAAAATAGGTCCAGATCTTCTTCCGCGTGTGACATAAAATTAAATTCATCCGGAACATCATCCAGTCTTGGAATATATAAAAAATCCAATGATATATCAATTTCTTTATGATTTTTTAGAGATAGAGAATACGTGGACATTATCGGTGTTTCGACCCAGACGTTCGGGTATTTGTCACCTTTTCCTGTTGCATGGTTAAATGGATCACCTAAATAAAATCCTTTAAATTCCAGTTTTTCTAAAACAATGTATTCTAATTTTTTGACTAATTCATTAATGTTCATACCTAGATTATATATTAATATAACTATTTTTTAATGTTCGTCATATTTTTTTTTGGCTGGTTCAAATATTATACATATCTTTGTTCCATGTTTAATTTTAAAAAATTTTAATCATGAAAACAATTGACGTAACTGACGGAATTTCAAAAGTTAGTGTCACACCCGAAGAATTGACAGAAGTTTTGATTAACACCAAAGGTGGAACTTTTGGTTACCTTCACATGGTTACAGTACCTAAGATGAGGAAAAAAAATAATCCCTATTTTGACCGTATTTCTAAGGTCACTAAGGGTAATGTGTACATCGGTGGTAATTATCAAAAAAGGGTTGCAAAGGAAACCGAAAATCCCGAATTTGTACCAGAAAAAAACAATGTCGGGGAATATATATCGGAATGTGTCAGATTCAATGAAAAAACCGGAAAATCATACATGACCTATGAATGGTTTGACGAGGTAAAACCGAAGTCAATATATATGTTGGACGAAACCGACGAGGTTGAAAAATCCCTTTTTGAGGAATTCATGTCCACTTATATTCCTAACAAATACGGGGTAAATTTCCAATCTGTGACCATTTCTAACATTCGTGAGCTACATATCAACAAGGTTCATTACGTTGTGGAAAATGTATAATATGAAATAAATTTTATAGAAAGGAGCGTAAAACCCACAGGTCTTTAGCCTATGGGATGTAAGCGACAAAAACATTTGGTAGTTCAAATTAAAAGTTGTATATTTGCATTGTCAGTACAAGACATTAAAACCTCGTAA
>Ga0255343_1005089_pt1 | contig 12524 bp, 9 predicted proteins | sample wastewater_treat_4_FD_192413 | JGI IMG/M metagenome (GOLD analysis project Ga0255343, IMG submission 192413) | Wastewater microbial communities from Lulu Island WWTP, Vancouver, Canada - plant16 | ecosystem: Engineered > WWTP > Wastewater > Unclassified | place: Canada: Vancouver, British...
TTTGCCCCGACATCATCTATATCCATACGACTTCCAGAAATCTTACACTTCTGCCCGAAAGTCCTGCTGAAAAGCCCGAGAGCGTACAGCAGCGCCTTGATGAGCAGTTCGGCATATTCAGACAGGTCTGGGAAAGCCTTATACATCGCTATTCCTGCCCCATAATCCAGAATAATTTCGAGCAGCCCCTGTTCAGACGCACAGGCAGCTATGACGGCTGGAGCACAGCAGGTCACGGTGCTTTCATCGACCGTATGAACGTTATGTTCTCTGACTACGCAAGGAATGCTCACGGTCTCTATATCCATGATATCAACTACCTCTCAGCTGTCTGCGGCCTCTCCAACTGGCATGACGCAGAGGCATGGTATCTCTATAAGTACGCCATGAGCACTGCTGTTATCCCCGACCTTGCGTACAGCCTTGCCTGCATAATCAAGTCCATTTACGGCAAGAACCACAAGGTCATCGAACTCGACCTTGATAATACCCTCTGGGGCGGCGTCATAGGCGATGACGGTCAGGAGGGCATCGAGATAGGTCCCGAGACAGCCGTTGGACAGGCATACGAGGAATTTCAGAGCTTCATAAAAGGCTATAAGGACTACGGTGTGCTGCTGGCAGTCTGCTCCAAAAATGAGAAGGAAAACGCTCTCCTCGGTCTTCAGCACCCCAGCAGTGTTCTCTCCCCCTCCGATTTTGTCTCCATAAAGGCGAACTGGGAGCCCAAGGACAGGAATATCGCAGAAGCCGCTGATGAGCTCAGTCTCGGTCTTGACAGCTTCGTGTTCGTTGACGACAATCCTGCGGAGTGTGCCATCGTAGAGGGACAGCTCCCCATGGTACAAACCGTTAACCTCAGCAATGTCCACGATGCGATGTATAAGCTTACAAGAGGCGGCTACTTCGAGGTGACATCTGTCTCCGAGGACGACATGCGACGCTCGGAGATGTACAAGGCAAATGCTCAGAGAGCTGCACAGCGCAAGGAGTTCGAGAGCTATGAGGACTACCTCCTGAGCCTTGATATGAATGCTGTTATATGCGGCTTCAAGCCCATATATATCCAGCGTATCACTCAGCTCACCAACAAGAGCAACCAGTTCAACCTGACCACAAGACGTTACACAGAGAACGAGATACATGAAGTCAGTCTCAGCCCCGACCATATCTGCCTCTGCGGAAGGCTTCTGGACAAGTTCGGCGACAACGGCATAGTTTCCGTAGTAATAGGCAAGTGCCGCGGCGAGGAGCTTGATATCGAACTCTGGCTCATGAGCTGCCGCGTACTGAAAAGAGATATGGAGCTTGCCATGCTGGACGAGCTTGTGCGCCTTGCAAGGGAAAGAGGAATAAGCCGTCTTAACGGATTTTACTATAAGACTCTCAAGAATCACCTTGTCTCGGAGCTTTACGGCACATTCGGCTTTACCTGTGACAGTACAGCGGAAAACGGCGATTCTGTATGGCATCTGGATATCGGAAACTACGAAAACAAGAACAAGGTAATAAAAATTCGTGATAAGGAGAACAGCAATGAACAATAACGAGATAACAGCAAGACTTAACGAGGTATTCCGCGACGTTTTCGGAGACTCATCCATTTCAGTCACCCCCTCCACCACTTCCGATGATATCGAGGACTGGGACAGCATCGAGCACATCAACCTCATCGCTGCAGTCGAGGACGAGTTCGGTATGCGTTTCAAAATGCGTGAGGTCTCGGGCATGAAGAACGTGGGTGAGATGATGAACATCATCGCAGAAAGAGGAAAATAATGTCAAAAAAGGCGAAGAAACGTCTTATCATAGCAATTATACTGCTGGTACTTGCTCTGCTGTCCGCATGGGGCTTCACTATGCGGACAGTGAGCTATGATGTGAAAAGCCCGAAGCTTCAGAGCGGAATGAGGATAGTTTTCATATCAGACCTCCACAACTGCTTCTACGGCGGTACAGACCAGTCAGGCATAATAGACGAGGTACGCACAGCAGACCCCGATATAGTTATCTTCGGTGGTGATGTGGTAGACGCATGGGGCGGCACAAAACACGCCCTCACCCTCATGAAGGCACTTTCCGCCGAGTATCCATGCTTCTATTCCCCGGGTAATCACGAGGAAATGCGAAAGGATACCGAGGAATTCTATGATCAGGTCAGGGAGATCTGTCCCTTACTTATGGGAGACTTCTCCGAGACAGTCGTAAACGGCGAAAAAGTCAGGATATACGGCGCTGAGGACTCTGTTGCATGGGGCAAACACAAGACACAGCTCGAGGAGTGCTTCGATACTCTTGACGGCAGCTTCTACAATATACTTGTTGCCCATCAGCCGGAGCAGATAGACGCCTATCTCGGCGAGGGGCTCAATAATAAAGAGAACTTTGACCTTATCCTCTCAGGTCACGCCCACGGCGGTCAGTGGAGGATACCAAAGCTACTGGATCAGGGGCTCTACGCCCCGGATCAGGGTATCTTTCCCGATTATACACAGGGAATGTACGAATATAACGGCACGGTGCATATAATAAGTGTAGGACTTGCCCGTCCGCTGAGAATGATATTCATTCCGAGGATATTCAACCGTCCCGAGCTTTCGGTGATAGATATAAACAGATGAGCAGCCGCTTTTTTCCGCGGTAATTTGCAGAAAATTAAAAAAGCTCTTGTAATTTCAGCTCAATAATGGTATAATAAAAAGTGATCTTCCCTTTTCAGGGACAAGACTATACAGAACAAAAGGAGCATGGGCATTTCGAGCCCGCTGTAAGGTATGGAAAAAGATAAAAGAACTGCAGAGATGTCCGAAAATATCATATGCGGACGTAATCCCGTCATCGAGGCACTCAAATCAGGAGCTAACCTCGACACTATCTACATAGACGGAAACGGCGGAAGTCTCGGACTTATCCGCAAAATGGCAAAAGAACAGGGCGTCGTAGTCAAGGACGCCGACGATAAAAAGCTCTCACGCCTTTCAGGCGGCGCTTCCCATCAGGGAGTTGTTGCCGAGGGTGCCTGCGGAGAGTATGTGACTGTTGAGGATATCCTTGCGGTCTCACAGGAAAAGGGCACAAAGCCCTTCATCATCATATGCGATGAAATAGAAGACCCACATAATCTCGGCGCTATCATCCGTACCGCCGAGACCTCCGGCGCTGACGGAGTCATTATCCCCAAGCGCAGGAGCGCTTCTCTGAACGCCACTGTCTTCAAGACCTCGGCAGGTGCGGCAAGCTACGTCCCCGTAGCAAGAGTCTCAAATCTTGCTGCCTGCATCGACACCCTCAAGGATAACGGTGTGTGGATATACGGCACAGACGCCTCGGGTTCAGATTACTCCGAGACTGACTTCACAGGCGGAGTCGGTCTTGTAATAGGCTCGGAGGGCTTCGGAATAAGCAAGCTCATCGCTAAAAAATGCGACTTCATGATAAAGCTCCCCATGGTAGGAAGGATAAATTCACTCAATGCTTCCGTTGCGGCAGGTATCTTCATGTATGAGGTGCTCCGCCAGCGCAGAGGAAGCAAATAAGGAGATAATTATGTCGGAACAGAAACCATCGCTGGAGGCTATTCTTGACGAGTACTCTCCCGATAACGAAGAACCCAAGACAAGAGTGGGCAGAGTCGATGCCCAGAAGATAATAAACTCTACCGTAGAATCTCCCGACATCGTTGAAAAAGCCAAATCGAGACCTCCGGTCTCACACGAAAAATCTGCTCTTTTCGATAACGCTCTCAGAAGCGATACTCCTGCGGACGATGTAAAGCCCGCCGATCTATCACGGCATAAAATAGCCGTTGTAAGCTCTGACGCCATGAGCGAGATACGCACCAATCCGCAGAGAAAGGTCATACCCTCTGGCACTATTACTCCCGTACAGATGACTCCAGACGAAGCTCCGAAAATAAGGAGAATGAGCAAGTCCACCAGAGCCAAGGAGGTCCAGAGCGCTAAAAAGCGCAGCAAGAAAAGGCGCGGCAAGGACAACGATTATACCTATGCAAGGGAGACTCCCGAGGGAGAGTATATGTATACTCCTCCCGAATTCAAGAAGAAAAAACGAAGCAGGATACAGATAATACAGGCGGCTGAAAGTCCGGAGGGCAAAAAACAGATAACGGATATCGTCCCCTCACCTGCCGCTGTTGAAGCTGCAAAGCCCGTTGAGCCCGCTCCCAGAGCAGAGCTCACCAGCATAAACCTCAGCGAAAAGGCTGACATAAATGCAGGTCAGCTGGATGTACACATCACTCAGGAGGCGGACGAATTCATGTCCCTCCACTCAAAGTCAAAGCGTACAAAGCGTATCGTTGACTTCAATTACTACGGTGATGTTGAGGACGTGGGCAGGGATATATACGAACTGAAGAGCACTATTTCTGTAAGAGTGTTCATACTGGCAATGACTGCCTTCCTCAGTCTTTTCATAACTGTGACCAATCAGTTTGAGCTTCCGGTACTTGATTTCCTCAGTATGTCCCACATAAAGACCTATCTGACCATACACCTCGTACTGGGCGCAGTTTCGGTGCTGTCCTCCATGGCTGTCATCACCAAGGGACTGCGAAAGCTGCTCAGCTTCAAGGCGGACAGCGATTCCATGACGGCAGTCACCGCACTGTCCTGTCTCATCGCCATCATCCCTGCATTTATGCGCCCCGACCTTGTAAGCTCGGAAAATATCCACATATATATGCCTGTGGGTATTCTTGCGCTGCTGATAAATGCCATAGGCAAGCTGCTTATCATCAGACGAGCGGCGAGGAACTTCAAGTTCGTGTCGAAAAACTTTGACAGGCACGGCGTTACCTATGTTACCGACGAGGACAGAGCCGAGCGCATTACACGAGGCACTCTCGGCGACTTCCCTATCCTCGCTTCTATGAGAAAGACCGACTTTCTGACAGACTTCCTGAGATACACATATTCCTCGGATATGACCGACGACTTCTGCCGCAAGGCTTCGCCCCTGTGTCTCATCGCCTCCATCATAGTCGCTCTATTCCTCACTTTCTTCTGCAAGGGCACATTTGCTTCCATGGAGGCTGCCGCATTCGGCTTCTCAATATTCAGTATGATAATATGTGCCACTTCCTGCATAGCAATGCCCTTTGTAGTAAATATTCCTCTTGAAAATGTTTCAAAGAGCGCTATCAGAAACAAGGGTATAATGCTCGGCTATCAGAGCGTTGACGACTTCTATGATACCAACTCCATTCTCATCGATGCAGGAACCCTCTTTCCCGAGGGTACTGTAAGACTTGACGGTATAAAGGTATTCTCAAATACAAAGCTGGACGAAGCTCTCCTCGAAGCTGCAAGCCTTACAGCTAACGCCGGAAGCATCATGTCCCAGCTCTTTACGGATGTCATTGCCGGCAGAAACGGTGCTCTCTACCCCATCGACAACTACTCCTACGAGGAGGGAATGGGAATGTGCGGCTGGATAAACAACAAGCGCGTACTCTTCGGAAACCGCGAACTCATGACCAGCCACAACATTGAAGGCGTTCCCACAAAAACTCAGGAAGCTGAGTTCGTTGACGGCAGAAAGGATGCACTCTATCTTTCAATATCAGGCAATCTCGCAGCGCTTTTCGTTGTGGATATCGTTGCAGACAGATATGTGAAGAAATGGGCAAAGAAACTGGCTAAGCAGAAGATCTGTATGTTCATCAAGAGCATCGATCCCTGCATAACACTGAAAAAGCTCAATACTCTCTTTGGTGTCCCCGAGGAGATGGCAAGGATACTCCCCAAAAAGCTCCATGAGGACTTCTATGAGGAGACAAAAAAAGCAGTCCGTCTGAGTGTTTCAATGGCTACTACCGGCAAATTTGCTTCACTTGCCGAGCTTATAATCGGCACAAAGGTAGTTCATTCGTCAGCAATAATCGGACTTATACTGCAATCCGCTTCTATACTTCTGGGATTTGTACTGTGTATGCTGCTGATCCTCTCAAAGGCGTTCCAGTCCAATTTCGTGTATATGTCGGCAACAGCCCTGACGGTCTACAATATCGCATGGACTGCTCTGACATACATAGCGGTAAGCCTGAAAAAAACATAACAAAACGAAGGAACCTGTATCGGCATACCAGCCTGATACAGGTTCTTAAAGCATAAAAAGAGAAAGGGATTATCATGTCAAACAGATATAATGACAGGGAAAATGACAACATTCAGAATACGGATAATGAGGATACAGTGCTCCTTCCCAATGATCTTGAGGGCTACGGCGCGCCAAAGTCAGACCTTCCTCCTCTGAGAAAGGTCAATCGCAGAGCTTCATCACAGGCTCCGCAGCAGAGCGTTAAGCCTCAGTCTCCTCAGTACCGCAGTACAGATGCACCTCCTCAGTTTCCAAAAACAGGACAGCCGCCCCGCTTTCCTCAGTCCACACCGCCTCCTCAGCCGCAGCAGCAGTTCGATTACAGTGACCGCCGCTATTATGACTATGAGAGACAGGCTCCTCAGGAATACGGCAGCATCTCCTCGGGAGGAGGTGGATATGCTCCACCGCCGCCAATGGCTCCGCAGTCTCCGAGACCTCAGCCCACAGGCGGAAAAAAGCCGTCCGCTCCCCATCATGAAGAAGAGGCTCCGAGAAAAAAGAAGAAAAAGCGCAGACATAAGTCTCTTGTAGGAAGGATAATCCGCAGGATAATACATATAATCCTCATACTTTTCCTTCTGCTTTTCGGAATATACTCATGCACTTCCGTATGTCTTATCAGACAGGTAAATCAGGAGCCCACAGGGCACCGCAATCACTACGCTGACAGTGTGGGCAAGGGTCATGTCCGCAACGTCCTTGTAATAGGTACTGACGGCAGAACAGCCGATGACCGCGGACGTTCAGACTCTATGATACTTGTTTCGCTAAACAGAAAGACCAATGAGATAATCATGACTTCATTCATGCGTGACAGCTATGTGGAGATCCCCGATAACGGCTGGAACAAGTTCAATGCAGCCTATGCATTCGGCGGTCCCGAGCTGCTCATGGACACCATTGAGTATAACTTCGACGTCCGCATCGACGACTACGTTTCCGTGGATTTCGTATCCTTTGTATCGCTTGTAGATGCTGTCGGCGGCATAGACCTCGAAGTCTCAGACGCTGAAGCCGAGGAGATAAACGTTATCCTCATATCCGAAGTAAATGAGCTTGTTGGCGACGACAGGATGTCAGACCTTCTGAACGGCGGCGGAAAGCTCCACCTCAACGGCAAGCAGGCACTCTCCTACTCCCGTATCAGAAAAGTCGGCAACAGCGACTTTGAACGTACAGAGCGTCAGCGCCGTGTAATGTCACTGATATTCTCTAAGATCAAGAGCTTCCGCCCGTCAATGTTCAAGAATCTCGCATCAGATGTTATCCCTGATGTATCCACAAATATGTCAGGAGCGAATATGTACCTGCTCTCGCTCAGAATGCCTTTCTGTGCCCGTTATAAAGTAAAGCAGATACAGATACCTGCCGACGGTACATTCCACGGCGAAGACGTGGATGTAGGAAATGTCCTCTGGATAGATGATATTGAGGGAAACCGTCAGGTCATTGAAAACGAAGTCTTCGCAGAGTCAAAATAAACGTAAGCCCCGAAGCAGTAAGAGTAGTACTTATATAGAAGTTCATATGTAATTATTGGGGGAAAAAACCTTTCTGAGGAAAGGTTCTTCCTCTGACGGAGGCGGTCCCCTCTGTCACTGCGTGACATCTCCCCACACTGTGGGGAGTCACCTCCAAGCCCCCTTTTTCCAAAGACTTTATAACTGAATTTAGCCCCGACAGGGCGCTCCACACAAGATGTGAAAATCAGTAATAAAACTGAGAGCGCCCTGTTGGGGCTAAATTTAATGCTGAAAGTTTTAGGAAAGGAGTTTGAGGAAGAACCCTTTTTCAAAAGGGTTCTTCCTCAATATCACTTGTAAAACTTCTATAAGAGTACTGCCCTTAGCTTAGGGGCTTTTTTATATGTCCATTGGATATAGTATCTCGTCGATGACGCTTCTGCCATCTATCAGTCTGTAGACCAAAATGATTATGGCGGCACCTGTTATGATCCCGAAAATGCTGCTGAGAAGCGGGATACCGCTTAATGAAGTCACCCATGATATGCAGTTCAGCGCATAATGAAGACCTATGGCGAGCAGCAGCCAGCGCCTCTTGAACTTCGGCTCTCCCATTTTTTTTGAATATGAGCAGGGAAAGAGCGATATGAAAGCCGAAATTTGTAATTACCTCTATTGAATCGGCTATACCGTTAATGATACCCTTATCCGTCAGCATTTGAAGCTCTTTCATTGCCGCATCGGCAGCTTGCGGAGTTTTTCCCTCAATAAATGAACTTAGCCCCTCTCTGTTCAGTCTGTTGCCCGTACCTATCAGCCCGAAGGTACTGATACCTCTCATCCAGCATTCCAGCCCTGCGTGTCCTATGCCGTAGCAGACAGCAGAACGAGATGATCTTATGTTGAACAACGGATACTTCATAGCGAGCCAGCGCCCTGTTTCCTCAAATATGCAGATCAGCTCAACTGCCGCCGCCTGTTTCACAGCAAAGGGCGCAGAGAAAAGCGTTATCCACACTGTCAGGTCACAGAGCCTTGTGGAGATAAAGTACATTATAACTCCGGCTATGACAGGCAGCCATTTTACAGCTCCGCAGCCGCGCATGACAAACACTGCTGCAATAGGCACAGCCAAATAAACTACTGCTGTCAGCAGGTACGCGAACATAGTGCTGCCCGAAAAGACTAAATCTGCCGCTTCCGTAATACCACTCCCCTTGTATAAGCATAATTCAATTATACAATGTGAAGCTCAGCCTGTCAACATCGAATACAGCAGTGCAGCAATTATAACTAACATAAATCATAATTTAGCGGAGCAAAATTATGATTTGAGCCCTTAGCCCTTAGCCGTTAGCTAATGTAGGGGACGCCGCCCTCGGCGTCCCGTTGGGCGTGTAATAAATTTCGCGGGACGCCGAGGGCGGCGTTCCCTACAAATATAAATTCCGATTTAGCTTAATAAAAAACATTGCCCCTGAGAGTTGCGAAACACTCAGGGGCAAGACTTCTGTATTATGACTAAATTGACTTTTAGTTTTATATCATTCAGCAAGAAGCTTCTCTGCTGCTACGATCTTTACACAGATAACGAACAGCTCCATAGCCTTTGCAAGTTCCTCAATAGTGGGATATGTAGGAGCAAGGCGGATATTCTTATCCTCGGGATCAACACCGTAAGGGAATGTGGCTCCTGCGCCTGTAAGTGTTACTCCTGCCTCTGCACAAAGCTTAACGATCTTCTTTGCACAGCCCTTGGGAGCATTGAACGAGATGAAGTAACCGCCCTCGGGAGTGGTCCACTCGCCGATACCGAGAGGAGCTATCTCCTTGTCAAGGATATCGCATACAAGTCTGAACTTGGGAGCGATAATTGCCATGTGCTTCTTCATGTGCTCAAGCATATTCTCGAATGTTCCGAAGAACTTAACATGACGGAGCTGATTCATCTTATCATAGCTGATAATGCTTATGCCGAGGTACTTCTTCAGATCCTCAACATTCTCCTTGCTTGCGCCCATGACTGCTACGCCTGCACCGGGGAATGTGATCTTTGATGTAGAACCGAAGATGTAAACGATATTTTCGTTGCCGACCTTCTTTGCCTCATCAAGGATATTGAGGATGTACTTTGGCTTATCTGTAAGGTGATGGATACAGTAAGCGTTATCCCAGAAGATACGGAAATCTTTGGCTGCAGGCTTGAGAGCGGCAAAGCGCTTTACTGTCTCGTCGCTGTATGAGATACCATCGGGATTTGAATACTGAGGAACACACCAGATGCCCTTTACAGACTCGTCCTTGACCAGCTCCTCGATCATGTCCATATCAGGACCTGTGGGAGTCATGGGGATGTTTATCATCTCAATGCCGAAGAACTCGGTCACCTTGAAATGTCTGTCATATCCGGGAACGGGACAGAGGAACTTGATCTTTCCGCATTGTGACCAGGGCTTGTTTCCGAGAACGCCCTTGTTGAAAGCGCACTGTACCGCAAAGAACATTGCGTTAAGGCTTGAATTACCGAAGATGATGACCTGATCCTGAGGAACACCGATCATATCGGAGAAGAGCTTCTTTGCCTCGGGGATACCGTCAAGCACACCGTAATTGCGGACATCTGTACCGCACTCGCTCATAAAGTTTCCGTCATCAAAGGACCTGAGCATATCAACGCTCAGCTCAAGCTGCTCCTTGCAGGGATTTCCTCTTGACATATTGAGGCAGAGCCCCTGACCCTTGAAATCATTATAGAGCTTTTCGTTCTCGCTCTTGAACGAGAGAAGCTGTTCCTTTGTCATCTGTGATAAATTCATTATCGGTAATCTCACCTTTCAAATATTTTAAGTGCAGTAAATCGCACAAAATCTCCACATAACAGTATATCACAGCATAGTTGTATTTTCAAGAGACAATATAACAAATTATAATAATGGAAAACTCTTTTTTTTGTGGTTTTCGGCACTATTCGGCTATATATAGCGATATTCCTGTTTGGAATAGCACTTACGCACCGCCGCCTAATGTGTATAATACATGAAAAGCAGAAAAAACATTGACTTTTATGGATATTTTGTATATAATATAAGTATACAGAAATAATTTCAGGGGATGGGAATTAATTGCTTCACTTAGGAGGTATCTGTATGAAAAAATTAATCTCATCGACAATTTCATTCATCACATCAGCCGCACTCCTCATGTGCGGAGGGTTCGGAGCAGTCGCCGCAGAGAACACAGAGGAACATCTTGATCCTGCGTTCTCGGAGACCGAGCTGCTTCTGGGCGATCTTGACACAAACCTTAAACTGCCTGAGTATCCTGCTGTGGAGTCCAACTACAAAAGCGGCTCATTCAACTACAAGGATCAGCTCGACGCAAACAATCTGGCAGTTTACAACGCTCTGGCAGAGCTGAATGAACCGTCTGTCTCCCCCGTAAGCATAAAGCTTCCCGAGACAGTAACGATAAAGGTCTCCGCGCTGCCAAATTCCACACAATTTACCGAAGAAGACAACGAGACCTATCAGCTTGCCATTTTCGGCAGCTGTAAGCCGGGTATAGACGCGGTTCTCCTTGACAAGCCCGAGCTCTACTGGGTAGAGCCTTCGGGAATAAACATCGGACTCGAAAATGACACCACCAGTTCATCAAATTTCTGGACAGGCACCTACACCATAAGAATACGCACCCTTGTCATTACTCCCGCCTATCTCAAAGGCTTTGAGTCACTTGATGAGGCTAAGGAGTACGGCGAAAAGCTGGCTGAGGGCATCGATCTTGTTCCGATATCGGGCGACACGAGATATGCTACCCTCAAAAATATCCACGACTACATAGCCAACTTCACTTACTATGACACAGGAGCAAGATTCAGCAATTCTGCTCTCGGCGCCCTTGTAGAACCGGGAGTTGTCTGTGAGGGCTACTCAGAAGCCTTCAAGCTTATCTGTGACAGGCTGGATATCCCATGTGTCTGCGTTTTCGGCAATCTCAATGCCGAGAACAACACGGGACATATGTGGAACTATGTTAAGATGGAGGACGATAAGTGGTACGCCATGGACGTTACATGGGACGATACAGACGGTACGGACGGAAGGCAGGTAAAGTACGATTACTTTCTCAAAGGCTCAAACAGCTTCTTTACCAATCATACTCCCGAGTCCGACTTCAATATCACCATGCTCTCCTACCCCGAGATATCCGAGGATAACTATGTACTGACCGTTCCTGTCGGCACAACGACCAGTACTTCTACTTCGACCACGACCACAACAACGTCAACGACGACTACCACGACCACAACTACTACCACATCAACGACTACTACCTCCACCAGCACAACAACAACAACAACAACAACTACTACTACTACTACTACTACTACTACTACTACTTCCTCCACCACTACATCCACAACATCGTTAACCACGTCTACCACCACATCGACCACAACCTCGACTGTTATCCCGTCACTCAGAGGTGACCTGAACAACGACCGAAAGGTCAACGTTTCAGACCTTGTATACTACCACCTCTACCTGCACGGAAAGGTGAAGATAAGCCGTTCCTGCGACCTTAACGCCGACGGTACAGAGGACGTTTTCGACCTGATTGAACTCAGACATATCCTCATTGACCTGAAGTCGGATCAGACCTGAATATAAAGGCTCCGAGATTTTCGGAGCCTTTCCGATGCACACATACTTTGACAAAAAACTGTCTGAGTGATATAATGGAATAGCTGCTGTTAGCAGAATAAAACTATTATACCATGAAAGAAGTTTGTCAATGAAAAAAAACACCGATACTTTCCTCAGAGCTTTTGCAACAGGTATCGCTATAAATTGTCCCCCAAAAAGTAGACAGTAAAAATGCACCCACCCTGCAATAAATGAAGCGCAGGTAACTGTTATTGAGAAAATCCCAATTTGC
>Ga0255343_1005093_pt1 | contig 12511 bp, 10 predicted proteins | sample wastewater_treat_4_FD_192413 | JGI IMG/M metagenome (GOLD analysis project Ga0255343, IMG submission 192413) | Wastewater microbial communities from Lulu Island WWTP, Vancouver, Canada - plant16 | ecosystem: Engineered > WWTP > Wastewater > Unclassified | place: Canada: Vancouver, British...
ATCATCACCGGCATCATGACCATCATCATTTTCTGCTGCTGCGGATCGCCCGTCGATGGCGTGAGGTAGCTCTGCAACGCCATGGTACCCGACATCAGGATCGGCAGGATGTTCAGCGGAATCGGCAAAACGCCGGCCAGCAAGTTCTCCGGCTCGCTCAAATCCGCGATCCAGAGGAAGGAGGCGTAACGCAGTTCGACAGCGCTACGCAACACAGTGAAAAGTGCGATAAAGACCGGAATCTGGATCAGCATCGGCAGGCAACTCGACAGCGGGTTAACCTTGTTTTCGCGATAGAGCGCCCAGGTCTCCTGCTGCATCTTCTGCGGGTTGTCCTTGAATTTGGTCTGAAGTTCCTTCAGCTTCGGCTGGAGTTCCTGCATCTTCTTCATGTTGACCGTGCTGCTTTGGGTGAGCGGCCAGAAGATGATGCGCACCAGAAACGTCAGCAGGATGATGGCGATGCCGTAATTTGGAATCAAGCGGTAGAAGAGGTTCAGCGTCGGCACCAGCAGTTTACAGAACCAAGAGAAGGATCTGAACTGCATCACTGCGTCCATGCCGTTACCGAGTTGTTGCAACAGCGACAGCTTCTTGGGGCCGATGTAAAGCGCGTACTCGCGCGTCGCCGTCTCGCCCGCCCCCAACACGCTTCCGGGGAAGAACACGCGCGCCGAGACCTCGTTGAGCGCGTAGACTGGCTGCGCCGTATCGCGGGCCATCGTGGCCGTGAAGCCGCAGTTGGCGTCGCTCGATGAGAATCCCGTCACAAAGAAGCGCGACTTGATGGCCACCCATGCCTGCGGCTCAATTACCGGCACCGTGATGCGCTCCGGCATGCCTGCGGCCGACACCTTGCCGCGGCAGCCGCCCGCCGTGCCGCCCACGAGGTACTGCTTGGTGGCCTTCTCTCCGTCCCAGTAATGCACCTTGGCCTTGGCGAATGCGGGCAGTGAGTCGATCGACAGCATGTCGTTCTTGGAAGTGCCGCGCTGCATCGCGCCGACCGACACGCTGTTGGTACCGAACCGCGCCAGTTCTGTGCCTTCGTTGCGCAGCGTGTCCGTGACCTTCACCCGGTAGCTGTCCAACAGCTCAATGCGGCGCGTCAACGCCAACCCCTGCGCAGTCTTCGTGGAGAAGGTGGCGGCTTTGTCGCCCTCCTCGCGCGTCACACCGTAGGCCGCATTCGGGGCGAGCCCCGGCAGGCCGGACGACTCAAGGCTCGGCGCGTTCTCGAAATCGAGCATGACCGGCGGATTGCTCTCCGACGCCTCGCCCGGCTCGCTCAAGTAGCAGTTCAGCGTGACCTGTTTGATCACGGCGCCGTGCGACGATAGCGCGAGCGTCATCTCGCCGCCGTTCAGGGTGACGATCTCTTCCGGCTGCGCGGGCGGTGCCGGATGCGCGGCCTCGGCTTCGGGTTGCGCCAGGGCCTCAGACGCAGCAGTCAGCGCCGTCTGCATCGGCGGCAACGCCGCGTCGGGATCGGTCGTCTCACTGGCCGGAGGCGGGGCGTTCAGTGCCGCCTCGCGGGCGCGCTGGGCCGCCTGCTTGTTGCTGTAGAACATCCACCCGACCAGCGTCAGGCCCAACAAAATCGCAATGATCCGCTCTTGATTATTCATAATTCCTCAAAACCCAATCACGGCTTTTTGGGCGGCACCGGGTCGTAACCCGACGGCCCGAACGGCCGACAGCGCATCACGCGCCGCAACGTCAGCAGGCACCCCTTGAAAACACCGTGCGTCCGGAGTGCCTCAATGCAGTAGGCGGAGCAGGTCGGCTCGAAGCGGCAACACCGCCCGAGATGCGGCGACAGCACCACCTGATAGGCTCGCACGAGCAGGATCAGCATCCCGCTCACCGCCCGGCTGACGGCGCTCACAATCCGGCCCATGTGCGCCCTCCGTCATCTCCGTTCGGAACGGTCCGCATCGGCTGGCCGATCCGTCACTTTCGCGCGCACGTACAGTGCTTCCAGATCCCTCATGACCTCTTGGCACCGCTTGCCGGCGATTCCCGCGCGCGCGATCAAAATCACGTCAACATCCGGTGCCAGGCGGTGACGGCTCAACCGGAACGCCTCGCGCAGCAAGCGCTTGGCCCGGTTGCGATCCACCGCGCGCCGGAATGTCTTTTTAGAAACAACAACGCCGGCCCGGCGGCCGGCGTCAGTCCCGCGCGTCACCCACATAGCCAACGTCCGTCCATAGACCGTCCGCCGCTGTGCGAAGATACGCGCATACTTGGAGGCGTCCAGTCGGAACGGTCCAGACAACGGCAACGAACCGTTCTCCTTCACTTCGGGACCGTTCATGACGCCCTCAGGCATGGGCCTTACACCTGCGTCAGGCGAGTGCGCCCCTTACGACGGCGGGCCCGGATAATCGCGCGTCCGCCCCGGGTAGCCATGCGGGCGCGAAATCCGATCTTGCGCGCACGCTTGATCTTCGAAGGCTGCCACATCATCTTCATGGTTATCGTCTCCTATCTATCAACGTGAAAAAAGAGGGCTCAGGGTATCATACCGCTCTGGCATGGTCAACCCGCGTGAAAAATTTTTGCCATTTTTTGACAATTTTTTGACACCTTTTCTGGGCTGGCGAGTGTATAAGTAAGTTGGTTTGTGCTTGGCAGACTTTGTGGACACGTACGGGTGAAACAAACGTAATCGGTTGGTGACAGGGGGTGCGAAGATCGCGCGTTTCTGGTGAAAAGCGGGTTGCGTTTTTTAAACATGATTTTACAAGTGTGTTGTGCCGCGCGTGGTGCGGCAGAAAAATTTGGAGTGCGGTGACAAGAGCCGCGCTGTGCGCGGGTCGCGGCACCGCTTTTGCGCGCTACCTTGCCGTTGCACTCATGCTCAAAAACAAACGGTGAAACACGTTGACTGTACCAAGGAAGACAATTATGATAGCTGCCGTGACTGGTATTAATGAAGGGCGCGCGTGAGTGCGCGTATATTAACAGTTTAAGGAGCGTCAAAAATGAAAAGAGTGATGATTTCTGCGGTCGCTGTCATGATGGTTTTCGCCGCAGCCGCCCAAGATTCCGAGAAGGCGCGAGCCCCGATCCGCAGCGAGATCGGTGATGTGCGGCTCAAGGGTTTTCTCGGCGAACGGCTTGATCTGATGATCGAACGCCATGTGATCGGAACGGATATCGATTACATCACAGCGGTGTTCCAAGAAAAGACCGAGACCAAACGCTGGTGGCAGACGGAGTTCTGGGGCAAGTACATGCACTCCGCCATGCCGTATCTGCAATACACCGGCTCCGCAAAGCTGAAGACGGCTGTCGACCGCGGCATCGAGCGCATGCTCGCTTCGCAGGAGAAAAACGGTTACATCGGCAACTATCCGGATGAGCTGCGTTGCGGCGAAGGGTGGGACGTCTGGGGCATGAAGTACACCATGCTGGGGTTCTTGCACTACTATGACGTGACGAAGTCGCAGGAGGTTCTGGATGCGTGCAAGCGACTTTGCGATTACGTGATCGCAGAGCTGGGGCCGGACGGCAAGCGCGGCCGGCGCCTGTATCAGACCGGCAACTGGTCCGGCTATGCCAGTTCGTCGATCTTGGAGCCGGTGATGTGGCTCTATAAGCGGACGCAGGACAAGAAGTACCTCGATTTTGCGACCTACCTCGTCAAGGACATGACCGAGGTGGAAGATGGCCCGCGGCTGCTTGACCTCGCCTTGAAGGGCATTTCCGTGGCGGACCGCAACGGCCACGGCAACAAAGCCGAAGCCCACGGCGGCTACGTGATGAAGCACAACCGCTGGAAGGCCTACGAGATGATGAGCTGCTATCAGGGCATGCTTGAGTACTTCGAGGTGACCGGACGCAAGGACCTTTTCGATGCGGCGGTTATGACCGGCAACGACATCATCAAAGAAGAGATCAATCTCGCTGGCGGTTGCGCGTGCTCCGAGGCGTGGTTCCACGGTGCGCGGAAGCAGCACCTGCCCTATCTGCGGCTTCAGGAGACGTGCGTCACGACAACGTGGATGCGTTTTTGCGAGAAGCTGCTCGATATGACGGGCGACCCGAAGTGGGCGGATGAGATTGAGCGCACGTTCTATAACGCCTATCTCGGCGCCATGAAGCTGGACGGATCGGAATTCGCCGGCTACACGCCGCTTTCCGGCAACCGTTATCACGGTCAGCACCACTGTTACATGCACACGGACTGCTGCACGGCGAACGGCCCGCGGGGTTTCCTCTGCTTCCTCAAAGGGTTCTTCCGCACGACGGGTAATGCGGCGATCTTCAACTTCTACGCATCCGCGCTGGTGAAGAGCGTCATTCCCGAGACCGGCAAGACGGTTGCCTTTGACATGTATTCGCTCTATCCGCGCTCGAACGCCGCCCGGATCGTCAGTCACACCGAAAACGCCGGCGTGGTTCCGCTCAAGCTGCGCATCCCGAAATGGAGCGAGAAGACTGTCGTGAAAGTGAATGGCCAGGAGCAGCAGGGCGTCGCGCCCGGGGCATACTTCACGATTGAGCGCGAGTGGAAACTCGGCGACATCGTTGAGATCTGGTTTGACATGCCGGTCATCGCGCACAAACTTGAGCGTAACGTCGCCTTTACCCGCGGCCCGGTCCTCCTGGCCCGTGACAGCCGTTTCGGTGACGGCGATTTCACCGAGCCGTTCCGGCAGGGCATCAAGGACGGGCAGCGCATGACAGGGTTCTCCGACGTGCGCACGCCGTCAGGGGACATCTGGATGGCGTTTTCGGCAACGTTGCCGATCGGCTCGCACCATGAAAACCCAGAGGGGCGGCTGCCGAGCACCGTCTTTTTCTGCGATTATGCGTCAGCCGGCAACACCTGGCAGCGCGACAACTACTACCGCACTTGGTTCCCGGAAGAGTACGGCCCGACGGAGTAAGGAGTCCCCCACTTCTTCGACGCATTTTCGCGGATCCAGGCGCGGGAGACGTTCACCGCATCAAGATTCATATCCACGAGCGGGGTGCAGTGGAAGATCAGTCCGTCGATCGCTCCGGCCGCGAGGAGCCGCGAGGCTTGCGCGAGTTGGTTTTCCATCACCGCGCCCGGCATCTGTTTGCGCCCGCCGAAGTCGTACATGTACTGCCCGAGCAGGATCGGCTTCTCCGATCCAATCAGATCCCTGAGCTTCCCGACCCGTGCCTCAATGGTGCCGACGTTCTTACCGTACCAGAACCAAAATGTGACTTCGTCGCAAAGGTCAAGGACGCTCTTGAATTCGGGCTTGATGTCATTTGCGTCGGAGTAGAGCACGACACCGAGCTTCATGCCGCGCTCGCTGGTGCCACGCTGCACGTCGCGGATCGCGTCGAGCGAAAGCCCGTAGCCCTTGTAGCTGAAGAAATCATCCATGATGAGCGTCGTCAGGTTCGGCATCTTGTCGGCGTACTCGAAGCCCAGCCTGACCTTCTCCTCGAAGCTCTCTTCCGCGCTGTCGGTGATTGAAAAGCCGATCCGCTTCATGTTGCGGAACTGCTTCATGTACTCCGGCAACTCCGCCTTTTTCGGATTGTTCGTCCAGCGGACCACGAAACATCCCGGAATGCCCATGGACTTACAGGCATCAGCCATATCGATGCGCGTATCGTAGGGGAGGTTGTACTGCTCCTTGCTACCCTTGAGCGCCTTGAACGAATCGCGGTGATGCCCCCACATCCACAAACGGTCGCCGATCTTGTCCCCGTATGGCACACGTCCGCCGCGCCCGACTCCACCGCATATCCGGCACCCGCCGATCACCGCCGCCGCACCCGTGAAAGCGGACACTTTCATGAATTCTTTTCTGTTCATTTTTTTAACCCTGCCCCCCAGCACTACCGGCGCTACCGGCTGGGACGGCAGTTCCGGTAGCCTCCAAAAAACTCTGCGTTGAAACCCTGAGACCTCCCTCCGCGCAGCGCGCTGAAAGCGGCTCGCGGGGACGCTCGCCCTCCCGAGCCCGCCCACTTACCGAGCGTGCGACTACGCCAGCAGGCGCACGGCGGCGGTGCCGCCGTCTTGTTCGAGGGCGTCCACCATCTCTGCGGTGATGCGGACATCCTTGAGCTTCGCGTTACCCGGTGCCTCGAACATGATTTCCATCATCAGGTCTTCCATGACAGCCCGAAGGCCACGCGCACCAGTTTTGCGTTGCGTGGCCAGCTTGGCAATGCCGCGCAGCGCGTCGTCATCGAAGGCAAGCGAAACGCCGCCCATGGCCAGCAGCTTCTGATACTGGCGCACCAGACAGTTCCTGGGCTCGGTGAGGATGCGCACCAGATCATCCTCGGTCATCTCGCTCATCGAGGTGATCACCGGCAGACGACCGACAAATTCCGGAATCAGGCCGAAGCGGATCAGGTCTTCCGGCTGCACGGACAGCGGCGCGGGACGCCCGTCCTTGGAGGCAGGTTTACGCGCGTCCTTCTTGTGCTGCCCACCGTAGCCGATGGTCTGACGCCCTTCGCGCTGGCGCACGATGGTTTCCAGCCCCACGAAGGAACCGCCGCAGATGAAGAGGACATTGCGCGTGTTGATCGCGATGTACTCCTGCTGCGGGTGCTTACGACCGCCCTGCGGCGGCACGCGCGAGATGACACCCTCAAGGATCTTGAGCAGCGCCTGCTGTACACCCTCACCGGAGACATCGCGCGTGATCGAGACGTTCTCGGTCTTGCGGGCGATCTTGTCGATCTCGTCGATATAGACGATACCGCGCTCGGCCTTGGCCACGTCCATATCTGCCGCCTGAAGCAGGTAGAGCAGGATGTTCTCGACATCCTCGCCCACATAGCCGGCTTCGGTGATCGTGGTGGCGTCGGCAATCGCGAACGGCACATCCAGCAACCGCGCCAGCGTGCGCGCGAAGAGTGTCTTGCCGCAGCCGGTGGGACCGATGAGCAGGATGTTGCTCTTTTCGATCTCTACGTCCGCGAAAGGATCGGATTTGCCGCCGGTCGGCTGGTTCAAGCGCTTGTAATGGTTATGCACCGCGACCGCGAGCATTCTCTTGGTATGGTCGTGGCCGATGATGTACTGATCGAGGAACTCCTTGATCTCGGCAGGCGGCGGCACTTTGAGGGCTGGTAACGCAGGCGCATCGCCACTCTTCGTTTGGTACGGCGAGTTCTCACTGACAATCCGGGCGCAGATGTCAACGCACTCTTCGCAGATGTTCACGTCGGGGCCGGGAATGACCAGCACGCCGGAGCGCGCGCTCCTGCCGCAAAATGAGCAGGTCAAGTCGCCTGACGAACTTGAAGAGCGACGAGCCATCTTATTTCTCCCGCAAACGTTTTGCCAGAACCTCGTCGACAAGCCCGTACGCCTTGGCTTCGTCGGCAGACATGAAGAAGTCGCGCTCGGTATCTTCCGCCAATGTGGCGGCTTTCTTGCCGGTGTGCGCGGCGAGGATTTCGTTGAGGCGGTCCTTGAGGCGCAGAATCTCTTTGGCCGCGATGCTGATGTCAGTCGCTTTGCCCTCAGCGCCACCCCAGGGCTGATGGATCATGATGCGCGCGTTGGGCAGCGAGTAGCGCTTGCCCTTGGTGCCGGCCGCCAGCAGTACGGCGCCCATGCTCGCCGCCTGCCCCACACAGTAGGTCGCGATGTCGCAGGTGACGAACTGCATGGTGTCATAGATGGCGAGGCCGGCGGTCACCGAACCACCCGGCGAGTTGATGTAGACCGAGATGTCCTTGGTGGCATCCTGCGACTGCAAGAAAAGCAGTTGGGCGATGATCAGGTTGCTGATCTCGTCGCTGATAGCCGTGCCGATGAACACGATGCGGTCTTGCAGCAACCGTGAATAGATATCGTAGGCACGCTCGCCGCGGCCGGTCTGCTCGACCACGATCGGCACGAGCACGCTGTCTTGGGGATTGATCATAGTGGGGGTCTCGCTTATTTCTTGGCCGCGTCCAGCAGGCTCTGCAGGGTCTTGTTACTAAGGATCTGGGAGCGCAACAGATCCATGTTGTCATTCTTCTCGATCTGGGCGCGGATCTTCTCGGGCGTAGAGCGTTGTCCCGCGGCCAGCGTTTGGATCTTGGCGTCGACCTCGTCTTCGCTGACCGTGATGCCCTCCTGCTCCGCGATGCGACCGAGCAGATAACGCAAGCGCAACTGGCGCTTGGCGGTGAGGGTGGCGCTCTCGATGATCGCATCGCGGTTTTGCTCCAAGTCTTCACGCGTGAGGCCGCGGTAATGCGCTTCGCTCACCATGGTGTCGAGCACGACGTTGACCTCGTCCGCAACAAGCGACTCGGGCAGGTCGAACTCGGCCTTCTTGAGTAGAAACTCGATCACAGTCTGTTCGCGACGCTGCTCCTCGGCCTGCACCGCAGCGTCCAGCATACGCTTGCGGGTCTGGTCGCGCAGTTGGTCAAGCGTTTCGAGCTTGAACTGCGCCAGCAACTCATCATCCTGCGCCGGCTGACGCATACGAATGAGTTTGGGCATCACGGTATACACGGCTTTCCTGCCGCGCAACGCTTCGATCGGGTGATCCTTGGGAAACTTGAGTTTGACCTCTTGGGCCTCGTTGACCTTCACACCGATGAGCGCATCAAGGATCTCTTGGATAAAGCGTCCTTCCTCGATCTGCACCCAGAAGCCGGTACCTTCAGAGATCGGCTTGGCCTCCTCCGCCAGTGTATGGACCGGTTGGTCGTCCACAAGACCCGCGAAATCGATGCTGACCAGATCGCCGGCCGCGATCGCGTATTCGGGGGCCGCCTCCTCAAACTTGGCAAAGGCTTTGCGCAGCCGGTCGAGCTGCTCATCGACCTGCGCTTCGGTGACGGTTGGCTCATCGAAAGTGACCGGGATCTTTTTGTACTTCGGCAGATCAAACTCCGGCTCGGTATCGACTGTCATCGTGAAAGTGATGCCGGTCTCGGGCGAGAAGAGCATGTTGTCGATATCGCGCAGGGCCACCATCTTGACACCGGCCTGTTCCAACGCAGGCTTGTAAAAAGCTTGGAAGAGCCGTCGCCGGACCTCCTCCGTAATCTGCGTGTGGAACTCGCGCTTGATGATCTCGCGCGGCACCTTGCCGGGACGGAAGCCAGGGACGCGTCCTTCGCGCAGAAAGACCTTCAGCACCTCGTCGTAGTCTTTGCGGGTCTCATCCGCCTCGGCCTTTACGATCAGCTTGACTTTACACGGGCCGACATTCTGGGTATCCACTTTCATCCGATTCCAAAACCTTTCGCAACTTTCGTCTTTTTCCGCATCAAAAAAGTTAGACAGGGTAACACGCCTCTACCTCGAATTCACGCAAAAAAGCACACCGGCGTAAGTGGCGGCGCGGAACGCCGCCCGGACGAGCAGCGCTCGTCCCTCCCGGCGCTTCGCGAGACGAATCATAGGCTGGGCGAGCGTCCTCGCAAGCCGCCTACCGCACTTGCGCGGAGGAAAAGCGGTGCCGCGCCACGCACGGCACAACAACCACAACTCCTAAATCCCAAATCCTAAATCCTCCTTCGGGTGCTGATTCAACCGGTTGAATCAGCACCCGTGTCGTCACGCATCCTTGATGGTGACCAGAAACTCGGCGTTGCTCTTGGTACCCTTGAGCCGCTTGACGATCATCTCCATCGCCTCGACCGGCGGCACGCCACTGAGGGCGCGGCGCAGAATCCATGTCCGGTTCAGCTCTTCGGGATAGAGCAACAGCTCCTCTTTGCGGGTTCCGGACTTCTCGATGTTGATGGCCGGGAAGACACGCTTGTCCACGAGCTGACGGTCCAGATTCAGTTCCATGTTGCCTGTGCCTTTGAACTCTTCGAAGATCACCTCGTCCATGCGGCTGCCGGTATCAATCAGCGCGGTCGCGATGATCGTGAGACTGCCGCCGCCCTCAATGTTACGCGCCGCACCGAAGAAGCGTTTCGGCTTGTGCAACGCATTGGCATCGACGCCGCCAGAGAGAATTTTGCCGCTGTTGGGCTGCACCGTGTTGTAGGCGCGCGCCAGACGCGTGATGCTATCCAGCAGGATCACCACATCCTTGTCGTTTTCGACCTGACGCTTGGCGACCTCAATGACCATCTCGGCCACCTGCACGTGGCGCTCCGGTGCCTCATCGAAGGTGGAACTCAACACCTGCGCCTTGGTGTTGCGCTGCATGTCGGTCACCTCTTCCGGACGCTCGTCGATCAAGAGAATGATCAAGACAGCCTCGGGGTGGTTAGCCGAGATCGCGTTGGCGACCTTTTGCAGCAGCACGGTCTTGCCGGTGCGCGGCGGTGCGACGATCAGGCCGCGCTGGCCGAAGCCGATCGGAGTGAAGATGTCCATCACGCGCATGGAGATCTCGGTGTCGGTGGTCTCAAGGCGGATGCGCCGGTCCGGGAAGAGCGGCGTGAGGTTTTCAAAGTGAACCGTACGCCGTGCATCGGCGACCGGCTTGCCGTTCACCGTGTCGACGCGCCCGAGCGCGAAGAACCGCTCCTTCTCCTTCGGGTCGCGCACCGGACCCTCGACGTAATCGCCGGTGCGCAGCGCGAAGCGTCGCACTTGCGACGGCGAGGCATAGACGTCTTCGGGACATTGCAGATAATTGCTCTTGGGCGAACGCAGGAAACCGTAGCCGTCGGGCAGGATCTCCAACACGCCGCTGGTGATCACCGTGCCGCCACGACGCAGATAGCTGCGGATAACCTCAAAGATGATCTCATGCTTGCGCAGCGAACCGACCTCTTCCGGGTTGACATTGGGCAGCAACTCAAGCAACTCGGCGACCCCCTTCTTCTGCAGGTCGGTCAGATACAGGTCAGGCAGATCCTCCGGGACCGGCGGCTGGTAGACCTCGACGACGGGACCGTTGGCGAGCACTCCCTCCGCCGGTGCAGCTTGCTGGCCATTTGCATCGGGAGCCGGGACGGCGGCACGCGGCGGCAGATCGGGCTGGTCATAATCAGCCGGCAGCCCCGCCAGCGGTTTCTTCTGTACCCCACCGCGCTGCCCGCCGCGGCTCTGGTGCTTCTGCGGACGCTGGCGAGCGCTCCCCCCGCGTCCGCGCTTGCTACGGTCTCCCGAGCCCGACGGGCGCGCCACCGGATTGGTCGGCGGGCGTGACGCTAGACGCGACCATTTCGAACGCTGCGCGTCGTCATTGCTTTCGCGCTTAGCGGTCTGGGCCGTCGTTGTGTTTTTTTCAGGAGCCTCGTTTTCTGTACTCATTGGCTTTCTCCATCAAGAAGCGGTAGACTTTTTTCGCTTCCCTCGCCAACGCCTCAGCATCGGCATCATTATGAACCACGAGATGCGATCGGGCGGCTTTTTCCGCAACCGGCATCTGCGCGGCGATACGTTTACGGGCCTGTTCATCAGTCAGACCTCTAAAACGCATCAGTCGTTCGCGTTGAAGCGCCTCGTTTGAAACGAGGCAGATGATGATATCCCAGTCGTCCGTCCATCCCGCCTCAAACAAAAGCGGGATCACGACAATCCTCAGTGTATCTGAAGGTTCCTCCAGCCAGCGCCGCAGGGCCGTCCGCACCAGCGGGTGCACAACCGCATTCACCTGCCGTCTGGCTTCCGGATCACTGAACACGCGTTCAGCGAGCACGGCACGGTTGATTCCGCCATGCTCATCGAGAACGGAGGAGCCGAACAGGCGCACCAAATCAGGCACGGCCGCACCGCCGGGCGCCTCCAGGCGGTGCACCACGTCGTCGGCGTCCAACAATTCCACGCCTAATTGCTCAAGGGCTCGGGAAAAGAGACTTTTACCGCACGCAATGCCGCCGGTTATCGCTACACGCATGACCATGCAGGATCGTCAACAGGGGATAAATAACAGGGGCGGGATGGACACACGTCCATCCCATCCCGTAGTACGTACACTGCTGTTGACCAGCGGCGTCCCGTCCCTTGGGGGACTCAGGCCTTATTGGACGGCCGCATCCGGTGCCGGTGCCGCGCCACCTTCCGGCGCACTCGGAGCCGAAGGCGTACCCGCCGCCAGCAACGCAGACTCGCCGCCGGTCCGCACCACGCGGCCGGCAGGATCCACCAAGCGCGCTGTCACGAATACCAGCAGATTACGTTTAATCGACTGCTCAGAACGGCTCCGGAACAGACGGCCGAGGAACGGCAGATCGCCGAGGAACGGGATCTTGTCCTCCATCGTCTTGCGGTCTTCCGTGATCAGCCCGCCCATGACGACCGTCGCGCCGTTGTAAACCGAAAGCTGTGTCTGCACCGACCGCACATGGAAGAAGGGCTGCTCCATCGGCAGTTCAGTGTATTCAGGCTGGGGATTTACGAGTCCCATCAACTCGCCCGGGCTCAGCAGCGAGACTGCGGCGTCCGACAGCGACCAAGAGGAGGCATTCTGGAACGGAATCTTTGTGCCATAGTTCTTCCAGACCGGCTCAGAAACCACCTGCGGGTTCAGCAACAGGTTGATCATCTGGCCCTCGGCCGAAACTTCCGGCACCACCTGCAGGATCACGCCCACCTCGCGCATCTCGAAGTTCTGCGGCTCAACCATGAAGGGAA
>Ga0255343_1005101_pt1 | contig 12501 bp, 13 predicted proteins | sample wastewater_treat_4_FD_192413 | JGI IMG/M metagenome (GOLD analysis project Ga0255343, IMG submission 192413) | Wastewater microbial communities from Lulu Island WWTP, Vancouver, Canada - plant16 | ecosystem: Engineered > WWTP > Wastewater > Unclassified | place: Canada: Vancouver, British...
TATTTTCAGTTTGGTTGGCAGACCATTACCATTATAACATGGGAGGTTTTCTTTTTCTACTCATAGCTAAAGCTTCTTTGAACCCCTGGCAGAGCCAGGGGTTTTCGGAATACAATAAACAAACGCCCGGCTTATGCCGGGCGTTTGTTTATTTGAGTTTCTTCATATATTCTTCCATTGACATAGGAGTTTTTTTGTAGTCGATACATATGCGTAGTACGAAAGAATATTGGAAGCGTCAGCGGCATTTATATCACCGTCATGGTTTACATCTGCTGCTGTCTTCTGATCTTCGTCATATCCGCCGTTCTGATTTGTTGAAGTCATTGCATAATAAGCAAGAACAGATGAGGCATCTACTGCATTTATTTCTCCGTCCCTGTTTACATCTCCAAGGGTGTAGGTCACTGGTTTTACCGGAGCTGTTGTGGTGGTTGTAGTTATATTGGTGGTTATGGTTGATGTCGTAGTTGTTGCTGTAGTGGTTGTAGTCGGTTTCTTGGTTGTTGTGGTAGTTGAGGCTGTAGTTGTAGTGCTTGTCGAAGTAAGTGAATCACTGCCTGATTTTTGCAGGCAGGAATATGATGAAATAATGCAATAATTAAAGATAAGTCCTCGAAATTTGATTTCGAGGTAACCGCCAATCCCCCCGTCCATTTTATATAACAAAAACAGACTCCGCTTAAATTGCAGAGCCAGTTTTTGTATGTAATATATTATTTAGCAAGTTCGTTTCTGATTTTCTCTGTCAGGATATCGTCTATATACCGTTGTTTTTCACTATTTCAGATTAGCAAGTCCGAGGTCTATCCATATAGAGGGACGTATATCGGGACTGATCGTTGTAACATAGTCACCGCCGATCTGAACATTACCTTTAAAAGGATCTATGACCGCAGCAACGTGTTCAGCATTCAGTGAACGCAGCCACCACCCGGGCAGTCTTGTTAAATTCGGACTTTGAGCATAACAATAGTCTGTCATCTCACAAACACGCGCACTGTCTGTTTCAAAATATTCATATGCCTCAGCAGCACTCAGAAGAAAGACTTTATCCTGCGTATCATTGCCCTGAGATAATTTGTGCAGTGGATTTTCGTCTGCTGTGACAGTTGACATAATTATACTGTCCTGTTCTTCCAAAGAAAAAGCTTCATTCAGAAATGTATCGTTAAGCCACTTCCTCATGAAAGAATTCTCCCACGGAACTTCAGTTATGTGCTGCGAATAGGGCTGAACGTCAAGTGCGTATCTGCTTATGAGAAGCGCTTTATTATCCTCTCTTGCAAGAACGAGCCACTCGATATCCTCTTTGCCGTTTGACAAGTCATTATCCTGCTCATAAGAGCCGAAAGTAACATATCCACCTGTCTGAACATCAGGTGCAACAGCAATTTCGTTTTGATCGCTGCTCGCTCTAAGGATCTTTCGTATCTTTTCTGCAAGAACATCGGCAATATTCTGCTGTGTTCTCTTGGAGGGGTGACCGTCCGCGCCCATGCCGTCACGCATGGACTGAGTCTGCGAGAAATAGGCTGTTATTTTCTCGTCGCCGAACTCCGAGACCGCACGTTCGATAAGCTCATAAATATCATCGCCGCCCATAGTACCCATAGTGCAGATTATAGGAGCATTCGGACGCTTTTCACGGACAGTCTGTAAAAATACCTTGTAGCCTTCCACAAATTCATCGCCGTTTGCCTTTGGGTCTGCGGCAACATAATTCATATCGTTAGTACCAAGATTAATGACCACAACGTCACAGTCCTCGGAGAATTCCCAGTCTGACCCGTAGTCCTTATAAATACTTGACTTGCCGTAGCAGTCAGGCAGAAGTTCTTTGTCGTTTTTGGTTCCGTCGCCCGAGTAGCCCGAAACAATGCCGTAGCCGCTGTAGCAGCAGGTGGTGTAGTCCGCACCGAGTGACTTCGCCGCAAGATAGGCAAAGGACTTTGAGAAATTCTCAGTAGCAGTGGTGAATGGGTCGCTGGGTGACTTACTCTCAACGCCGTATCCGCAGGTAATGGAATCTCCGATAAACTCTATCGTCAGCGGAGCCTTTTCAGCAGGCTCAACAGGCTGAGCCGAGCTGCTCTCCACCTCAACGGAGCGTATACCAATGCCGCCATACATGGCTTCCGAGAGAAGCATGACCTTTACTGCCGCTGTTTTATCTGTATCTTTCCAGAGGCTGACCGTTACGTCCTTATCTGCCATGATCTCATCACATATCATTTTATCGTCCACATAGACAGCATAGCGTGGGTCAAAATTATTTATACCGCTGCTGCCTGCAAGGTTAAGGGAGGCATTTCTGCCGCTTACGGTGAACTCCGCAGCCGAGCCGCTCTGCACCAGCCACAGAACATCGTCCTTCATTACAGTTCTGCTTTGCAGCTTTGCGTTGTCTGCGGTTATGGGGATATTCTGAACCATAACTTCTCCCTGCGTTGAAGTCTCCGCCTGTTCCGTTTCATCGGTTACCGTTACATCGGTGGTCAGGGCTTCGGCAGGCTCTGAGCTTTTATTACCATTTGAGCAGCCAGTAAAAGCTCCCACAGCGGCTATGCATAATGCACAGCCAACTGCGGTCTTAGCTATACGATTCTTCTTTATCATCACTTTATCTCCTCAAACAGAGATTCATAGTATTCGGGAGTTCTATCAGATTCGCTTGTAGTTACATATACCCAGCACATCATATCATTATCAATTTTTTTCATATAATAATAATCAGAAGAGTTTTCGTCATAAGTACACACATCTCTCGAAAACTCCTGATTTCCGAGCTTGACATCTGCTCTTTCCTGCCATTCCACATCAAGGATGCCATCTATCCATTCCCTACAATAATCAAGACATTGATCCTCTGTAACATCCTCAACATCAGGTAAAAGAATATTAGTATTTACAAAGAACACAAATATTGCTTCCTTTGCATTTGCAAAACAAGCGTCATAGACCTGAGATTCCAAGATCTTTGCGTACATCTCATTAGTTTCCTCTTCTATCCATTCCTTCTTCTCGTCATAATCGACCGTGTAATACATCAAATCACCGGGAACATTAAGCTTGATACCTGCATAGTCGCTTACATATACACCGTCCTTGTAAAGTCCTTTAGTATAATTCGTACCCTCGGTTACAGGATCTTCGGCAGCTACCGTCGGCGGATCGAGTATAGTCTCGGGTTCGTCAACAGGTTTGAAGCCGTCGCCGTAGCTAAGTCCGTAGCCTCTTTCGAGCCAGCAATTGTCTGTGCGTATCTGGTCTAATGAGCTGTACCAAGGGGACGGGAGTTTGCCTGTGAAGTCAGCGCAGCCGCAGAGTACATCGGATATGCCCTTGCCCTCAGAGCCCGGGAGATAGCACATAACCACGCTGTCCCAGTCATCGTATACTCTCTTGTTGATGAGAACATTTCTGCCTGCCACGATACAGGTAACAGTGGGCTTGCCGAGAGCTTTTGCCTCTGCACGGGCTTCTTTATTGCCTTTAAGACCAAGCGTGCCGAAAAGGCTCATATCCTCGGTATCGCCGTTCCACTCGGCGTATGCCTGCTCGCCCAAGCAAAGCAGCACAACATCGGCTTTATCTGCCTGTTCCTTATCAGTTATGACCTCTATACCGTAATCCTCAGCATAGCGCTCAAATGCCTCCTGTATTGTCGTAACGCCCGGGACATCCTTTGAGGAAGAGCCGTTCCAGTCCATAGTCCAGCCTCCGCACTGTGCCTGACAACTGTTTGCCGCTGGTCCTGTGATATAGACCTTTGTACCCTTTTTAAGCGGAAGCACATTATTCTCGTTTTTGAGAAGCACAAGACTCTCCTCAACAAGCTTTTCGGCTACCTTTCGGTATTCAAGAGAACCTGTGACTGTCTTTTCGGTAGTCATAGTTTTCAGCATCGGGTCGTCAAAAAGACCTGCGTCCTTCTTGACCTTGATTATACGTGTAACAGCGTCATTGACACGTTCTTCGGATATTTCTCCGCTGCCTACAGCGTCCACAATTATCTGCTTTGCTTCGTCAAATTTATCTGTCTCCATGAGCATATCTATACCTGCATTAATGCTCGTTATTACCTGATCTTTATACGAATCTCCTGATATATGCTGTATAGAGCCCCAGTCGCTGACGATGAAGCCCTCAAAGCCCATCTCGTCCTTCAGTTTCATGATATACTCTTTGTTCTCGTGCATCTTCACGCCGTTAAGGGAGGAGTGACTTATCATGATCGTCTGGACTCCTGCATCTATCTGCGCCTGATATACCTTGAGAAGCTCCTCTATCTCCGCGTCGGTGAGCTGTGCATCACCGCGGTCGATACGCTTTAGGGGAGTCCCCTCCTCGCCTGTGCCGTACAGTACATTGCCGTCAGCAAAGAAATGCTTTGCGCAGGCAACAAGTCCACCGTCAATAAGTCCCTTCGTGTAGGCTGTACTGAGCTTGGTAATAGTTTCGAGGTCAGAGCCGTAGGACTCATAAGTACGTCCCCAACGAGGGTCTACAGACTGAGCAACACAGGGCGAGAAGTTCCACATCATATGGCAGAGCTTTGCTTCGTCAGCTGTAATAAGACCTACCTGATAGGCAAGCTCCTCATCGTTTGCAGCGCCCTGTCCGATGTTGTGAGGGAAGTATACTGCGTCACGGCAGTAGTTCACGCCGTGAACATCGTCCTGACCGTAGATGTAGGGAATACCTGCCTCAGAGTCGATAGCTGCCTGCTGAAAGCCGTCAACGGTCTCAGCCCATGCATCCGAGTCTATACAGCCGACAGTGGAAAGGATACTGCCGTAGTCGTTGGCTTTCATATCCTCCTCTGTGATGTTATAGACCGCAGGCTGTACCATTTGTGCCGCTTTCTGCTCCAAAGTGAGTGCAGCCACTATCTCCTCGGGAGTCATGGTTGCGTATGTCTCATACTTAGGGCCGTCAAACTCTAAATCTGTACTTGTTGTAGGCTCGGCAGCTGATGTAGATGCATTTGTTGTTTCAGTTTCGGATTTTTCTGAGGTTTTGTTCTTTTCCGCACATGACATAGTTGATACCAGCAATGTAAGCGGAAGCAGTAGTGCAAGTGCTTTTTCATTACTACTCTCCTTTATGTAAAATGTGTTACAATCATTCCCTCTTTAAATACAGTGAATAATGTAAAATTATTATATCACATTTTTTCATAAAAAGCAAATTATACTAACTTAAGGCAGCCCAACGAAATAACTCTGGCTGCCTTTTTTCTTCATAAAACTTGTTTACCGTATCTCACTGTACAATTGTCTGCAAAAATCAGGCAGCGAATTGCTCCGCCCATTCTCTGTGGCCCAGTTCACTCTACACTTCTTTTGCTGTTAGCATATTCGTAGCTCCTTTCAGATATTTCCCTCTGGAACTATTTTAGCATTTTTCTTTTTTCATCTTTTTTATTGCATATTAAAGATCGTCAGACGAAGTAGGTGAGCCGTAGAAAAACATGCTCTTAAGTCCAGTTCTAGTTTCAACGTATTCAGTGAAATCGTACAAGTTTTTACGGGAGCTATTGTATAGCTTGCCATCCTTGAAACACACAGGATTTATGATGTAATGCACATGATAAAACGAACGTTCTGTTGATTTGTAATGAATGCACCAGATTACCTGATACTCATCCTTGAAGTAAAATGCAATATGGAGCGCCAATTCTATTGCCGTTTGAAGTGTTTTTATCTCTTTTGGGAAAGAGACAATTATATGAATCAGAGGATTGTCTGCGTTTCTGTGGAAGTAACCTTTAACATATTTCATCTGTGACTCCGTTGAGTCCACATCATGAGCTGCCACACCGAAAGCATTTATATACTTTGCTTTCTGTGGATTATATATGTATTCCAGACTCTTATGGAGATAATCTGAAGCTACTCCGTAAGTGTCTTTTTTTAGTTTTATAAGGACCATATCTTCATTGCCTCCTTATGTATATACTCGGCTGCGGTAAGATCATACTGCCTTACACAGGCAATAGCGTAGTTCATAATGGTCTGCATTTTGGCTCTTATCTCGGTGGTAAGAGTTTCGTCATGATGCAATGCACACTGAACCATATATGGACTAACTCTCATCCCCTTTAGTCTTGCATTACGCTCTATTACGACGAAATCTTCTTCCGTCATGGTGATACTAGTTTTCTTGTTCTTCTTGTCATACTCAGCTCTCATGTTAGAGCCCTCCTTATATTAATATAAAAGGAACAACTATTGTGACACATATCTGCTTCTCTTTAGTTAGCAATTTATACGATATTAGTTAATATATATTGCAGGCGTCGTTTTGCTCCTTTTATACTTATGTAGTATTTTTTGACTAGAATTTATATTTTTATTACTTTTTTCTTATTCTGAATAACAATATATGTATCAAAATTCAGTTTTCTCCTATTTTTCGATGTTTGTAAATATACATTGTTAATGTGGCCATTAAAATGTATGACCAAATTTTGCGAAAGGAGAATACAAACGTGTTTAACAACAATCAATTTTTGACATGTGGCGTCGATAGTACAATTCCGTTAGAATTGCAGCTATTCCTTTGGGAGTGTGTCGACCAGTTGCCTGAGCCGAGAGATCACTTGCAGGTGTTTGACTTAAAGCCAGTCGGAAGCCTACAAAGCATTACTCACAGAAGTGAGGAACCCGAATACTACAAGGAATATCTTTGGCCGTCGGATAGCCCAGTTAAAGAGAAAATCTATGTGATAGATGACGGCTCACAGTCGACCATGCTTTTGGCCGAGGAATACTAACAGTAAAGTCAGCCCTTTGGGGCTGGCTCTTTTCATTTTACGGAGGTTTTAGACAATGGAAGAAAACAAAGATAACGTCCTCTATTGCAGCCATTGCGGTACGCTGATAGGTGAAGACGAAGACTTCGAGGCTGTAAATGGCGAAGTTGTCTGCATAGACTGTTTTGAACGTCATACCACTACCTGTGACAGATGCGGACAGATAATATGGACCAGTGATTCCTACGGGGACGAGTATACCACACTTTGTTCATCATGTTACCATAACCATTATGTCAGGTGTTGCTGCTGTGACGCCCTGCTCCATGAGGATGACGCCTACAGCATCGACGGAGATAGCTACTGTGGGGAGTGTTACCGAGATGAAGTGGATAGGAATCGCAGTATACACGACTATGGCTACAAACCTGAGCCTATATTTTACGGCGATTCTAAGCGGTATTTCGGAATTGGGCTGGAGATTGACGGCGCCGGAAAAGACAGTGATAACGCCGATGAGATACTCGCTATAGCCAATAAGGATGACGAGCGTGTGTATATAAAAGGCGATGGCAGCCTGGACGATGGAATGGAGATAGTCTCGCACCCAATGTCATTAGAATACCATAAGCAGTTCTGTTGGCAGGAGATAATGAGCAAGGCTATATCAATGGGATATCGCAGTCATCAGACTTCGACATGCGGTCTTCATATACACGTTAACAGAAGCTGTCTTGGTGACACAACTGACGAGCAGGAGCATGTAATCAGCCATATTTTGTATTTTGTTGAAAAGCACTGGGCTGAGCTTTTGAAGTTCAGTAGGCGGAGTGAGTATTCGATGAACCGTTGGGCTGCCAGGTACGGTTATGAAAAGACAGGTCGCGAGATCTTGGATAAGGCTAAAAAAGGCAACAATGGGCGTTATGCAGCCGTCAATCTTATGAATTATACAACCATCGAGTTCAGAATGTTCAGAGGAACGCTGAAATATAACACTTTCATCGCAGCTCTGGAACTTGTTGATGCTATATGTGACCTTGCTGTTAATCTGACTGACGAAGGTATAGCAAAGATGTCATGGTCCGAGTTCGTAGACACAATAACAGAACCTGAGCTTATACAGTACCTGAAGGAAAGACGTCTGTATATTAATGATGAAACAAATTCTGAGGAGGATTTTTGAAATGAAGAAGACAGAAATATTGGAAAAACTACCGAAGTTTCCGATTACGGAATTCAAAAACTCTGATGCGCAGGTAGTTTTGAGGCTTGTCACCATTCTTGCTGCGTGCCATTTGAGCGGAAAAGTCAATCGCATCTTAAAGCGTATTCAAAAGATGGAGCCCCCCGACGATGTGCTCAAGTATATTAAATAAGAAGGGAGAGGGTATATGTGTGTAGTTTTTTTGGCTATCTTGATTATCAGGGGCTTATACCACATAAAGTATTGAGAAAGCTGACGCAGGCACTTGCCAATGCCGCCGAGGAGCGTGGGACGGACGCCACGGGAATATCCTATGTTCATGACGGGGAAATAGTAATATTCAAGCGCCCCAGGGCAGCGCACAAGCTTCACCTTAATCCACCAGAGGGTACAAGGGTTGTTCTCGGACACACGCGCATGACTACGCAGGGCAGCGAGAAAAATAATCAAAATAATCATCCCTTTTTTGGAAAAACTGGCGATATTTCGTGGAGTCTGGCACACAATGGGTGTCTCTATAACGATGCTTCTTTACGCAAAGAGAAGAAGCTCCCCGTCACAAGCATAGAGACTGATTCGTACATCGCCGTTCAACTCATAGAATCTCAATACAAGCTAGACTTTGATTCTCTGCGATATATGGCGGAATCCGTGCACGGCAGCTTTGCTTTCAGTTTACTTGACGAGAACAATTCCCTATATTTCGTGAAGGGCAGCAATCCTTTATGCCTTCTGCATTTTAAATCTCTTGGCTTGTATGTGTATGCCAGTACAGAATCAATAATGAAGGCGGCATTACGCCGCCTCGGATTCAATAAATATGCTTCTGATAAGATTGACGTCATCGAGGGAGACATCATAAAAATCGATAAAGGCGGCAATATTACACGTTCACAGTTCCAGCCTGCTCCGACATATACTCACTTCTCGCGTTGTAAGTGGTGGTATGGAGATTGTGAGGACTATTACAGTACTTACGAGGAGACACTGGTAGAGATGGCTCACTGCTTTGGTGTAGAAGAAGATGACGTTATCCTGCTCCTCGATTTCGGCTATAGCGCAGACGAGGTGGCTGATCTTTTAATGGATACTGGTACGTTCCAGGAGGCTGTTAGAGATGTAAAGTATATGGCCGGTGAAAGCGTATATGAGGAGTACTGTGGAGCGTTCTGAAAAGTATACATTATGACACAGCCGAAAAACAGCAGAAAAACAGTTCCAAAAGGTGGCGTTTTGACTTTTGGAACGTTCCGAAAGTCGCCACCACTTTTTGGAACAGATTGGAGGTAACATGGACAACAGAATCTACGGCTATGCCCGGGTATCTACCCGGGAACAGAATGAAGACAGGCAGCTTGAAGCCCTCACCAAGTTCGGAGTGCCTGAGCAGAACATTATCATCGATAAAGCATCAGGCAAGGATACTGAACGTGAAGGCTATCAGTATCTCAAAAGACAGATTCTCCGTAAGGGGGATATACTGGTCATCAAGGAGCTAGATCGATTGAGCAGGAACAAGGCTGATATAAAGCGTGAGCTTGAAGAGCTCAAAGCTGCTGGAGTGCGTGTAAAGATACTGGATATTCCTACAACGCTCACTGATTTTCCACCGGAGCAGGCGTGGGTACTCGAAATGATAAACGCTATCCTCATAGAAGTACTCGGAGCTATAGCTGAGAATGAGCGTAACAAGATAATGATGTGCGTACAGTATCAGTTGCACCTTACTGTATAGAGCTTATACGACAGCTCAAAGCAGAGAAAGAACGAGAAGCTTTCAGACTTGGTACAGCTTGGAAAGGTGATGAATGGCTTTTTACTCAGTGGGACGGTTCAATTATGTATCCTCAAACTCCCTCTCAGTGGTTCAGTAAATTCCTAAAACGTAACGGACTAAAGCACAGAAAATTCCACGCCCTGCGACATACAAGTGCAACGCTGTTATTATATGGCGGTGTAAACATTAAGCAGGTTCAAGGCAGATTAGGTCATAGTGACATAAAGGTGACTAACCAATATCTGCACTGTATCGCAGAAGCCGATGAAGCCGCAGCCAATGTATTACAGGATATGCTCATTTCCAAAAAAGACAGCTCGGAGCAGGCAGAACCTATAAACAAAATCCAGAAAAAAGGATAAGAAAAAAGGGCTTTCCAAAAATGGAAAGTCCCTCTTTTTTATGAAATAGTGCCCTCGTAGCGCCCTAAATAGACTTGGTTAAATAAATAAGCGTTCCCTCAAAAAGAAGAAACGCCTATTTATAGCCATATTTGCTTGGTGGAGCATAGGGGATTCGAACCCCTGACCCCCACACTGCCAGTGTGATGCGCTCCCAGCTGCGCTAATGCCCCGAACAGTATGTATTATACCATAAAATCGTGCATTTGTCTACTCTATTATATGAGTTTGACTGTAAATTTTTTCGTTTACGCCCGATTTAACGTCGTTTCTGCTAATCGTTGGTAGAAAATATAAGTGTGAATGCCACTTTTTTTCTACCATTTTTTCTACCAAAATCACACGTTTTTTGATTTCTTTTTCTTGATTCCAATTTCGTTGATTATATTTTATAATGTTGACATCTGCGATTCTCCCGTACCTTCGGGACTATCGCTTTTCTTTTTTCTACCACCGGTCTTTTTGGGCGGTGTTTTACTTGCTGCCTTTGACGTTGACTTTCTTCTTGTGGCCTTTTTCTTTTCGGCAGGCTTTTCAGCTTCAGGTTTATCCTCTGACTTACCGCCGAGAACCCTTGCGATCGTTTCAGCCGAATTGACCTTTGCATTGTATTCCAAATGGCTATAAAGATTCGCTGTGATAGTAAAATTGCTATGTCCGAGCCATTCCTGAATAGCCTTCATCGGAACATCATGAGCAAGAAGCAAGCTCGCACAGGAATGACGGAGGTCATGGAAACGCAGATGCTTCAAACCATTTCGGGTAATGACGTAATGGAAGTGCTGTGTCACATACCCCGGCGAGAGCATATTGCCGTAGTTGTCACGACAGATAAATCCGTCGAACTCCTTGTTGTAGCTCTTTCCGCAAGCCTTTTTGAACTTGACTTCCGTTTTCTTTTTTTCAAGAAGCATTTCCTCAATGTGAGGAATCAGCGGAAGAGTTCTTCTTGTGGAATTGGTTTTCAGCCTGGTCTCTACAAAGATCTTCATCTCACCGTTTTCGTCGTAGTCACTTACGATCTTACGCTGGATCGTGATAGTCTTGTTCTTGAAGTCGATTGCATCCCACCTCAGACCAAGTATCTCGCATCTTCTAAGACCATAATATGCTGCAATGTTCACTACAAGTTCCAGTTTGTCGCCCTTGAAAACCTCAAACAGTTCATTCAGCTCATCAGCATTGTAGAAGGTAGCTTCGTGCCTGTCAGCTCTCGGTACTACCAACTTGTCCATAGGGTGCTTTGGTATCAGTTCCATTTTTACAGCGTAGGCGAATGCGGAATGCAATGCCAGATAATACTGCTTTGCGGTACTGCCCTTGCAGCCACTATCCAGTTTGTAGTTGAGATAGTTCTGAATGTGGTTATGATTGACCTGTCCAAGTGTGAGATTCGGATAGTTTTCGTTAATGTACTCCATGTATCTCTTGCTAACCCTGCGGTAACAAAGGTGTGTGGTACGAGCTACATTCGGTTTGATGTATGTCAGCCACTCGGAAAAGAAATCATCGAGCAACATATTTGAAGTGGTTTCATCGCTCATCACAGCATACGGCACAGCGTTTGCAGACTTGACAGCGATCTCACCCGATGAAATGCTCTTATCGAACTCCGCAACAATAGCATCGACTGCTTCTTTCAGAGCTTTCTTTGAACACCTCTCAGGCAATTCCGTGTTTACCCACTTACGCTTACGCTTTCCGCTGTGATCTTTATAGTCAAAGACAACATAATGCTTTCCGTTCTTCACGGAAGTAATGTATTTGTAAGGCAGACTTGCTTTCATTTCTAATATCCTCCTTTGAGTTGAAAGCGGTAGAAGTCTGCTGTTGACTACTCTATTATAGCGCGTAACCAAATATAATGCAATACGATCAGACCGCTTTTTCCTTTTTTCGGCGCTTTACACTGGGGAATTCTCCGATTTTTGTAAACTTTTTTCCTTTAGCTCAATCACAGAGGATTTTGTCACTCTGACGATGCGTCCCAAGTCAAGCCTTGTGAGCTTTCCCTGCTTTACTAATAGGTATGCGTAGTTACGGCTGACACCGAGCATTTCGCATACTTGTGGTATCGTAACCACATCAGGATATTTCCTGAACATCTGTCTAACGGATTTTTTCTGCATAACGCTCCTCCTATCTCTCAGGAAGAAGAAAAAGAAAACAAATAGCGTTGATGTTTCATATTCAGTTTTCAAGATACTGAGCCGACCTTATCGGACGGCGTACATCGTCTGTCGGTTATTTTTATGTCCAAAGATTGATGTACTGTTGGCAGCTCCTACTCAGAGAAGTAGAAGCTCCCGACGGCACATCGACCGTCGTTCAAAACAAGGAGGTGTGTGTGAAGCAC
>Ga0255343_1005107_pt1 | contig 12486 bp, 7 predicted proteins | sample wastewater_treat_4_FD_192413 | JGI IMG/M metagenome (GOLD analysis project Ga0255343, IMG submission 192413) | Wastewater microbial communities from Lulu Island WWTP, Vancouver, Canada - plant16 | ecosystem: Engineered > WWTP > Wastewater > Unclassified | place: Canada: Vancouver, British...
GAAGGCGACGCGGCGTGGGGCGGAGCGTCATGCCCGGCCGCGCCGGGCGGTGGGATGGTTCGCTGACAAGACGTCCCGCCCGCAGGCCGTCAGGCGTTGCGGTGTGGGGGTTTTGCAAGAGCCTCAAACGACAATGCGAACCGAAAACTGAGCGAAAGGAATGGTCATGAAACAGTCATTCATAGCGTTTTGTCTCACATTGGTCATCGGCGCGGGGGCCGCTTCGGCCGCCGTGACGAACGAATTCTACGTGGCCGCAGGCGATGTAAAGACGGTGAAGGAAATCGTCACCGCAAACGGCTGGTCGTGGGCGGATGACGACTGGCTCCGGAAGACGGGGCCGGGCGAACTGACGGCTTCGGCAGATTACAAAGATACGAAGATCAACCTGCTCATCGAAGAAGGGTCTTATGCCGTCCCAACAATTGTCCACACGAGGGGAGGGAGGCTAATCATCAGAGACGGCGCGACGCTTCGCGTTGGCGGTATCCAAGATGCAATGGGTGGCGACTGGTATGTTTCCTTCGCCGGTCACGGGACGGGGCAGGGCGATAACCTCGGTGCGATCAGCGTGGGCGGCGGTTTGATGAACCCGATTTTTGGCACGGGCACCATCTGGGACATGGCGTCCGACGCGACGATCTACAGCTATGGCACGATGAATGCGGTCTTTTCGGGTGGGAGTGAAACTGTCGGTCCGACCCTCAATATGAACGGCCGCACGCTGACCCTGCGCGGCAAGGATGTGAACGCCGTGTTCCGTCCGCGGTGGTATTGGAAGATCATCAATGCGGGACCGATCATCGTGCGCAACGGCGAGTTTGCCCGCCACGACACGACGAACGACTTTACGCCCAATATCCCGCTGGTCTCCTTTACAGAAGGCGCTGTGATGGCTGCGTACGGGACATCCTCTCTCTGGGGGAAAGTGGACGCCTTCTCGTTTGAGGCGGGGACGTCGCTCGCTAAAGGGAAGCAGGGCGTATCGGGCGTAACCTTGACGATGAAGAAGGCGACGGGGCCGTTGGCTATTTCGTCCGATGCCACCGTGACGATCTCTCAAGAGTTCGGCGTACGCGGAACGGATCTTGTGAACGGGAAATGGCTCACGTCTGCCAATGTGCTCACGTTCACAGAAGGGTGCGAGCTTTCATTCGCGGATCTCGGCGATCTTGCGCTGTCGGCAGGGACGGTCTACACAGCGGCCACCTCGGTAGCTTCCATTGCGGGTGTGCCCACGCCTACGGGTGATGCCGCGATGCTCTTTACGGTGGCGAACACCGGCTCAGCGCTCACGCTCACGGTAAAGAGCGGCATCATTGACGTTGTTCGCGACTGGAACCTTCAGACGAACGATGTAAATGCCGCCGCGAACAACACAGCAGCCGTGGCAGCGCATGTGGCGGAAGTCGTGGACGGTACGATCCTCTATTTTCCGTCTGGTGACTACTGGTTCACGGACACGCTCGACCTTTCGTCCGTGACGGCGACGAACGTAAGGTTGTGGAATCCGGCGGGAACAGCCAAACTGCGCGGCGGTGTCAGGCTGGGTGCGGCGTCGAATGTGACGGTGGACGAGCTTGTGTTTTCGGGGTGTGCGGGGCCGGCGATCGTGGCGACGAACACGGCGGGACTTACCGTCACGGATTGCACCTTCGACAAGGTGGGCGGCTTGTATGAGGACGGCAAGAAGTATCTCTTCGCTGCCGTGAACGTGACCGATTTCAACGTGACAGCAGGTGCCTATGTGACGGATGGCATGCAGTATGACGGGCAAGGATTCTTTGCGGGCGGCACGCAAGCGGCGCTGAGCGAAGCATACGCGGATGCCGTCGTGGTGCGGGTGACGGCTAAAGAGCACTGGACGTGGTGGTTGGAGACAACGAACCGGCTCGCTCTCGTGCCGGCCGCCTACAACGGCAAGACTTGGCGGAAGATCGGCGCGGGCTCTTTCGACTCCGACAACACGGGCATTCGGGATGTCGGTATTGCCGCTGTCGAGATTCTGGAGGGTGCGTTCGTGGTGCGTGGTAACGATGCCCGTCTGGGCGTGGCGTATGGCCCCGTGCGCGTGCATAGCGGAGCAACGCTGACGCTCGCAGAAGCCGGGACTGCCGCCAACAACCGCAGCATCAGGATTGCGGGCAGCGGGTCCGGCGCGGCTTTTCCTGCTGTCCGCTTTACAGGGTCGGCTATCTGGAATAAGACATCTAATGTGCGTTGGATATTGGAAGATGATGCAGCGATGTATGCGTCGATGACGGGCGAGGATGGCTCATTTCTGCGGGGTGCCATTGAGATGAATGGGCACACGCTGACGCTGAAGGGCGTGACGGATTCTCACTTCCGTTTCGGACGCACGTTTCAATGGAATGGCGGCGGCACGGTGATTGTGGATCAAACGACGCTCTCCGCCTCTTCGGCTGATGGGTCGGGTTACGTCATCAATGATGGTCTTACCCCCACATTCATCTTCCAGAACGGCGCGAAGTTCATTCCGGATAACACGGATATCTTCACTCTCGTGAAGAATTGCTCGTTCGCCACCGGCACGCGGATCAGCGACAAGGAAGGTGAGACGTCCGCGCTGTTCAATGACTTCGCAGGCAATCCGACGATTGCGAATAACATCACGAATCTCACCATCAATGGCACCTACACGCTCACGGCGACGGCTATGACGGCGGCGACACCGGAGGTCCCCACGATGGCGGGCACGCTCACATTCGGACCGGACGCGACGTGGGCGGTCGACAATCTCGCTGCCCTCGAACGCAAAACGTACCCGATCTTCACGGCCACGGGCGGCATCGAGGGGAAGCCGGTGGCGGCTGGCGGTATGGATGAGGGGTGGGGTGTCTTCAAGCGTGGCGCAACCCTCTACCTTGGTCCGCCGCAAGGCCTCATAGTTGTCATTAGGTAAGGGCGCACATTGGTTTTGTTGGCGAGACTGCCCGATCACGGGCCAACTCGGCGAAGGAGCGAACGCGCAGTGCGGACTCGTCTCCACGTCGGATGTCCCGTACACGGAACTTGTCAACGCCATCCGCACCGTTGCAGGTGAGATGTACACGCGCCGCTACGGGCAGTGAATGGATTTGGATGTGTACGACAAGGTGACCGGCACGACCGGGCTCTTTGAGTGAGGTGTGCATGAAACGGATTCTGCTGTTCTCGGTATTGTGTGCTGCCACCGCGTTTGGTGTGACGGTGACGCCGCGCATCACGAACGATTGCCTGATCAATCCAGGTATGGGGCTCGTGTTCTACCACTTCGCGAATCGTTACTGGGCGTACGGGTCGGAGTTGGAACCGGGCGACACGATGGAGTCAATCCCCGGTACGAGCGTCGTCTATCTGCGCGTTCTCTGGAGCAACATCGAAGCCGAGGAGGGCGTTTACCGTTGGGACATACTTGACTCCGTGGCGCGGAAACGGGGGCGGGCTCTCGCGACGCACAGCGTCCTCCTGAAGCCCGGCACATACGACCTTGCGGTCTCGGTGGGCTCGCGTCAGGGCACGCCGGTGATCGCGCTGCCGCTGGAAGGAGCCGTGGGCGGTACACGCCGTTATGTCGTGGGCAAAATGAAGGTTGTCGAGTGAAAGGTGAAGGTTGACCTTCCCCTGCACCCTTGGTAAATGCTAGCATAAGTAACCATATAGGAAAGGATGTGTCCCCATGAAAAAAATGATACCGGTTTTGGTTCTGATGGCCTTCGGCGGGACGGGCGCGGCGTTTGCCGCCACGCGCACATGGCATCCCACGAAGAAGGGCAGTGACAATCGTTATTGGTGGACCGAAGCAGCCAACTGGCTGGATGAGGAGGGCAACACGGGTGTCCCGCAGGATGGCGACGACGTGGTGTTCGTCAGTTCAACTCAGGCATGGGGCGGTACCTCGGCGAAGCTCAACAGCTTTACCGTTGCGGGGGGCGCGTCGGGGGGCTTTGTCAATCAGACCACCATCAGGTTCCCGGGTGGATGCGAGGGCTTCCGTTTCACCGGCACGGGATCTTCAGTCTCTTGGTATTCCGTGATGGAACTCTTGGGTGACGGCGACGTGCCGTTCGATGTTCCGGCTGGCAAGTCGCTCTTCATCCAGAAGGCTTATATCCAAGGCGGTACGGCAGGAACGGACTATACGGTAGGGGCGACACTTGTGAAGAAGGGTGGGGGGACAATGTCGCTGACGGATGGTGAATGGACCTCGCAGTGTTCCTACAAGCGCACTCGGATCGAAGACGGAGTACTGTCGTTCAGATTCGGCGGAGCGGGTGGTGTGGCAGGAGCCAGGGACTTCTTCCCTAATAACCACGATTTCATGTTCGGTGGTGACGGGTCGGCGGGCCGTCTCAGTCTGTCTGTGCTCGACTTGCGGATGAAGAACGTGAAGTTTTATGAAGGACCGGACGTGATGTTTCCCGAACATGGCATCACCTGTGATTCCCGAACAAACGTCTATCTGCGTTTTACGGGCACCCCGCAACTCACCTCGACCGTTTTCAGCGGCAAGCTTTATAGTTCGGCGGGTATCAGTTGGGAGACCGAGGACGCGGCGCGCGAATTTGTGTTTTCGAACGCGGTCTCCACCACTACCGGCGGATTGATTGTCTCGAACGGCACGATGCGTCTCACAAGCGGCGCGAGCTTCTTGTCGCTGTCCAACGTGACACTGGCGGCAGACGCGACGTTCAAAGTGGAGGCGGGGGCGGGCAGCAGTTTTTGTTCGCAGTTGCTCGATCTGGAAAATGCCACGGCCGAAGTCCATGTAGGCGCGGATGTGTTGCTCTCGTTTGGGACTGTGCGTGTGGGCGGCGTACCACTCGCGGATGGTTTCTACGCAGCGGGCGACGCCGCCCTGCCGTGGCTGAAGGGGACAGGGGCCATTAATGTGGGTGCCGTGTCGCTCATTTCCGAGGATGCCGTCTACTGGGAGCGGACGGACGGCCCGACCGAGCTTGCGGCAAACACATTCACCAACTATCTGGGAGCGCGTTTCTCGGGTGACGCGATGTCCCTTACGGCGGGCGACGGTGCCCGCGCGTTCATCGGGACGGGCGGGTTCACGACGGCCGGTGACGGCGCCACCTACACCTGGGGCTGGCCCACCGTGCTCGAGGGGATACAGACGTGGGACGTGCCCGCAGGCGATACGCTGACGTTCACGAAGGACATGATCACTTTGCCGGGAGCCATTGCGCGCAAAGAGGGCGCGGGGACAATCCGGTTTGAAGGCCAGCAGACGTTTAACAATGACATGATCATCTCGAACGGCTGGGTGGAGGCGGTGGGTGATGATTCCCTTGGTGGCCCGGGCGGCACCACGACGTTTGTCATTACGCGCGAGGGCAGTGTCGCAAGCGGTGCGCCGCGCCTAGGCAAACTGCGCATTCTCCCGGAACCGGGGAAGAATGAAGTCTCCTTCCATCGACCGATCACGTTCTGTTACCACTACTGCGACAACCTGGGTAATCTCATCACGCTTCCCGCGAACACGACGGTGAATTTCTATGGATTGATGCAGACAACCCTCGCCTCCCCGTACGGCAGTCCGAACCCTTGGCCGTGCCACTGGTTCATCAAGTGCGAACCCACAACGACGGTCCACTGGCGGGGCGGTATGTACGCCAAGCTCGACCATCATTTTAACAATGGCCACCACTACATTCACAAGGCGCTCACGGGCGGCGACCGGCTCACGGTGAACGAAAATGCCGTGGTAGAGCTGTTGGTGCCGGGCAACACCATCGGTGCGGCGACTGGTAACTGCTCCGGCAATAGTTTTATCTACACGCGCGCCCCGTATGCGCTGGACGGCCGTAGTAAAAACCAGTTGTTGTCCTTCGCGGGGGCTACGACACTTGACCTGTGCGGCTATGATCAGGCGTTGACGATTGTTCACGGCAGCGATCCGAACGCGCGTTTTGCGCAAATCACGAGCGCCGCGCCCGCCTTTATGCGTGTCGTGGGCAATCAGCTCGTCAATAGTAGCGTCAACCATTCCTGCACGAACTATGTACGGTGGACGGGTGCGGCCGGTTTTTCGATGGAGCGGACGGCCACAACGTATCCGGTTGTCCTGATGTCCGAGAGCTCCACCACAGGCACGCTTCAGGTGGTGTCCGGCAGAGCGGTGATGCACGCGCCGAACGGCAGTTGGACGAATGCGACGGACGTGGTGATGAAGGGAGGCGAACTGGAGGTTGAGCACTCGGCGGCGTTCGGCACGAACACAGTGGTGCGTTTCGTGAAGACCGGCAGCGCCTACGGCAAGATCAACCTCTTCGCCGGCGTGAAGCTGCCCGTGGCGGCGCTGGAAGTGGACGGCGACAAACAGAAGATGGGCCTCTACGGCTCGTCGTCCTCTGCGGCGGAGTATGTGCGCGACGACCTCTTCATGGGCGCGGGAGTTCTGCGTGTGGGTGAACCGATCGGCTTGATGATTATCATTCGCTAATGGGTTGGAAAATCTGACGATGGCGTGTTTGACAAGACGTGTCAATCAAGGATAATGGCACGAAGTTCGTTTATGCCGCTCCGGCATTTGCGGGCACAGTGATCACTTTGCGCTGACAGAGGAAAGTATGAGCAATCTGGAATTGAGCGGCAACCGGCGCGCCTTCATTGCGGCGGCGCTGACGGCCGGGGCGGCGGGAGCGTTGCCTGTGAAGGTGAGGGCGGCGGAGGCGGAGGCCGCTCCCATTCCCGGACGTGAGGGGTTGAAGGTGCGCGTGACGCCCTATTTTAAGGGCGGCTGGACGATGTACATGTTTGCGAATCGCGGCACCTCGCAGATGTTGTCGACGTTGCTCGTCTCGCCGTCCGCTAAGGTCGTGATGATTGATGGCGGTATGCCTGACGATGCCGCCTTCCTCTACGCCACGCTTCAGGCATTGGGCGGAACGGTCGACACCTGGTTCCTCACCCATGCGCACAGCGACCATTACGGCGCGTTGGGAGAGATCATCAAAAAGCCGGCATGCGGTGGCTTGAAGATCGGGCGGGTCGTCTATTCGTTTCCGCCGCTTGAGTTCATCGCAGAGACGGAGAAGGCGAGCATCCCCTACGTGACGCCATTTCTTGAGAACCTCGCGCGAAGCGGGTTGCGGGTGGAGAAGCCGACCGTGGGTGGCGTGTTTGATTTCGGCGAGAGCCTAACGTTCGAGTGCCTGAACGATTACGACCTGAGCATGCGCGTCAACTCGATCAACAATGCCGGCATCTGTTATCGCGTGATGAACGGCGGCTCGTCCATTCTCGTTACCGGTGACATCGGCGTGGAGCAAGGCGATAAGCTGCTGAAGATGCACCCTCCGGAAAAAATCAAGAGTGACATCGTGTTCCTCTCACATCACGGTCAGTGCGGCGCGAACAAAAACTTTTATGAGGTCGCGAAGCCCGAGGTCTGCGTGTGGCCGACGCCGCAATGGCTGTGGGACAACAACATCAGCGGCAAGGGCTACGGATCCGGCCCGTGGCGCACGAACTACGTGAAATGCTGGATGCAGGATATCGGCGTGACGCGCCAGATCCTGTTGACGCAAGATGTGGCGCTCGGACCGAAAAGTTAGTGCTTTATCAAGCGATAAGACACTAATGAACTGTGAGCCGTTGACACAATCGCGCGGGTCTGCGAGACTATCACCACATCATGAAACCTCATAAGACTGTTCTTTTTCTTGGCGACGGGATGGCTGACGAACCGATCGCCGAACTCGGACACCGTACCCCGCTCCAAGCGGCCAATACCCCACACATGGATGCGATCGCACGCTGCGGCCGCAGTGGCACCATGCTGACCCTGCCCGAGGGCTACCCGACCTCCAGCGACATCGCCAATATGTCGGTGCTCGGCTGTGACCTTGCCACTGAAATGTGTGGCCGCGGCCCGCTTGAAGCCGCCAGCCAAGGCATCCCGCTTGGCCCAGATGATATCGCCTTTCGCATGAATCTGGTCACCGTGGATGCTGACGGTATCCTACGCGACTTCTCGGGCGGACACATCGCGCAGGCTGATGCCGAAGAGGCGATCCGCCTGCTCAATGACGCGCTCGGCACCGATACGATCCGTTTCTATCCCGGTGTTAGCTATCGTAACCTGCTGATACTCTCCGGCCCGGAGTACAACGCGGCGATCTCGTACGACAAACCCGATGACTGCCACGGTCAATTGGTGGCGAAGCACCTGCCGCGCACCAAGTCAACCGAAGGCATACACACCGCAGAGGTCTTGCGCGACCTCATCGCGCGCGCCGCCGACGTGCTCAAGGGGCGCGAGGCCAACGGCATCTGGCCGTGGAGCGGCGGCAAGGCCGGCGCCATCCACAATATCAGCCAGCGCTACGGCATCCGCGCAGCGGTGATCTCCGCCGTCGACGTGATCAACGGACTCGGCCGCTGCATGGGTATGGATGTCATCAGGGTGCCGGGCGCGACCGGTTACATCGACACCGATTACGAGGCCAAGGCTGACGCTGCCTTGAAGGCACTCGCTGACGGCTATGATTTTGTCTATGTGCACGTCGAGGCGATCGATGAAGTCTCTCACGCGCAGGACTTGGCGCTCAAACTGAAGGCGCTCGAAGACTTCGACCACCGTCTCGTCAAACGTGTGATGGACGGCGGCGGTCCGTCGGTCGCCTACTGCGTGCTGCCAGATCATCCGGTGCCATTGGCGACCGGCAAACACACGCGTACCCCGGTGCCGGTGGCCGTCTACCAGCCGGGCATCGAACCTGACGACGTGGAGACCTTTGACGAGTCTGCCGCACGACGTGGCACGCTTGGTGCTCTCAAGGGATCGGCGCTGATGGACCTGCTCCTGAAAGTTAGGAGTTAGGATTTAGGATTTAGGATTTAGGAGTTGGGGATTTGCGATTTGGGATTTGTGATTTGAAAATTGCAGATTGCCAATTGCAGATTGAGGGTTGAGAGTTGCGTCGATCAAGGGGACATCTGGTGTGTATCTGGCTGGCGGCCATGTGCGTGGCAGCCGCGTCGGTGACGTTGTACACAGCGGCGGTCTGGTTCGGTAATCTGAATCAAGATGAGGGCTGGTATCTGTACGCCGCGCGCGCCGTGGCTGACGGACGTATGCCGTACCGCGACTTTTTCTTCACGCAAGGTCCGCTGATGCCGTATCTCTACGGCCTGTTCGCACCGCTGTGGTCGCCGCATGGCGTGCTGGGCGGGCGGGTCTTCACCGCCGCACTCGGCCTCTTGAGCGGACTGTTGGCCGCAGGACTGGCGCGGCGTGCCGTGCCTTCGTCGCGCGCGGCAGAGGCCGGCCTGATCGCCTTTGCGCTGACTGCCTGTAACCTCTACCACGTTTATTTCACGACGATCCCGAAAACCTACGCGCTGGCCTCGTGTCTAGTACTGGGTGGTTTTCTATTGCTCACGTTGAGTCTGTCGCGCCGTAGCCAGACGCGCTCGACCCTCTCCTGCATGTGGGCGCTGCCGGCCGGCATGCTGATAGCCTTCGCGGCGGGTGTGCGTCTGTCGCTGGGGGCGATGCTGCCGATTACTGCGCTGGCGCTGCTGCTGACCTTCCGCAAAACTGGTGCGGCCTTCTTCTGGTTCGCACTCGGCGGCGGCGTGGGGCTGGCACTGGTGTTCGGCCCCACATTGACGGAAGCGCTTGAGCCGTTCCTGTTCAGCCAGTCGTTCCATGTGGCGCGCGGCGGCCGTGACCTCTTTTTCATGGCCGGTTCGCTGGCGCGCACGGTGCGAGCCTATCTGCCTGCGGTAATGCTGCTGGCGGCGCTGGTCATTTTCCGGTTGTTCCGCAGCAGCGGCGTCGCGGACACCGTCGCGCAGGAAGAGCCGACGGGCGTTCTCTACCGTGGTCAATTCTGGCCGTGGATCTGGTTGCTGGCATTTCTTGCGGTCTTCGGGGTGCAGCTTGCCAGTCCGTATCCGTACGACGACTATCAGGTTCCGGTCATGGGATTGCTGGCCGCAGCGGTCGCGGGTTGGGCCGCGAACAGCACCTCGTCGGGTTCGCTGCGCGGCTGTGTCTGCCTCCTCTGGGTGGTCGCCAGCCTGTTGGCGAGCTTTGGGTCGCCGATGGCGCAGTCGTGGTTCGTCGCACGCCAAGACCGCTTCTGGGCGGTGCGCAAAACAGCGCCGGATCTGGCCGTGCTACGCCAAACGGCGCGCGACGTACGCGCATTAGCCGGAACGGACGACCTGCTCCTGACCCAAGACACCTATCTGGCGGTCGAGGCGGGTATGCGCGTGCCGGAGGGGCTGGAGATGGGCCCCTTCAGTTATTTCCCGCAACTGAGCGATGAAGAGGCCGCCCGCTACCATGTGATGAACGATACGCGCTTGGAAGCGCTGCTCGCGGCAGCGCCGGCCAGCATCGCCGCCTACAGCGGATACGGCTTCGCCATCCGTTCACCGGTGATGGACGAAGTGCCCGCCGCGCAACGCCACGCTTTTTTGAGTACTTTGGGACAGCACTACGACGGCGTGCAGGAGGTGCCCGATTTCGGCCAGAACAGCACGACGCTCCAGATCATGAAGCGGCGTACCCCACTTGGTGCGCAACAGCAGCCCTGAAAACTTTGACATGTCTGATTATCTGAAAACCTTACAATTGCCTGCCGATATCCGGACGCTGCCTGCTGACGCGTTGCCGGCACTGGCCGAAGAGTTGCGTACGGTGATCCTCGATACCGTCAGCAAGACGGGCGGTCACTTGGCCTCGAATCTCGGGACGGTCGAACTCACAATCGCATTGTTGCGCGTCTTCAACCCGCCCGACGACAAGGTCGTATGGGACGTGGGCCACCAGAGCTACTCCTGGAAATTGCTGACCGGGCGTTGCGACCGCTTTGCCACCCTGCGTCAGCACGGTGGCCTCTCAGGCTTCCCGAAACCGGCGGAAAGCCCGTTCGATGCTTTTGTGGGCGGCCACGCCGGCACGGCGCTCTCCGCCGCACTGGGCATGGCGGTCGCGCGCGACCGTGATGGCGGTAAGCAGCATGTCGTGGCCGTGATCGGTGACGGCTCGTTGACCAACGGCATCACGTTTGAGGCGCTCAACAGTCTGGACGACGCCAACACCAAGCTCATCGTAATCCTCAACGACAACGAGATGTCGATCTCGGAGAACGTCGGAGCGTTGTCGCGCCGGCTCGGGCGTATGCTGGCTGACGTGCGCTATAACCGCATCAAGGCGGCGGCCGAGGCTGCCGGCCACCGGTTGCGCATGACGCCGCTGCGGCGCATCTACCACCGCCTTGAACAGGCGATCAAGAGCCTGTGGTTGCGCAACGCCTTCTTCGAGGAGTTCGGCATCCGTTATGTGGGACCGATCGACGGTCACGATTTCAATGCGCTGGAACACGCCCTCTACACGGCACGCGACGACAAGCGTTCGGTCTTGATCCACATCGCCACGCAGAAGGGGCACGGCTTCAAGCCCGCCGAGCGCAGTCCCTGCGACTGGCACGGGGTCGGTGCGTTTGAATTGGAGGCCCGGCGACCGCCGGAAGGGCGGCGCGGCTACTCCCAGATTTTCGGCGAGACACTGACAGCGCTGGCCGACAGCGATCCGCGCGTGATGGCGATCACGGCGGCGATGTGCGGCGGTACGGGGCTCGAACCCTTTGCGGCGCGGCATCCCACGCGCTTTTTCGATGTCGGCATCTGCGAATCGCATGCGGTCGTTTTCGCGGCGGGGCTGGCAGCGTCCGGCTACCGTCCGGTCTTCGCAGTCTACTCGACCTTCCTGCAGCGCGCGGTGGATTGCGTGATGCACGACGTCTGCCTGCAACGTCTGCCGGTACTCTTCTGCCTCGACCGCGCCGGCGTGGTCGGTAGCGACGGTCCCACGCATCACGGCATTTACGATATTCCGATGTTGCGTTGCCTGCCGAATCTAACCTTGATGCAACCCAAAGATGCCCGCGAGTTGGCGGCCATGATGAAGACTGCGCTGGCGCACGACGGACCGGTCGTCATCCGCTACCCACGCGAGCCGGGGCCGGCGGTAGAGATCGATCCGGGTATCGCACCGCTGTCGATCGGCATGGCGGAGACCGTGGAGGAGGCCGACGGGCCGGACGGCGCGGCGGTCTGGTTTTGGGCGCTGGGCGACATGCTGCCGTTGGCCTGCGAGACCGCAGCGCGGCTGCGGGCGGACGGCATGCGGTGCGGGGTGGTCAACGCGCGTTTCATCAAGCCGCTCGACACCGAGCGTCTCTGGGCGCAGGCGCGTCAAGGCGCACGCTTCGTGACACTGGAAAACGGGGCGGTTGCCGGCGGGTTCGGCACGGCCGTGCGCGAGGCACTCGCGGCGGGCGGGTTTGACGCGCCGGTGCGATCCTATGGCTGGCCGGATGAATTTGTAGGCCAGGGTTCCACGCCGCAACTGATGCAGGACCACGGACTCACGCCGGAGCGGCTGGCGCAAAAGGTCGCGAACTGCTATGCTGTGGCCACCCATTAAGGCTTTAATGGTGCAAGCAAAACAAG
>Ga0255343_1005110_pt1 | contig 12479 bp, 3 predicted proteins | sample wastewater_treat_4_FD_192413 | JGI IMG/M metagenome (GOLD analysis project Ga0255343, IMG submission 192413) | Wastewater microbial communities from Lulu Island WWTP, Vancouver, Canada - plant16 | ecosystem: Engineered > WWTP > Wastewater > Unclassified | place: Canada: Vancouver, British...
TGTGCCGGGGCCGCTGATCTGTTTGATTGTGGCCGCGCCGGAGACCGTGAACGCTCCGGCGTCTAGGTAGAGAGAGTCGAGGACGATGTCGTTGCCCGCAAACACGAGGGAGGTCTTGTCGCTCAACCGGACGGCGGCGTCCGGCTCGGCGGCACCGATGATCACGGTTGTCGTCTGATGCGTGGTGGCACTCAGGACTGCGCCCGCCGCCAGCGTGCCCACGCGCAACGTGCCGGGGCCGCGGACCGTGACAATTCCTTCGAGTCGCCCGACCTCTATTGTCTGGAGGAGCGGGATATACAGCACACCACCGGTGCCGTCACCCACCAGTGTTTTAATGAAAGCGGTCGTCGGATCGGTTTGGTAGCCCGGAGGGTAGAAGACGATTCCCGTGCCGTTCTGCATGGTCACGGTGTTGTTGGAATCGCCAGCCGTGACATGGTGAAAGGCAACGGCACTACCACCGCCGCAGATGACGTCGCCCACGAAGTCGCAGGGTTCCAAAATTTCCAAGCGGTTGCTGCAGGTTTTGCTCACGGTGCCGGTGCCGGTGATCGTGCCTTGCAGATAACACATCTGGTGAACCGGGAAGAGGGCTGTCGAGCCGACGCCCTCCAGTGAGATGTCGTTCGTGATGGTCGCCTGCATACCGTGCCACTGGCCGAGGGCGTTCAGCCAGCACGGCTTGATTGCGGCTGTGAGGTTGGTGCCCTGCACACGGATCACAGCGTCTTGCGCGACTGCTTCGGGTGCGAGGACCGTAATGCTGTGGTTGGTCAACACGACATCGCCCGTACCGAGCAGGTTGGTGCCGGCCAGCGCGATCATGGCATTATCGGCGACGCGCCAAGTGCAGGAGGTAGGCCAGGCGTATAGCGTGACCAGATCGCGGAAGGTCAGGCACGCTTCCGGCGCGGCGTTGCTGAAGGCCACATCCAGATTGAAGGGCGGGTAGTCGATCTCCAAGCCGGTGGCTCCGAAAACGAGTTCATCTGCGCCGTCCACCACAAGCTGTGCCGCGCCGGTTGTATTCGTGAGCTGCATCAGGCCACCGGGCAATTGAAACGGCAGCGCCATGCTATGGTCGGCGAGGTTCAGGACGACCGTGCCCTCGACCAGAGCCTTGGGACCGATGTGCCCGTTGTGGACGGCGCGTAGCACGCTGCCGTTACCGGGATCGCAGAAGGCAAAGGCGTTGGTCTGGTTCCCGGCGGTGATCAGGTCGTTGCTGGGGCTGTAAAGAATGCCGCTCAGGAATCCGCCGACCACGCCACCACTGGCCGCGCCGTTGAACACGCGGATCTCAATGCCGTGCCAGCCAGCTTCCAGCGGGATGTCCTGCACGCATGTGGGTTGGCTCCACCGCATGTCCCTGAAGATCACCCGGCCGTCAATGCCGAGAGATGCATGGTCATCGATGCTTTCGCAGAAGCTATACAGTCCGGCTTCGGGAATATACCATCGCCCGGTGTAGATATACTCCGTGTAGGCTTCACTGATCTTTCTGTCTGCCCAGTAGGCGGAGTCGATGATGCGCGTGAAGGTGCCGTAAGGGGAGGTGTAGGGTGTTCCGACAGAAGTGCCGCCAGTGAGGGTATATTCGTTAAGGCCCGCGACACTGGCATCCCCTTCCGGGAACACGAGGGTGGTGCCGTCCTTGAGCTGCAGCAGGGAGGAGCCAAGCTCCTCGCTGTTGGTGACGACAAGGGTGACATTGGGGCCAATGATCGTATCGGCGAGCGCACCGACGAACGAGTACCCACACACGATTGCAAGGACAAGGCCGAACCGTTTCATAATCCAATCTCCTTTATATGGGGCCAGCAGCAATACGGAAAGCATACCACATAGGAAGGGGGTTGTCCCGCTCGATTGCGCAAAAAAAGATGCTCGGGGGTTTTTAACCACAGAGAACACAGAGGGCACAGAGTTTTTGGGGGGCAGTGCTCGGGTTTTCTAATCCACAGATTACGCAGATTTTTTTGGGGGCGCGGCTGCGCCGGGCAAAGTTTTAACCTCATCTTTGTAACCACTGGGTGGTCACAAAAAGTGGCTCGCGGGGGCGCTCAGCCCGTGAAACCCTGGAACCCTGAAACCCTGAAACCCTGAAACCGCCCTCCGCGCAACGCGCGGAGGGTACTATTCATTCGCTCTGGGCCTCAGCCTGCGGGTAGGGCAGAACCGGCGTCTGGAATTTCGCCAGCAACGCGTAGATCACCGCGCCGGCGAAGAAGGCCAGGATCAGGCTCAGCGGCAGCGGCTTGCCGAGGGGCAGCCCCCAGACAACAAGCTGGGGCTGTGCGCCGATCACGAAGCCGACCAACCAAGCGATCCAACCGGCCGGATTGAAGCCCGCGCGCGGCCCGCTCCAGCGGCCCTTGTTGATAAAGTACTCGGCGACCATCGCGCCGCAGATCGGCCCGAAGGAGGCACCGAAGAAGCCGAAGATCACCGGCAGCTTGAGCGCCACACCGGTCACGGCCAGAATAATGGCGATCACGCAGCCGATACCGCAAGAAACCCAAGGGTTGACTTTGGGCAGTGTGGTCTTGATGGCGTTGGCCGCGATCAGTGAAGAGAAGCAGCAACTCGGAAAGGCACAGATAGCCAACAGGAAGGCCAACACGCCACCTGCTTTGTCGCCGAACAGATTGGCCAGAAGCGCGACAGGATCCAATACCACCTTGCCTTGCGCCATCAGCTCTTTGCCGGCCGCCGTGCCGTAGAAGCCGGCGACGATCAGAGCCGCGACGCCAGCGGTCAGGACGATCGCTCCGAGGATGCCGACCAGACCGCCCATCACCACGTCTTTTTTGTTGCGTGCGTTGGTTCCAAAGTCCACGCCTGCCGCGCCAGCGGTGGCGGTGAAGCCGACGATGTGCGTGATCAGCGCAAAGATAATCGCCGTGCCGCCCAACGCCGGCAGCGCATCCGGATTACCTGCCTTGGCCGCCGCCACGAATGCAGCCGCATCAAATGAGCCGAGCCCGCCGATGGTTTTAGCCAGTGCCGCGAGCAGGACCAAGGCTGGCACGATCGGCAGCCAGGTGGAGATCATCGCCACATACTTGATGCCCTTGAGCGCCATCACGACGCTGCCCACACCCCACACGATCATGATCGCGTAGAGCCACGGCGATCCGGCCGGCAACTTCAGGAAAAGGTTCAGTGCGTAGGCCGCTCCCGCGATATTGACCGCCACCCAACCGAACTGCAACAGTCCCATCAAGAAGCCGGGCAGGAAAAATCCGCCCTTCGCACCGAAGGTTGAGGAGCCGACGATGTAGAGCGGCAGGCCGGTCTTCTGGCCCAAACAGCCGAAAACATGGTAAAAGAGCAGGTAGCAGATCGCGCCGCCCGCTATGATGCCGAGCAGAGCCACCGGCCAGCCGGCTGCGAAGATGCCGCCCGCGTTTCCGCCCAGAAGCGAGGCGGTCCCGGACCAGAAGACAAACCACAGGAAGACACCCGCGTAAGACGGGGCGATGTTCTTGTACCACGGCGCACGGTTGGTGGCCGGATTGGGTTGCGCGCACTCCAAATAGGCGGGCACAGTATTCTGCTCGTTCATGCAAGACTCCTTTTTATGGTGGTGTCGGATTTCTGCGGCGGTCCCGCGCCGCATGCCTCCGTTTCCAGCGAGTGGTGATCTATAGCGTAGGCGATACGTCAAAACGGGTCAAGCGTTTCTGGTGTCGCGACCCGTGTAGTTCGTGGGGACATTCGCCGGCATGCGTTTTCTCCAGCACTGGACGAGCGTCTACTCGTCCCCGCTCCGTCTCTTTTCGGCACTCGCAAGTGATCATCAAGTGCGGCGGCGTTTGTGCGATGGCGGGATCTTGAGGATGCCGCGGTATTTGGCAATGGTGCGGCGTGCGACGGTGATACCCTGCTCGGCCAGCTTCTCCTCGATCGCCTGATCGGAAAGCGGTGCTGTCGGGTCTTCGGCCTGCACGATACGCATGATCTGATCCTGCACCGCCTTGTTGGAGACGGCCACGCCGTCCTTGCCTTTCAGGCCGGGCGTGAAGAAGAATTTCATCTCAAACAGGCCGATCGGTGTGCGCATGTATTTGTTGGCCACGGTACGGCTGACCGTGGTTTCATGCACGCCCACTTTCTTAGCGACTTCGGCCATGGTCATGGGACGGAGAACCTCGATGCCCTTGTGCAGGAATTCGGTCTGGGCATCGACAATCTCCTGTGCGATCTTGCGGATGGTCTCTTGGCGCTGGTGGATGCTGCGGATCAGAAACGCGCCGGCCCGGATGCGTTCGCGAATGTAGGACTTGGTCTCGGCTGAAACGCTCGCGTCTTCCAGTAGCTTGCGGTAATGCGTGCTGATGCGGATGTGCGGCAGTTGGCCGTTGTCCACTCTGGCTACGAAACGCCCCTTTTCCCAAGTTACAAAAACTTCCGGCTCGACGTATTCTGTCACCTCGCTCTCAAAGGCTCGTCCCGGGCGGGGATTGAGGCTGCGCACCAGCGCGATCACATGCGCCAACTCATCGCGGTTCAGCGCGAGCGCCTTGCAGAGAAAACTTTCATCGCGCTCGCCGAGTTTCTCCAGATGCTTGTCGATCAGCAGACGCGCCTCGTCCTCCCACGGTGAATCTTCTACAAGAGTGAGTTGTTGCAGGAGACACTCGCGTAGCGTCCGTGCGCCGACACCGGGCGGATCGAACGACTGGATCACTTTAAGGACCCCGACAACCTCGCGTTCGCTACGGCCGGAGACCATGATGATGTCCGGCAGGCTGCCAGTGAAGTAGCCGTCATCGTTGATGTTGCCGATCAGCATCATGGCCAGATCCCGGTCTTCCGGCGACATCTCGGTCAGAACGAGCTGCTTCATCAGGTGGTCTTGCAGCGAATCTTTCTGGCGTATGGAGTCGAAAAGATACTGCCGCTTCTCTTCGGCGTCTTCGGACGACGGCGCGTTTTCCATGCCCTGCAGGAAGTAGTCGCGCCATTCGTCGTCCTGCCGCAGGATTGCGTCCACGTCGGGGTCGAAGTCGAGCTCCTTATCGGTGGGGTGCTCCTGCGGGTTTTCGGGCTGGACCTCAGACAGCAAGGCTTCGGTCGGATCTGTGACGTCGTCGATCGTCGGGTTGACGGCCATCTCTTTGAGAATCGCGGTACGCAACTCCATCACTGGCATCTGGAGCATCTCCAGTGATTGGCGCAGTTGCGGCGCAAGCGTCATCACCTGACGCTGCTGCTGGCTGAGACTAAGATATGGACCTGTCATGCGAGTGCCGTTCAGGAAGACGCCCATTCTCTGCAAGCATCATCCGTACCACGTTTTGTAAAATGCCAGTATCATAGTGGAACGGAGTCGAGGGAGCAAGCCTTCGCTCAGTGTTCTTGCCGCAAATGGGGCATCTTGGTAATCTCCAAGCCATGCAATCAGATGGTTTGCGTTTTGCGCGTACCGTGGGTAATCGGTTAGTGACAGGGGTGTGCGAAGGTCATGCGTTTCTGGTGAAAAGGGGAACAGAGAGTCGGGGGCGCGGGCGTCCTCGTCCGCAACAACGTGCCTCGCAAAAGGGTGTGGCACGGGCATCTTGCCCGTGTTTCATGGGCGGGACGCCCATGCTACGTTTTTTTTGCTCCCTTGGGAGCCAAACCGCGCATCGGAATCTCAATCGGTCTTTCACAGAGCGGGCGGGGACGCCCGCGCTCCCGACTGCGCACATACAAAACACGCTCCCGGCTCGCATGACCCCTGTCATTAACCGATTGCGCACCGCGGTGGCGTTTGTCCTGTCGGTGTGTTTAGCCTCGCGCTTGCTCGGGGGCGATAATGCCGGAGCCGACCTTGCAGGCCAATGGCAGCAGGCGCAGGCGGCTTTGGAACAGCGGGACTTCAAGGCGGCGACGGTGCTACTGGTGTCGATCGAGCAGGCGGCAATGCAGGAGCGGGAGTGGGGACACGCCGCGCGTGCCATTGCGCAACGTGTCGAACTGGAGGTGGCGACAAATGAAATGTCTTCCGGCTCATCCGCGCTGAAACTGAAGGATGCGGCGTCCCGTGCGCCGCTTCCCATGCGGGCCGTGCTGGAGGTCCTGGCCGCGCGCCGCTTCCGGTCGTATGCGGAACATCTTTTCGGCGGCCAAGAATGTGACGTTCCGGTAGTCGAAGGCATACCGCAGCAGCCGGAAGGTTTGCTGAACGAGATCGAGCAGTGCTACCGGCGCGCGATGGCTTTTGAGGAGGTGCTTAAGCGGATTCCCGTCGAGATGTACGGGGCCTTGTTTGATGAGGGTACCGTGGCGGATGCGTTACGCCCGACGCTGTTCGACCTCATTGCGTATGACCTGCTGGAGTTCTATGCGTGGTGCCGGGAGCGGAAGTTTGATGACACGGAGTCGGTGACACTGGACCCTGACGGTCCCGCCCTGCAAGATGTTGCCGGTTTCAGCCTTGTGATCCCCGATGAGGCAGCGCGCCGTTCCCGTGTGTTGCGGGCGTTACGCCTGTGGCAAACGTTGCTCGCCTTCCACGTGGACGACAAGGATCCCGCCGCGTATGCTGATGCTGATTTGAACCGCCTGCAGTTCTGCTATCCACTGGTGGCGGGTGAAAAGAGGGAGGAGCGATACTGCGCGGCGCTGGACCGGTTCGCGCACAAGTGGCGGACGCACGAGCTGTCGTCGCGTGCGTTCGCCCTCCGTGCGCAACTCGCGTTCGATGCGGGGGATGCCGCTCTGGCGCATGTCGTTGCGCAGAAGGGCGCGTCCGCATATCCGGCGAGCATCGGTGCTGCGCAATGCCGTAATCTGATCGCTCGAATCGAGGAGCCTTCTCTCGCGCTCGCTTCAGAACGTGTCTGGTGTGCGCCGTGGCCGCAGTTCGAGATCGCCTACAAGAACCTGACGCAGCTTCATTTCCGTGCGGTGCGTGTGCCGTTCGACGAGGCGTTTGTGCCGCGCCGCACCCGGCGGTCGGCGGAGGACGCGACGCCATTGCAGTGGCTGGCGCGCAAGCCGCTGAAGCAGTGGGGAGTGGCGTTGCCGCGGGTGGGGGATTATCGGGTCCACAGCCATCGCACGTCGGTGCCGCAAGACTTCCCGAACGGACTCTACGCGCTGTTCGTTTCGCCGGACGCATCTTTCGAGGCCGGGGGTGCGCCGATCATGTGGGAGACGTTCAGGGTCTCGCGTCTGGCGTTGGTGGTCGATCAGAAACCTGATCGCGTCCATGGGTATGTGTTGACGGCGCGTGAGGGCGAACCGGTTCCGGCGGCGCGTGTTACGGCGTGGCGCAAACAGGTGGAAGGAGGCTTCAAACGCGAGCGGATGATGATGACGGCGGAGGACGGCGGATTCGCTGTGCTCGGCGGTCGCGCAGGGGAGATCATGATTCTTGCCGAACGGCAGGACGATGCCGCGCAAACGTGGATGCCGCTTTGGAAGGGGAATGCGCGCATGCGTTTTGAAGCCCCCGTGACGTGCGCTGCATTCGTGACCGACCGTGACGTATACCGCCCCGGCCAGACTCTGCGCTACCGGGGGTTCTTCTGGAAGGATGACCCGGCGGCGCACAGCGTGTATGCGGCGGCCGGTTTGCGCGTCAAGATCGCAGGGGTGGATGCATCGGACCGACGTTTGGCCGGGCGGGAGGTTGCGTGTACGCCATTCGGATCCTGCTCGGGAGAGATGGTCATTCCTGATGACACGCCGCCCGGCCTCTTTACGCTTGCCGCCGAGGGGATCGGATCGACCTCGGTTCAGGTTGAGGCCGCCGATCCTTCGGCGCTGGATGTTACGTTGGCGCTGCCCCCGCCCGGCGCACGGCTCGGAGATGTGCTGACCGTCAGCGGGAGAGCCGTCCGGGACGGTGCGGCGGTGCCGGGTGCCCGCGTGTCGTGGCGGGTTGCGTGGCATCGAGAGGGGGCCGATCCGTGTATGGCGGCGCCGTTGGCCGCCGGTTCAACTGTGAGCGATACGCAAGGCGTGTACACCGTGACCTTCTTCGCCAAGGCACCGCCGCAGCGAGAAGAGGCCGATCCTGCGGCATGCGTGTTCACCGTGACGGTTGAGGCGACAGCCGCCGACGGGGGGAGCGGACGCGCGGACCTGCCGGTGGTGCTGGGCGAGACAGCGTGGCTCGCGCAGATTGCGGTCGACGCTTGGCAGACCGTGTCGCAACCCGTCAGATTCGAAGTCGGCGTGCAGGCCTTGGATGGCACGGCCATCATTACGCCCGGCAAATTGCGGATTGTTCAACTCAAGCCGTCAGAGTGGGTTAAGCGGTCCCCTTTGCCGCTGCTCGACGATTCGGCCTCGGGGGTCTGCCGTGTCGATGACGGCGAGGACCCCGTTGAAGCTTGGCCGGAAATGCGGACGTTGGGCGAAGAGCGCGTACAGACCGGCACCAACGGGGCTGCCTCCGGCTTGGTACCATTGCCTGTCGGCGTGTTCCGGCTGACTTACGAAACGCGCGATCCCGCCGGACGGCGCGTGACCGCGCGGCGGAATGTGCGGGTGCTCGATCCGGATGCGCGATGCCTGCCCTTTACGGTGCCCGTACATGTCGCGGCCGAATCGTGGCGTGTGCCTGCGGGCGATCGCTTCCGCGCGGTTTGGGGCAGCGGTTACGCGCGCGCCTCCGCGTTGATGCTGGCGGAGTCGGATGGATTCGAACTGCTGCGGATGCGCACCGATCCCGAAGTCACGCAACAATGGTTCGAACTGCCTGTCGACACTGCGGCGCGCGGTGGGTTTTGGTTTCGCACGTTGTGTGTACGCGAGAACCGCGCCTACACGTATGAGCGCCGGGTAGAGGTGGTGCGTCGCGATCAGAACCTCTCTCTGGCGGTGGAGGGCTTGCCGCCTGCAGGGTGTCCGGGCGAGCGGATCACCTGCACGGTCAAGGTGACGGGGCCGGACGGCGCGGGTTGCGCGGCCGAACTTTTGGCGTTGCTCTCAACCGAAGATGTCCCCGCCATATCGGCATGGTGGGAGACAGACAACGACAACCAGACCGGCGCGTGTACGACGAATGTCGGGTTCCAGTTTCAAAACCACGGTGTGCAACTGGCGCAGTTGTGCGGCAGTTGGCGTGATGACCGCGAGCCGGATACATGGCGCTACCGTACGTGGCGCACGTATGACATTGATCCGCCAAAAGACGATGCGCAGTCCGATGCGGAGCATGTACGCATACCAACGATGCCGATTCAAGAGACCAGCGTGGACGGTACGGCCGGAGCGCGTAGGGCGGCGGTGTGTACGCCGCGCTTTTTCCTGCCGCAAGCGGTGTCCGACAGCGAAGGTTCGGTCACTCTTTCGTTTACCGTGCCGGAGGCGCCCGGACGCTGGCGGTTGTCACTTTTTGCGCATGACGCACGTCTACGCTGCGGTAGGCTGGACCTCTCCCTTTGAGGGGCGGTTGTCACGGTGCCTGTTTTGGTGTAGAATAGCCGGAGTTAGTGCGTTTTGTCCTGTTAACGAGGAGGAAGATTGTGAATGGTATGAGGTTGGGAACGGCACTGTTCAGTTTTGCGATAGTTGTTGCTTTGTCTGCGCATGCGCAGCTTGCAAATCAGGATTTCGAGTCGGGACTTGGCGCATGGAGCGTAAACGGTTCTTGGGGTACCACAACCGCCGACGCTTGGTCGCCGGCCCGTTCCGTGACGGATAGTCCCGGCGCTTATTATGCAAACAACGCCGACACCACGCTGACGCTGACTGCGCCGCTCAATCTCTCGACGTCTACGCGCCCCGCGCTCCGTTTCTATCACCGGCATGAGCTGGAGCAATCGTACGACTGGGCACGGGTCGAAGTCTCCACAGACGGAGGTACCACTTGGAGCGAGTTGGCCGCTTACACCGGTTCGCGTGCCGCATGGGCGCGCGAGCAACTCGACCTGACCTCCTGCGCTGGACAGTGCGCCGTCAAAATACGCTTCCGCCTCGTGACCGACGCCTCGGTCGTCATGGACGGCTGGTACATCGACGACGTGCTCGTCGGCGAAGCTCCGCAGCCGCCTGTCTTGACCAACGCCACGGCGCAGGGCGTCAGCGCCGTCAATCTCGCCTGGTCGCCGAGCCCGTCCGCTGCTGTCTCGACGTACCGCATCTACCGCTCGGCGACGGCGCAGTTCGACTGGCGTAACGCCACGCTCGTCGGCGAAACCCCGGCATCCACAACGCTCTTCACCGACATCACCGTCGCGCCTAAGATGCAGTTTCACTACATGGTTATGGCTCTCACGTCGGAGGGCTTGCATGCCATGAGCGACGAGAAATCCGTGTCGCTGCCGCCCGGCATGGACTATCCCTTCATCGACACGGTTGAGACCGACGGCGCATATTGGGTCGGTGACGGTGGCTGGGCGCGTTCGGATGAACGCGCCTGCTCCGGCACACGCGCTTGGAGCGACTCGCCCGGAACGCTCTATCCAAACTCCAGCAACGCCGGCCTCAGTCTTGCCGCGCCGCTCAATCTCGCCGCTGCGCAGGCTCCCCTGCTCTCGTTCCGGCAGCAGTGCGACATCCGCTCCGGCGACTCCGCCGTGGTCGAGGCCTCCATCAACAATGGTACCGACTGGACCGCGCTCAAGACCTATACCGCCATCACCGCTACCAATGCCTGGAGCCGTGAGCGTATCAGTCTCTCCGCTTATGTGGGGCAGCCCTCCGTGCTGTTGCGCTTCCGTCTCACCACCAGTCCCGCCGATCAGGCGGACGGCTGGTGGCTCGACGATATCTCCGTCGCCGAAGCACCGCCCGCTACTTCCTCGCTTCTCGTCGATCAGGCGACGTCGCACACCCTGCGTCTCTCCTGGCCGCAGAGCACCGCCGCGCAATTCTCGCACTACGCCATCCACCGTGTGCAAGCCTCCAGCGGTGTCACGCCCAACTCGCCCTGCGTCGTTACCATCAACGACCCAGGGCAGACTGAATGGATTGACACTGGCCTTGCGCTGAATACCGAATACACCTACCGCGTCTACGTTGTCTCGCCCTACGGCACCTATTCCGAGGATGGCGCGGAGTCTTCCGCGCGCACGCTCAACAACCCCCTGCCGTTCGTCGACGGTTTCGAAGACGGCGACCTCAGTTGGAATTTCAGTGGCCTTTGGGGGATCACCACTGAGACCAATGCCACCGGCAATGCCTGCCTGACCGACTCGCCCCTCGGCTTCTACGCCACCTATCTCAACAGCGGCAATAACTACGCACTCACGGCTGTCAACCTCACCGGCGCCGCATGGCCCGTGCTGCGCTTCAAAGACCGCCACGCCTTCTACGACGTTTCGTCCGGCGACTACGGCATCCTCGAGGTCTCGCCCGACGGATCGGGCTGGACGCGCGTCTACGCCGTCAGCGGCGCACGCGCCGAGTGGGCCGAGCAGGCCATTGATCTTTCACGCTGGCGCGGGCAGGCCAACCTCCGCATCCGCTTCTATATCAGTAGCGACGGCGGCGGCGCCGGCGACGGCTGGCACATCGACGACGTGAGCGTGGCCGAGCACACGCCTGGTGCCGCGCAGGCGCTGCCCTTTATCGAGCGCTTCGAGGACGGACTCGCCAACTGGCTCAGCGGCAGCTGGGGCGCGTCGCCGAACGCCTTCGAGGGCGGCGGCGCCGCCGAGGGCTACCCCTGCCGTTGGACCGCGCAGAACCGCTCGAGCTACTGGATCGTCCTCGGCCGTGAGCTCAACCTTTCCGGTGCCGCCGCGCCGCAGGTCACGTTCTGGATCCGGCGCAGCCTGGGCGACGACAACGCCCGACTCTACCTCACCATCTCGAAGGACGGCGGCGTGAACTGGCACAATCTGAGCGGACACCCCACGCACAGCACAACATGGACGCGCCATCAGTTCGCCATCCCCGCCGAGTACCGCGTCGCCAACCTGCGCCTCGCCTTGCACGCCTACGCCTACTACGATACTGGTGCCAAGCTGCAGGTCGACAAGCTCACCGTCGAGGAGTCGCCCCCCGCCGTGACACTCGCGTCGCCCGTCCCGTCACTCAAGAGCGTGGCGCTCACATGGTCGCCTTACGCGGGCGACGGCTTCCAGCGCTACGAGGTCTTCCGCCACACCGCGCCGGGGGTCAACGAGGCGCACACGCTCATCGCGACCTTCACCGACCCGTCCACGACCGCCTTCACCGACACCGGCCTCTCCATCGGCAAGACCTATCACTACCGCGTCTACGTCGTCAACACCAACGACACCTACGTGGGTTCCAACGAGGCGCAGGCCACCACCGTCCCGCTCCTGCCGCCGCTGGAGGACGCCTTCAACGACCTCTCGCTCTGGGACACGCTCGGCGGCTGGGGCATTGAGACCAACGGCGCCGAGGTCTGCCTCACCGACTCGCCCGGTGTGCAGTACGCCACCTATCTCAACAGCGGCAACAACCATGCGCTCACGGCCGTCGACCTTACCGGCACCGCGTGGCCCGTGCTGCGCTTCAAGGACCGCCACGCCTTCTACGACGTTTCGTCCGGCGACTACGGC
>Ga0255343_1005113_pt1 | contig 12477 bp, 8 predicted proteins | sample wastewater_treat_4_FD_192413 | JGI IMG/M metagenome (GOLD analysis project Ga0255343, IMG submission 192413) | Wastewater microbial communities from Lulu Island WWTP, Vancouver, Canada - plant16 | ecosystem: Engineered > WWTP > Wastewater > Unclassified | place: Canada: Vancouver, British...
GCACGTTAAGATCAAGATGTCCCCCTTACCCCGCGGGACTGGATTCGAGTTCATACAGACCATTTTCGGGGGCTCCGTTCCCTATAACTACATCCCGTCCGTGGAGAAAGGAGTCCGCTCTGCGCTTAAAAAAGGCGTGTTGGCCGGTTACCCGGTAGTAGACGTGAAGGTTGACCTCTACGATGGGTCTTACCACGAAGTGGACTCCTCGGATATGGCCTTCCAGATCGCGGCGATTCAGGCTTTTAAAAAAGCGATGTCTATGGCGAAGCCCACGTTGTTAGAGCCGATTATGGAGGTGGAAGTCAGTGTGCCGGATGAAAACGCCGGAGATGCGATGGGCGAAATCACCTCCCGTAGGGGTAGGCCGTTGGGGATGGAAACGGGAGCAAAAGGTTTTCAGGTCGTGAAAGCCAAAGCGCCCTTCGCTGAAATGCTGGACTTCTCAAATAAACTCGGATCGATTACCAGTGGGAAAGGGCATTTCACGATGAAGTTTTCCGAGTATTCCGAAGTGCCTGGAAACATTCAAGAAAAGATCGTGGCGGAACGGAAAAGAGAACAAGAGGAAGCGAATAAGTAGAACGTCCTTCCACACAAGAGGCACGGGGGGCTTGACCTGTTTGAAAACCCTCAACAGATATATTATGAAAAGCGCGATGTTTCCTTTCGTTTTGGGTCTGGGAGGATTCATTGTTTTTGTCAGTATCGAATTACTTTACCAGCTTTCAGAGGTTATCGTCAGTTATAAAGTGCCTATCTGGCGATTATTTGAGCTCCTGTACTACAATGTCCCGATGTTTACGGTGATGGGCGTTCCCGTCGGTGTTTTATTGGCGCTCTTTTGGATTCTCTCTCAAATGGGCTCGAATTCCGAACTGATGGCTTTACAGGTACACGGTGTCTCCTTCAAGAAAATCGTCATCCCGTTTTTGATATTGGGCCTGATATTCAGCGTGTTCTCGTATCTGCTCAGCGATTTCGTGGTCCCGGACTTCAACCATCGCGCGTCAGTCACATTGACCAGGTATGTCTTCAAGCAGCCCGAGAGCACGATCAAGGCCAATCAGTTTTTAGACGTGGGAGATAACCGTTATTTTTACGTTAAGCGATTTGACACCGAAAAGGCGACTTTCGAGGACGTTCTCCTTTACGACCTGTCTCAGTCGGATATGCGCATCTATTACGCGCGACAAGCAATTAAATCCGAAGACACCGGACGCTGGAAGCTGGTGGAAGGGCGGGTCTTCACGATGGACCGTCAGGGATTGATGAAGCTGGACACCGTCTTTCAGGAAACGGAGATCGACCTGACGAAAGACCTCGACGAATTCATTCGAGACACCTCCAAAAGAGCGCAGGACCTTACTTCCAAAGAACTGTGGGTAAAGATCGAAGCTTATAAAAAAATGGGCATCCGCACGAATTCTTTGGAGGTCGAGTTTCATACCCGATTCGCAAACGCTCTGGGGCCGATCATCGTCGCCTTCCTCGGTGTTCCCTTGTCACTCACCTTCAATATCAAAAGCAAATCGTGGAGCGTCATCTTCACCTTCATTTTAATCGTGCTGTACCAGGGTAGCGGAGCGTGGATGTCCGCCTTAGGGAAAGACGGGGAAACGTTGACCCCCTTTCTCGCCTCTTGGCTGCCGGACATCGGTTTCGCCATTATTGGGTTCATTCTCTTCATCCTTTTGGACACGAAACTGATGTATCGACTTAAAGAGATGTTCAGCCGATTGTTCACCTTTTCCGTCGCCTCAAGAGTCTTCATCCTCCTCCTCTTTCTTTTTTTTTGGCAGGTGACGGGTTTTTGTAATAATCAGACAACCTCGAAGACAGGGACCGATACGACCGCTGTCGCCACACCAACGGCACCTCCGAAAGCGCCGAAGGAACCCGCCCCTTCCCTGCCGACGACGAACCCGTTGATCCCTGCGTCTGACGAGCTTCTGATAAAGATCAGTGCCGACGAGATGGACTATAATGGACGCGAGAAAACGATCACGCTTACGGGCAACGTCATCATCGAATACGATCAGATGACCCTTCAAGCGCCCAGAGTGACCGCTTACCTAGAAAACGAGGAGTGGGTAGATTACTTCCTTGCTGAGTCCGAAGGCGCGACGAAGGTGACGCTCAAGCAAGAAAAAGAATACTACCAGGCTCAATTGGTCAAAGCTTACGTCAAACGGAACGCCTTTTTTTTGTACCACTTAAGAGGGACCTTTAAACAAAAGAACCAAAAGGGGCAAGAAAAGCCCTTGATCCTCGTTTCAGATAAGAGCCGGAGCAAGACCTTCGTGAACAAACACGTCACCGAAGTCCAAACTGGATATTTAACCACTTGTGATTTGGATAAACCACACTACCGGTTCGAGGCGGGCTACATCGTAGTCAAGGAATCGAAAGAGATCATCGCATACGACCTGTTGCTCTATGTTCTCAATATCCCGATATTGCCTTATCCAGTATATTTCGCCGATATGACGAAAGAGAAGCAACCGGTCGAGATCTCCTTTACTTTAAGCGGAGAGGGCGGTCTACAGACGCATTTGGAATACACCTATCTCGATCGCGCGAACGAGAAAGGCGTCATCAAATTCGACACCGTTGAGAAAGGGCCAAAAAAAGGCGCGACAATAGTGACAGAAAACAAGTTCGCGCTCCCGTTTGATATCATAGGATACCTGAATATGACTCATAAATCCACCAACGATTTCAAGGATCAAACTCGAATCCTCGATTTCAATGTCAGTAAAACTTTCGAGAATAAACTCATAATGAAAGCCTACTATAAATCCACACGTGTCCTGGAAAACGAAGCGACCTCCAAGCGTGATGGCAGCGTCGGGCTGGAGTTTTCCGGCCCTTTTTTTTTGAAAGGGCTCAGCTTTTCATTGAAGGCGAACAGGACAGAAAATCGCTCCTTGACCGCTTCAAAAAACACTTACGAGTTTCCGACCTTTACAATCGGCAGCTACTCGCAGGTGTTGTTCAAAGATTTCTATCCCGTCACGATCACGTTAGACCCTTTCTCCCTCACCGGAAAGGCGGTGACTCCCGCGGCGACATCGATTGTAGAAGCCTTGGACGTATTGGATTATACGACTCATCAAAGTATAAAGATCGGTTATAGCGCACTTAAGGTCGACGACGTCACGCTCGTTAAGCCCATGAAAACCGACCTGGTGCTCGACATGGATTTCAACAAAAGAGATTTCACCAACTATTTCATAATAAAAAATACCGTTCCGTTTCAGAATGTCGGTTTCCAATTTGGGCAGAAAGACAAAGCCTTCGTAGGTTTTGACAGCGCATACACCGTGCGTTTGGGATATATCCGTCACAGAAACAACCAAACGGCTTGGCGGTATTCCGAAAACGTCCTGTCGGAAGCATCGGTGAACCTGTGGTGGCTCAATCATCAAATGACGCACAACTACGTTTTTCTCATCGCCGATGGAGAAAACTATTCGGCGTTGGGAGAGGACGTCGCAGAAAGAAACGCGCTCAGCATGACGACCATCTTACAGGTCCCCTTTCTGTTTTCCAAGTTCACTTTGAAGAACGGTTTCGATTTTATGAAGAAAAGCGATCGGATGAGCGACCCGACATTAATATCGAATACGACGATCAAAGTACAGCAACTGTCATTCGATATGACCACCACCAGTCCCTACAGTTTGGAACTGAAACAATTTGTCAGCACCGTGTACACTTTCAACCTCACCCATCCCTATGGAAACTCAAGCCTGGATTTCACCTACGTTTACGAGCAGCCGGATGAGAAGAATAAGAAGAAGGGGGAGGAGTGGAAGGGGCCGGTAGACAAAATCACAAACTCCAACTCGCTCAGATTCAACAACTTAGGTCTCGTGAGCTCTTTCACCGAAGATCTTAATTTCACCTGGACAACATCTGGGACGGCAACTGAAACCGGGGGATTTGAGCTCAATAAGCTAATACAAAAAAACACTCTAAAATTGAAAGGGTTCGGTACCCTGAAATCTCTACAAAACACCTTTGATTTTGAATACTTTCCTCAAAAACCCGCTAAAGACCGTTGGTCTTATATCAACGATGACTTATCTCTTGAGTTCGACAAGTTCACAACTACTATGACTTTGAAATGGAAACCACGCAAGTCGATGTACCTCGGATTGGTCGGAACTTTTCCAGGGTTCTCTTTTAAGTTCGACACCAATTACAACATTGAAACCTTCGCGTTTCAAAGTATGGGGCTCACGCTAAATAAAGACCTCCATTGCTGGGAAAACACGACGGAAATAAAGTTCGATTATATCGATTCAAAATTTAAGCTGGCGAGCTTCGCGACCACCTTCCGTATAAAATCCTTCACAGAAAAATTCTTTAGGGCCGATCCGGTGAAGAAAACTTTCGACCTTTCCATTTTTTAAAAGAACGAATATCCACAAGCCGAGAGGCGCAAGTTTCGTGTTCGACACGGAGCTTTTTAAGCAGGAATTTTCTGGCAATTCGGGCAATAGTATACGCTACCGCCCATATAAGCCTCTTTCGCGATCGTTTCGCCACATCTAGGGCACGGTTTTCCGGCAGTGTTTTTACTCATCTGAGTTTGGTATCCGCCGCAGGCCCCAAAAAGATCTCTTTCAGTATCCCGGCCTCCAAATTCGGCCATTTCCTTTAGGGTTGTTTTCAAGATTTTATACAATAACGATTTCTCCTCTTTTGTCAAGGTCCCGATTTTTCGCTTCGGATGCAAACCCGCCCGGAATAGGATATCCTGCAAAACACCGTTACCCAAGCCGGGAATCCGCTGCTCTGTGGCCAAGAATCCCTTCGCAGGCATTTTCTGCATATCCGGATTGTCGATTAACTCCTCAAAATATTGTTGGTTAAACGCATCAGACAACGCGAACGGCTTCGATTTCGCGCTCAGGTAATACGGATTGTCGAAACTCCCGCTTGGGAAACACCAAAGCCCGCCATACATCTGTACAACCGCGCTGAGATACGAGCCGTCTTCAAAACCGATGAGAAGCTGGTCCTTTTTCGGAACGGTAGAGTCCGTTGGACAGAAGGTTAAACGGATGCCATCCCCGAACAGAATCACAGCTCCCGAGGCGCAGATTTCGACCATACTGCCGATCCCAGTCGCGAATTCGATCTTTTTGCCCGTTAACAACTTCGGATAGTCTTCCGGACGTTCGTAGTACCACGCCATTTTGTGTGGCGTTCGCTGGGGCAACACTTTTGTGACCGTTTTTCCCCGCAAGGATTGTGAGATTTGCTTCGCTAAAACGACTGATTCTGGTATTTCGATCATACGCGACCTCCTGCGAAAACTTTTTTAAAATAGGCATCACTTATCCTGAAAACGATTATATCACCAAAAAACCGCCGTGTGGGTCAAGTTATGGGGTGACATAACAAAGGGGTTCATTGCGGGGTAACCAACTGGATCCCGCGAAACGCCTTTTGTTCTTTTTACATCGGTCCAGGAGCGCCCTGAGAACGCCGGACTTTAGTCTGGCATGTGTTTTCTTTTTCCCGGAGAGCCCTGTCCCTAGTCAGCTTTTCCACTGTGTTCTCTGTGCCCTCTGTGCGAACCCTGTTTTTCAAGACATATACAAAACCGTATCGCGCCCCCGCGGAAAGAATGAGCGCTTACGCCGCGTTGACCGTGTGTGGTTATCGCGGGGTAAGTGGCTTTTACGACCCCGCGATACGCCTTTTGTTCTTTTTACATCGCCCCGGGAGCGCCCTGAGAACGCCGGACTTTAGTCCGGCACGTCTTTTCTTTTTCCGGGAGAGCCCTGTCCCTAGTCAGCTTTTCCACTGTGTTCTCTGTGCCCTCTGTGCGAACCTTGTTTTTCAAGACATATACAAAACCGTATCCCGCCGTCGCAAAAAGAAGAATCGCTTACGCCGCGATGACCGTGTGGGGTTATCGCGGGGTAAGTGGTTTTTACGACCCCGCGATACACCTTTAGCCCTTTCTACGCGAGATGAGCCTGTGCAAATGCATATCGCGCCGTCGCAAAAAGAAGGGGCGCTTACGCCGCGATGACCGTGTGGGGTTATCGCGGGGTAAGTGGTTTTTACGACCCCGCGATACGCCCTTAGCCCCTTCTTTCTTGGACGCAATAGGCCCGTGCAAAAGCGTATCGCGCCGTCGCAAAAAGAAAGGGCGCTTACGACGCGATGACTAGAGAGACAAAGAATTGAGCGATCGATTCTGGCCTTGTTTCTTGGCGGCCCCTCATAACGTGACGCACACGAACGCTCGAATGATAAGAGAACTCAGGTATAATCGCTGAAGAGAAACAGAACGAAGGATACGCGCCACATCGTGAAAACTTAGAATAGAGAATCCGATTCTTATTCAATGTGCCGGGAGGTTTGATGACGTGGGCAACAAAAGCAACACCCGATTGTTCAATGGCATTGCCCCCATCTACGGATTATTTTATCGTCGTCAGAAATCCGAATTTCGGAAGGTGTTGGAACGCGCTCACCATGTTTTAGATCCTCGGCGCTTTAAAACCGTCCTCGATGTCGGATGCGGAACGGGGGCTTTGTGCGCGGCTCTCTATGAAAAAGGCTTCGACGTGACCGGTATCGATCCGGCAGAAAATATGCTGAAAATCGCGAGAAAAAAGGCAAGGCACACCCAGATTCGGTTCATTCAAGCGAGCGTTTTGGAGGGACTCCCTTTCGCGGACCGTGCTTTTGATCTCTCGATCGCCTCTTATGTCGCACACGGTCTGAAACCGCAAGACCGGCAGCGCCTATATGCGGAAATGAGCAGAGTGACGAAGTCCCAGGTCATCGTCTATGACTACAATGCGAAACGCGGGCTGTTGACCACGGTGATCGAGTGGTTGGAAAGAGGCGACTATTTCAACTTTATCCGCCTCGCGGAATCGGAAATGAAATCGTGTGTCTTCTATTTGAAAGAGTGTTTTTCGGAAGTCCGGGTTTTGGAAGTGGGAAAGCGGGCGGCTTGGTATATCGGAAAACCAGCCCGATAAGGGCGGCGTTACCCGAAATTGAGACGATACTTTTACCTCGTAGAGCAGAAGATGTTTTAATAACGGATCAATTGACAAAACCAAAAATATGAGCAGCCGGTTGGGAATTGACGTCAGAAAAAGTGGTATGATTAGAACAACCTGCTCACGAAGGAGGATCACCAAATGGAAAAGAAATACCTGAACCCGTTGATCGACTATACTTTCAAGAAGGTATTTGGAAATGAGAAGCACAAAGAGATCCTGATCCATTTTCTAAACTCCTTAGGTATTGGAAGCCAAGGGCATAAGATCGCCGACGTACGCATACTCGACCATACGATTGAAAAACGGTTCAGGCCGAACAAGAATTCGATAATGGACATCAAGGCAACGTTTAGCAACGGGGAGCCGGTGAACATCGAGGTGCACATACTCCCATACACACACGTCGCTCAGAGGGCGACATACCATTTAGCGAAAATGTATTCGGATCAAGCGGAGCAAAGCGATGATGACGACAAGCTGCACAACACCGTCGTGGTGAATGTTTTAGGGCACAATCAGTTTGAGCACGACAAGATCCATTCGGTCTATCGGATGCTGGACTCAAAAACGTGTGAAAAGCTTTGTGATACTCTGGAGATACACTTTTTAGAGATGCCAAAGATTGGCACGAGTTCGCAAAAATTAGGTAAAGAGCTGACGGGCTGGTTATTATTCTTGACCGACCCGGGAAACCAACGGACCATTGAGCTTGGGAAGGAGGTAGGAGAGATAGGACAAGCGATCAACCTTTTAGAAGAACTGAGCCAGAGCCGAGAAGAGCGGGCGATAGCGGAAGAGCGTGAGAAAGCGCTTAACGATGAGCGTTCCTTTGGGAACGTCGAATAAAAAAAGGATATAGACAATGGCGGGAGAAAGAGTAATTTTTTAATCGCCAAAAAGCACGAACTTAAAGTGAAGGACTTATCGGAGGTCTCGGCGATCACAGGAGTATCTCTCGACAACCAGATGAGCATCGATATCACAGGGTTGTAGAAACCGGGCGGTCCTTCTCGTTCGCCGATCGTTCTATCTAGAAACACGCGAGGGATACTAGACAGACAAATCCGGGCGGTTGATCGTATTAGCCGGAAGAAAGACCTTTTTCCCTCAATGCCCTATCTTTTCGAACTTTACTGTTTGTGAGGTTTGCAAAAAACCCATAAGACCCTCTATTGGTAATCGGTTTTAAACTGGATAAGAATTCAGGTGTCTTCGATAGTAGTCAAGCTCGAGCGCATCCGGCTCAGTGGCCAAAATAGCGGGTAGGAGCGCTTTATAACCGTCAAGCCCGCTTTTTGAAGTAGGTGACTTTCTTGAAATCGATCCTATGGATAATAGTCTTTCTTTCAGTGATACTGATACTCGTTTTTGCTCAAGCGAACTTGATCGCAGAAAAAAAGGAGACAACGATGACTAGCGACGGAATCAGAGAGTACTTATGGAAAAACGCCCAGAAAGACAAGAGAATACTGTACTTGGCTGGCGGGTGTTTCTGGGGTGTTGAAGGCTACTTCAAAAGAATCCCCGGGGTGTTGGAGACACGTACCGGGTACGCAAACGGATTGACGGAAAATCCAACCTACCAAGAGGTCATCGGCGGCTCAGGCCACGCGGAAACGGTAAAAATCGTATACAATGAGAACGTCATACACCTCGAGGAGTTGATTCTGCATTTTTTAAGAATCATCGACCCGTACTCGGTGAACCGTCAAGGCAACGATGTCGGGGTACAGTATCGTTCCGGCGTTTTCTATCCCGATGAAACTCAGCGTCAGAGGGCTCTCGCCGTGATCCAGCAATACGAAACCCAACAGAGAAGAAAGACCGCGATAGAGGTCACACCATTGGCCGGGTTTTATGATGCCGAAGATTACCACCAAGACTACCTCGACAAAAACCCTTACGGTTATTGTCATATCTCCCTGAGAACCGCGGCTGAACCGCTAATCCCTTACAAGATCCACAAAGACGGTTCTCCAGACGCCTTGAGACTCAGAATCGGTGATCTCGCATATAACGTGACTCAGAATTCTTCCACCGAGCGGGCTTTCTCTAGTATCTACGATAATTTCTATGAAAGGGGCATCTACGTGGACATCGTAGGAGGGGAGCCGCTTTTCTCTTCGGATGCGAAATACAAATCCGGAAGCGGGTGGCCCAGTTTCACCAGGCCAATCACCGCCGACGCCTTGGAATACGTTGTAGATGAGAGCTATGGTATGCAAAGGATAGAAGTGCGCAGCCGGCAGAGCGGGTCGCACCTGGGCCACGTTTTCGACGACGGCCCGCGCGAAAGCGGCTCCCTCCGTTATTGCATCAACGGCGCCGCTTTGCGTTTCATACCGTACGATGCTATGGAAAGAGAAGGGTACGGCGCCTACAGAATTTTCGTGAAGTAGTCTGCCGCAGAAGTTGCTACGCGATCAAACCCTACACGAAAAGCGCACGACACGTACGGTTTATCTTTGGCGCGGCGATATGCTTATTGTGTGGGAATAATATCGATGTGTAGCAAAAAAAAAGCGAATGAGGATGACCGTATGTGTGATCGCGCAGCAAGTGGTTTTTACGACTCCGCGAAAAACCTGCCAACTTAAAAGGTGGCGTTCTCAGAGAACATGCCGAACTAAAGTTCGGCGTTCCCAGGGCGTTCCCAGGAGTTCCCTAGCGTATCGCGCCGTCGCGAAAAGAAGGGGCGCTTACGCCGCGATGACTCCATAGACCAAAAATCGTGCGGACGACGCTGGTCTTGTTTCTTGGTGATACCTCATAACTTGACACACACTGTATATTTATTATGTCGTTTTATGAGGTATAGTATGAAATAATATATACTGGTATAAGCGAAAAACGGAGGTGCGTGATGGATATCTTAGAACTGTTCAATATGCTAACCAATGACAAAACGTTGGATAGCCTTGCTGGTAGCGTCGGGGCCACTAAAACGCAAACAAAACAATTGGTGGATTTGGCTATGCCTACAATGATGAAGGCAATGGATCGAAACACCGGCGTGTCGAAAGGGGCGGACGGGCTGCTGAAAGCGCTGAAACAGCACCAGGATGACGATGTTAAAAAAATGGTTATGGACTTCAATACCGTCGACAAAGTCGATGGCTCGAAAATCGTCAATCATATTTTCTCACAAAAAACCGAGCAGGTCGAAAAAAACCTGGCTAAGCATACGTCGCTGCAAAAGGATCAGGTATCCAACGTGCTCAGTCAATTGGCCCCTATCTTGCTCGGGGCTTTGGGCAACCAACAGAAAGGGCAACCCGTGGATGTCTCCAATCTATCGAGTTTTTTGAACGGCACGATGGAGAAAACGGGTCAAACCGGGATGATGAGCTTGGTTGAATCGTTATTGGATAAAAACAAAGACGGGAACATCTGGGACGACATCCTACGCTTTTTCGCGGGCTTATTCAAAAAGAAATAAGCCAAACCGTAGTTTTATAGCGTGAATTGCGAGTAATGCCGCTCAACACCCTCTATGGATCTTGTTTCCTTGTAAGCGTGGCTTGAAACTGTAGAGCTAGCAACTAGATTCGGGATTGGCCATATTTGCGTGCGAACGAGGGAACTTGGGTTTCTCGAAATGTTCTCAGAGGAGGAAAAATCGCTTTGGGTCGGAAGACCCACGCCGGTCCGAGTACCTATCCGGTCGATCTGTTGCGTTTGAGAGGTACATACGACCGGGCGAGAAGGAAGAGGTTTCTATAGACAAGGATAGCCTGGTGTCCACAAAGGATTTTTCGATGAAACCTATAAGGTCGAGTGTAGATAATATATTGCGAAAATCAAACACCCGTGAACTCGCGCTCACGGGGCTATTCGTTTCCCTAACCGCGGTAGGGTCTCAAATTAGTATCCCGCTGGGTCCAGTCCCTTGGACATTGCAAGTGTTTTTCGTTTGTTTGACCGGCGTCTTCTTGCCCGCAAAGGAAGCCTTCTTCGCGCAGAGCCTGTACCTTCTTCTCGGGCTCTTGGGTTTTCCAGTTTTTTCAAGATTTGGTTCGGGAATTCCGTTTCTTTTTGGCCCTACCGGCGGTTTCTTGCTCACCTTTCCCTTGATGGCGTTTATAATCGCGAAAGCACGAAGTCTTGCCGCTTTTGCGGCAACTTGTTGTTTAAGCCTCGCCCTGCTCTATCTCTTCGGAGCTCTTTGGTTGAGTTTCTACTTGGGAAGCATTGAGAAAGCGCTTCTCGTCGGCGTTCTTCCGTTCTTGGGCTGGGACCTCTTGAAAGTGTTCTTCATCATACGAATCGTAAAACGCACCGGAAGGTTTCGAACTGAAAATACCGAACCCGTCTACGCTCCGATAAACGTTAGAGATTTAAAAGACCGATAGGCTGAGCCTATTCGGCTAAAAAAGGAGGAGAAACTGATGGAACCGGGAAAGTTAGACTATAGAAAAACGGATAAACGCTACTATCTTCCGAAAACCGACCCGGAAGTCATCATCGTTCCGGCCTTTCACTTTTTTGCTCTCGAAGGGGAGGGTGATCCGAACACAGAAAGGTTCGCCCGACACGTCGAAACTTTATACGCGCTGTCCTATACGTTGAAAATGCTCCCGAAATCCGGTGTTTTTCCGCAGGGATATCAGGACTACACGGTCTACCCTTTGGAAGGCGTTTGGGACGTGAAACCGACATCAAGATCAGCATTAACCGATCATTCCGCCGTTATCAATAAAGACGATTACCTTTATCGCATCATGATTCGCCAACCCGATTTCTTAACTTCGGACTTGGCGCAGGATATCTTGGAAAGGACGAAGAAGAAAAAGCCCAAACTGCCGATAGAAAACGCCGAGTTCGAAATCTACGAAGAGGGACGCTGCGTTCAGATGATGCATATCGGCACGTACGATGAGGAGAGCCGAAGTTTCGCAAAAATGGCGGAGTTCTGTGAAAGTCACGGATTGGTACGAAGGGAGCGCACCCATCGGGAAATCTACCTTTCTGATCCAAGAAAAACCCCGCCGGAACGGATGAAGACCGTTCTACGCTGGCGTATCTTATGAAAAAGCTTATGTATAGGAAATATTACAACGAAAAGGGCTTAGCCTTTTACACCTGAGCGGACCAAACTTTTCACGAACACGCTTTGCAGACAAAAGAAAACGAGCAAGGTCGGGAACAACGCGATCATCGTGCCGGCCATAATGATCCCCCAATTGTTGGAAGCCTCCGCGTCGATCATCATTTTGACCCCGATCTGCACGGTTTTCATCTTATCTTCCATACTGACGATCAGAGGCCAGAGATACATATTCCAAGCGTACACGAAATTGATGATCGCCGATCCTCCGATGATGGCTTTCGAGAGAGGGATGAGTATCCTGAAGAAGTAAGTCATATATCCGGCGCCGTCGATCTTCGCCGCGTCCTCCAGTTCTTTCGGCATCGAGCGGAAGTGTTGTCT
>Ga0255343_1005148_pt1 | contig 12434 bp, 10 predicted proteins | sample wastewater_treat_4_FD_192413 | JGI IMG/M metagenome (GOLD analysis project Ga0255343, IMG submission 192413) | Wastewater microbial communities from Lulu Island WWTP, Vancouver, Canada - plant16 | ecosystem: Engineered > WWTP > Wastewater > Unclassified | place: Canada: Vancouver, British...
TTTCTCTACAATGACAGATCCTTCGAGGCCTGCGTTCGAAACAATCTGCTTCATAGGAGTTTCTATCGCCTTCACTATTATCTCTGCGCCAATTTTTTCATCACCTGCAAGTTTTGAAGCAGCTTCTTTAACAGCCTTCTGTGCATGGATCAGTGTAAGTCCGCCGCCGGGAACAATACCCTCTTCAACAGCCGACCTTGTGGCAGAAAGAGCATCTTCAACCCTGGCCTTCTTTTCTTTCAGTTCAACTTCGGTAGCAGCGCCAACATTAATAACTGCAACTCCGCCTGCAAGCTTGGCTTTCCTTTCCTGAAGTTTTTCTATATCATATTCAGAAGATGATTCTTCGATCTGTTTCTGTATCTGGCTGATTCTGCCCTTAACCTCAACCTGGGCGCCGGCACCTTCGATAATTGTAGTATTCTCTTTATCAACAATAATCTTTTTTGCCCTTCCAAGCTGATTGATTGTTGTGTTTTCAAGCTTCATGCCCAGATCTTCAGAAATCACCTGCCCGCCTGTAAGAATAGCTATATCTTCCAGCATGGCTTTTCTTCTATCGCCAAAACCCGGAGCCTTTACAGCTACGCAGCTTATGGTTTTCCTGAGCGTGTTAACAACTATAGTTGCAAGAGCTTCGCCCTCTACCTCTTCTGCGATTATAAGGAGAGGTTTTCCCCCCTGCGCTACTTTTTCAAGCACCGGGAGAAGGTCTTTCATAGTGGCAATCTTTTTATCATGGATAAGAATCATCGCGTCCTGGAGAACGGCCTGCATTGACTCAGGTTCGTTCGCCATGTAAGGAGAAATATACCCTCTGTCAAACTGCATACCCTCAACAACATCAAGAGTTGTTTCGATTGATTTAGCCTCTTCAACAGTGATAACACCGTCTTTACCAACTTTATCCATTGCATCGGCAATAAGATTTCCTATCTCCATGTCATTGTTTGCAGATATTGCAGCGACCTGTGCGATCTCTTTTTTGTCCTTGATCTCTCTTGCAGTAGACGCGACAAAGTTCACCACAGCATCAACCGCCTTGTCTATACCCCTTTTCAGATCCATAGGGTTTGCACCGGCAGTTACATTCTTGAGACTCTCTTTGTAAATTGCAGCAGCAAGTATTGTGGCAGTTGTTGTTCCGTCACCAGCCACGTCATTTGTCTTGATTGCTACTTCCTTAACCATCTGCGCGCCCATATTTTCGAACGAATCATCAAGTTCGATTTCACGCGCCACTGTAACCCCATCTTTAGTGACTGTCGGCGCGCCGAATTTTTTATCGATCGCCACGTTTCTTCCCCGGGGCCCGAGTGTAACCTGCAGAGCATCTGAAAGTTTTACGACACCCTCAAGTATAGCCTTTCTTGCTTCATCATCATACTTTAATATTTTTGCCATTTTATATCACCTTTATACCTTTTTCAGATTAATCAGTCTATAACTGCCAGAATATCGTGTTCACTGAGGATTAAATAATCCTTATCATCGTATTTAAGTTCCGTGCCTGCGTACTTTCCGAACAGAACTTTATCGCCAACCTTGACCCTCATGGGTATCAGGTCTTTTCCTTCGTACCTGCCTTCGCCAACTGCAATGATCTTGCCGCGCTGGGGTCTCTCCTTGGCAGTGTCAGGCACATATAGTGAGCCCACTTTTGCAACTTCTTCTTCAAGAATCTGTACAACCACTTTGTCACCAATAGGTTTTATAGCCACATTAGCCTCCTTAATTATTAAGAAAAATTTAGTTTTTTACACATTGAATTGTTAGCACTCATCTTAAAGAGTGCTAACAATTCAAACTATATAAATAGCCTTATTTTTTTCAAGATTAATTTTCAGAATTTAAAGTAATTTTTCTTATTTCGTAGGAATTACAGAAAAAAGTCTATTTTAAAGATGAATAATCAGATTTCCCACCCCGTTTTTCGACCAGCCTGCAATCTCCAATTACCATATCCTTATCAACGGCTTTACACATGTCATATACAGTCAGCGCCGCAACAGAAACAGCCACAAGGGCCTCCATTTCGGCGCCTGTTCTACCCGAAAGCCTGATTTCACTTGTTATATACACCCTGTTTTTTTTTTGATCAATCTCAAGATCGACATTTATATAATTCAATGAAAGAGGGTGGCACATAGGAATCATACTCGCTGTATTTTTGGCCGCCATTATCCCTGCAATTCTGGCCACCTCGAAAACCTCACCCTTAGGTAAAAGCTTCTTTTCTATAGCAGTAATTGTATCGCTCTTCATATAAACAGAAGCTTCAGCTTTTGCGCTCCTCCGGGTTATATCCTTTGAGCCTATATCAACCATAACAGATTTTCCATCTGAATTATAGTGGGAAAAATCATCCATTAAAATACCTGTAAATAGTTTTTTATTAACAAAGAACCGCGTCAGGCCTTAGATTTGGTTAAAAACCGGCATATATACCTGAATATACCCCACAGAATGTAAATCATAGTAACAACAAACACAGACCAGGCTTTTGATGTGAACAGCAGTAAGAAAATAACCACTGCTGTAATCAAAACTGCAGGTTTTCCCTTTTTCCAGATATCTGAAAAAATTTTGGAATAATCAATATGCGAAACCATCAGCAATGCCGCAGCAATAAACAGCGCTATATATGCAAACATCGGCATTTCAAAAAATATCTGTCCCAGAAAAAGATTATCCGAGATGAACAGAGCAGGCACAATTCCCACGATGATCCCTGCAGCTGGCGAAGGAAGTCCGTTAAAACCTGAACCTGAATCCTGAATATTAAACCTTGCCAGTCTGTATAAAGCGCATACAGGAAAAATAGCGGCCAGAAGAGCACCCGAACTTAAACCGTAAAACGAAGGTAATTTGTAAAAATATGCCGAATATGCCAGAACGCCCGGAGCTATTCCGTAAGAAACTGCGTCTGCAAGAGAATCAAGCTGCATGCCAAGCTCGCTCTCGACATTAAGCGCACGCGCGACCGCGCCATCAGCAACATCAAAAACACTGGCAACAAATATCAGGGTGCCTGCAATGATCAGTGTTTCCACATTATTCATAATAGGATCATATTTAGCGGCATAAAGAATTGAAAAGAATCCGGCAACCATGTTCCCCATGGTTACAATACTCGGTATCATCGATTTCTTTTTTATTTTCATAGCAGTTCCCGGCTCTCTTTTTATTTAATCAAAATATAACAATTGTATATGTCAAGACAAATAAACCGGCCCTGGCAGCTAAAACCTGAATTCAAGTTTCAAATGCGAATAGATAATCCTCCAGTAGACTTATAGGAGACCGCCAGTTTCTGGATTTTCGAGGACGGCTATTAATTTTGAATAAAATATCCTGGAACTCTTCATCTGTCAAGCCTACAAAACTTTTCTTCTTGGGCAGGTATTGACGAATTCTACCGTTAATATGCTCATTAAGTCCCCTTTGCCATGCGCAATATGGATCAGCAAAATATACCTTACAGCCAATTGCTTGTTCAATTAACGAATATGAATTAAATTCAGAACCATTATCAAATGTTATTGTCTTCACAAATCCGGGTGGTAAATCTTCCAACGCCTCAACAACCGCTCTGCAAACTTCTTCAGGGTCTTTTGAATGAACCGGCAAACCCCAGACATTCATAATTTTCCTGTCTGCCAGTGTCAGCACATAAGCATCCTGTCCGGCACTAACAATGAGATCCCCTTCCAGATGACCAGGTTCGCTTTTCTCATTTGCTTCAGCAGGTCTGTCTTTAATATTTCTTTTATATGGCCTAATATCACGGTTTTTATAGATTTTACTGCGATTTTGGCGTTTTTTACGCTTTGTAAACAAATTCATAGTAAGATTCCTGTTGGGTTGCTGATAAATCCATTGATAAATAGCTTCATAGGATAAGTGCATTGCTGGATATTCCGGAAAATTTTCTCTGAGATAATATGCAATAATTTCCGGTGAAAAATTTTCAAGCAACAAGGAAGTTGTTATAAGACGAAGGATACCATTGCTATCAAGCTTACGCTTTTTTTTATATCTGCGATTATCTGCTTTATTTTGAGCATCTTTATATTGATAATGATGTGTTTTATTCCTGCTTATTTCTCTGTAAATTGTTGAATGATGGCGCCCCAGAGATTTGGCTATTTCTGTTTTACTGACATTAGAATATGACATTTTTTGGATGACATGTCGTTCTGCATCTGATAATTGTTGATAATGCCTCATAGATCGCTCCATTTGAATTTGTGTTTCGTCGACAAAAATCCTAATGGATGTCTTTCTATGAGGCTACTTTATTTTTCGCACTTCATCCTTGAATTCACATTTTATCTGGCATTTGCCAGAAATTAGAACCAAAAACTTCTTGCATTGCAAAACTAAATTTTAGAAACTAATTTTCAATGCCAAACTTCGTACACGCCGGGCCGGTAAGGCTCTGACCCCCGAAACATGCTCTGACCCCGGGAATCTGCTCTGAGCCCGCGCCGCGCCCGGGGCCGAAAAAATTAAAGGGGGGGGCAAGCCCCCCTTGTATCCCCCGTAAAAGGTAAAAATATGACGCTCACGAATGAACTAATGTGACGATCAGGATGATCTAAGCAGGGAAAATTTCAGCATCCTGCTGTTCCCTGCACGCTTACATCCCCGTACGCACTGCCGGTGCCGGGACAGGAAGTCCTAAAACGGCACCGCCCGGGCGCTGACAGGGCGACGTTTTTTGCGACCTCCTGTCGCACGTCGCCATTCGAGCCCCCTGCTCAGCAGATGTCAAAAATGCACCCGGTTAAAAACTCAAAAGACTACTGAGTCCTCGCAAAGCGGAACCCTATGGTGTTTAACATGAAGTTCGGGCTGCCGCCGCTGGCATACTTCGCAGGCGTCCAGTAATAGCCCTCTGTTAAATAAAGAGAACCGCCATTTTCACCCTTTGATACATAGTCTGTTCTGCCCTCCGGGTCTGTACCAAGATACCGGGCAGCGAATTCCCACTCCTCGTATGAAGGCAGGCGGTAGCCGGTTTTAGCGTCGTCATCATCGGTATCTCCGTGGTCCCAGGTTGTGCAAATGCCGGTGTACACCACATTTAGTGTGTTGCCATCACGCATCTCTGTAAGCCAGTTGCAGAACATAATGGCCCCATACCAGCTTACGCAGACCACGGGATGATTTGTAAACCCGAAATCTACAGTGAAACTGCCTGTTAAATAATGAATTTTTATATCGCTATTATCAAGATCAAGAAGCTCCTGAGTCCCATATCTCACTGTGGTTGGGCTTACCTCGTTATGCTCGCCAGGCGCCTCTACAATTTTTCCATTATCAACAGCCCACTGCAGTACCTCAGCCATGGGCTCGTTGGTAACCTCCGTCTCGCTCATGAAAAACTTTGTCTTAAGGGTTCTAAAGCTATCACCTGTATCTTCATAGTTTACTGAACATGGAAATTTAATGCTCGGCTGATCGTTGGCATAGATCATTTTTGCTGTCACTGAACCGACGGTTATGGTGCCCTGACTGGCCACGGTTATCGCCTCGGTAAAACCGCTTTCTTTTGCTGCTGCTGCTGCTGTCGCAGGAAATGCCGCAGTCAGCACGCCGGAGTCAGCAGAGTTAGACACCGATGTTGCGCCTGCCACTGTGAAGAAGTTATCAGGCACACCTTCCAGTGTGTACCCGGGTCTGGCTGTAAGTGTAATGGTGGCAGTATAGCCTGTTTCAGCAGCGAAGGTCGCATGCGATGGACGCCAGCTCACCGTCCCTGTGAACTGCTCAGTTGCGGTAATTTTTGTTACAGCAATAGCGCCATGTACAGGCACGGTTACACCTGAAATCACTTAATCTGAAATAGTTAGTTACTACTGTAAGATCAGGCAGTCCCCACCCACAGCCTCCCCCTTTGTTCCTGTCTTCATCGTAGAAGCAGACCGTAGATGTCAGAGTTATTGTCAGCATCAGCATTGCTAAAGATCTAAAATGCTTCATAAAATTCTCCAAAAAGATAGCATTATTTACAATAAATGAAAAATCTTCAGCACTCATTGCCATCGTATGATAACAATTATTACTTTATTACTCTTTATCAGAAAATCAAGTTTTATTATACTTTTAACTAAAGAATCACTTTTTTATCCGGTTTAATCTGTTTTCTCTTAGAAAAATCCGGGAAGAGCGGCAATACTTCACTTCGGCTTCGCTCAGCGCGGCGCCGTGTTTTACTGCGGCTGGTTGCGGGAATGGAGAATTTTGCCGCGGCCAGACTGGATGCGCCAGCCGTGGCGCATCCACGAATCAGGCTGGCGTGCGATTATAGCCACTTGTGTTTTTTGGCCTCGAAGGTCATCTCGTCGCGGAAGTCTGGATGTGCGATCTTGATAAGCTCCTTTACCCGGAATGACACCGACTGGTTGTACAGGTTGACGGCGCCGTACTCGGTCACGATCCACTGCACGTCGTTGCGCGACGCGGTGACGATGGTGCCCGCAGGGAAGGTCGGCATGATGCGGGAGTGCACTTTGCCTTCCTTGTCGGTTCGTGTTGAAGGCAGGGCAAGAATGCTCTTGCCGTTCTTCGCGCGCTGGGCCCCCTGGACAAAGTTGACCTGGCCTCCCGTGGCGCTGTACTGCGTGGTGCCGATGGACTCGGACGCCACCTGGCCGGTGAGGTCCACCATGAGCGCGGTGTTAACCGACACCATGTCGTCGTTCTGGGAAATCCAGTTGGGGTCGTTGACCTTTTCGATCTCGAAGCCCTGGAACATCTCGTTATGGTCCATGAACTCCCAGAGCTCTTTGGTCCCCACGCAGAACGTGTAGGGTATCTTCCCCTTCATAAAGTTCTTTTTGCTGCCATTAAGCGCGCCGCACTTGACGAGCTCCATGATTGAGTTTGACACCACCTCGGTGTGCGCTCCTAAGTCCTTCTTATCCTTGAGAAAGTGGCCCACGCAGTTGGCAAGCCCGCCCAGCCCGAGTTGGATGCACGATCCATCCGGGATCATGTCGGCGATGATATGGGCGATGGATTCCTCCACTGGCGTGATAGGGATCTCGGGGATCTCGAACAGCGGCGCCGTGTTTTCGACGATCGCGTCTACTTGCGAAACGTGCACCTGGAACACGTCGCTGCACAGCCAGGGCGTGTTCTTGTTAACCTCAACAAGGACGATATCGGCGTTGTCAACGGCGCGTTCGGTGCACAGGCCGCCGAAGCACGAACGGTTCATGTAGCCATTCTCGTCCGGGGGCGTGACCGTCGCGACCACCACGTTAATATTCTTTATGTCCAGCCACCGGCCCAGGTTGCCCAGATGGTTGGGTACAAAGTCCACGGTGCCCATCGCCATGCAGAAACGCTCAGCCGGACCGATGAAGACGGTCTCAATCCTGAAGCTGTCCTTATGCTCGGGCTTCATGTATTCGTGGAACGACAGCGCGAATCCCTGGAGGCAGCGCACATCGCGGAGCTCCGGTCCGCGCTTGCCGATTGCTTCAGCGATTGCGGGAGGAATTCCGGTCCCCCCCTGCATGGCGATGACATCGCCGTTTTTGATGTATTTTGCGGCATCCTGGGCCGTGCCCAGCTTTGACTGGTATTCTTCACGCCAGTCTGCGTACGATTTTCCGTGCTGCTTTTTTGCTGCCTTTGCCTGTACCATCTGTTGCCACTCCTGATATCAAAAATTTTATGCCGAATAACGTCATTTATTGCACCATTATCAGTTGAATAAGAATTTCAGGCATTATTCAGAATTGGGATCTCATATGTTACAGTATACATAGGTTTTTCTTTAAAACATTTTTTACATGCATATAGCTCAAGACTGGAAGTAAGCGATGACCATAAATTATTTAAAATAACCGGGATAAAAGTTTAGTTAATTTCATTTTTATCCTTAATTAACTTTGCGTTTTTTGTTCCGATTTTACTTCAGTAGCAGATTATCCAGATGCGCATTTATTAAAATTCAATATACGATAATATAAAATATTTCATAAATATTGTTAAACAATAATTATAAATTTTTATGCTTTATCAGATATTACTTAGTTTTCTGATTTTATAAAATTTATAATTTATTATGCTGGAAGGATAAGACATAAAATTTATTCATAATTTCCTTACAATATTTTCCAACTCCCATATTTAATATCTGTTATGTGAAAAAATATGTCAATAAAATAAATTTATTTTTAATTATTTAATGAGTCTTACAAAATTATTTTAAAACAGGCCCGACAAAGTAGCAACCTAAAGGTTTATGACCGTTTCGTATAACAGGCAGTATAAGATTCTTGACAGTGAAAATCAATTTGTTTATATAAAATTAAGTTTATAAATGAAGGAAGTTTTTGACACTACTGAAAAATATGCGTAGGCCGAACGAACGAATGCGAGTAAAGCGCATGAGCTTTGAGTCTGTCGCAAAAATAATAAATTAATTTACATAATCATTCAGCATGATAATATCAATATATATTAATATTTGCGCCATTTTTAATGCTTTCATCGTGCGGCGGCCGCGATGAGGCCGCCAGTTTATACAGGGCGTGTATGAAGGATTTTGCCGCGGGCAGACTGCCCGCGCTTAATTTTTTACCGAACCCATTACGAATTCATTACGAATCTGATACCTGTCATTTGTAACCCTCTTTACATTTTATCTTGACCTTTATGGCAATCAGTTCTATTTTTAAATCGGTTTTTTAAAAATAATTACCGCAAAAACATTGGAAACTATGGAGAAAAAAATGAATTGTATATTCTGTAAAATAATCGCCGGTGAAATTCCTTCAGACAAAGTGCTTGAGACAGATGAAATTCTGGCGTTCAGAGATATCAATCCTGTGGCGCCGGAACATATTCTCATTGTACCCAAAAAACATATACAGTATCTTGAAGACGCGGCCGGATCAGATGTTGAAATTCTTGGAAACCTTTTTTTAACCGCGCGTGATATTGCGAAATTATTATCAATTGAAAAAAACGGCTACAGGCTTATTCTGAACAACGGCAAAGCGGCCGGCCAGGAGGTTTTGCACATTCACCTTCACCTTCTTGGCGGAAAAGAAAACCTGGGACCGATGCTTACACGCTGATCTTTTTCTTTTTCGCAGGCGGAAGGATCATTGTCACTCTTTCGATTGTACGGTTAGACATTTCTTCCACAATAAATTCACAGCCTTCATAATGAATGCGGTCGCCCTTTTCAGGAATTATCCCATCAATACTCATAAGGAATCCAGCGAGTGTTTCAAAATGTCTTTTTCGTATGTCAATTCCGAAGTATCGTATAAAATAATCAATATCAAGTCTTCCGCTAAGCTGATACTTACGGTCTGTTATCATCACAATAGTGTCTTCTCCCGGATGGTCGGATGTATCTATGTCTCCGACAATCTCTTCCGCGATGTCTTCAAAGGTAATAAAACCGGTTGTGTCGCCATATTCATTTACAACAAAAACAAGAGGAATGTTACGCCTCGACATATCATTGTATATATCAAAAATATTTCTGGTCTCGGGAATAAATACCGGGTCTATCAGGATATCCCTGATCTTACTGACCCCGCCTTTCAGCAAATCCCTGTAATAGACATAACCGATTATATTATTACTGCTCTCCTCATAAACCGGAATTTTTGAAAATTTTGTTTTCTCTATAAGAGTGACAAGATCTTTTATGGAACTATCCACGTCTATCGAAACAACATCAACAAAGGGTATCATTATTTCATAAGCCTGTGAATCTCTGAAAGAAAGAAGTTCAGAAATATATGACCTGTTATCTGAATCAATTATTCCATCTTTATGCCCTATTGAAAAAAATGTCGCGATGTCTTCGCGTGAATTTAAAAATCTGCTTCCGGAACTTTTTATATTAAACCTGTGTTTAAGAAATTCTGCGAATGAAAGAAACATTCTGGCAGGGGGCCCGAGTACTTTCATGAAAAATACAATCATTAAGGAAAAGTTGATAAGGAAAGACTCTGCTTTTGATTTTGAAAAAAGTTTTGGCATGATCTCGCAAACAAGAAGAAAAAAAATTGTTTGTATAATCGTGGCAATTATAAGGTATGTGTCATTCAGGTTGTACGCCGTTGTCAGCACGTATGTAATAAAGGCGGCAGATGAAACATTGACGATATTGTTCCCTATCAATACCATGCTGATTGCTGTTTGCGCATGATCAAGAATATAAAGAGACCTCGCGGCTCCTTTGCGCCCCCTGTGCGCCAGTGTTTCAATCGCAAGCCGCCTTGATGACAGCAAAGCGGTTTCGGTGGCTGAAAAAAAAGCTGAAAATACTATACAGACACTTATCATTATATGATAAAAAAGATAACCGTCCATCTACATTCCGCTCCTTTCCGCCCGCCTGACTTCGAGCGATTTGATTTTCCTTTTTACAATATTTCTTATTCTGAATTCAAGGTCTTCAATAACAATAAGATCCCCCTTCGCGGGGAAGTTAATTGCCCTCTCAATGATCAATCCGCCGATTGTATCCGAATTATTGCTGCTGAAAGATGTATTAAAAAAACTATTAAACTCATCTATCTGGACATCTCCGGAAACAATAAACATGTTCTCATCAGATTGCCGGATAGTTGTTTTTTTTGCCGAGTCCCCGAAACCGCTTCCCAGAAGAGCGGATAGAATTGTATTGAGCGTGACTACCCCCGCAGTTCCGCCATACTCATCAACAATAATGGCAATCTCAATTTTTTCCTTTAAAAAATCATTGAGCAGTTCGTTAAGATCCCGTGAAAAAGGAAAAAACTTAATGGGTTTGATATACTTGTCAATATTCCTGCTCTTTTTGTAACCCAGGTGACATGAAAGAATGTCCCTTGCATCTATTACCCCGATAATATCATCAAAATCTTCGCCAAATACGGGTATGCGGACAATTTCATTCTCAATAATAAGTTCCATGGCCTCGCTTATGCTGCTCCCCTTCTGGATAAAGATTGCCAGGTTTCGCGGATACATTATGTTTGATGCTTCCCGCCTGGTAAATCTTATCATGTTCCTGATTATATCGCTCTCTTTTTTATCCAGAAGCCCCAGTTCCTCGCCCGAGTTAACCACGTGCCTCAGTTCCTCGGTTGTAAGCTGGCTATGCTCAATTTTAAGATTAAATGCCTTTATAAAAATATCGGTTACAAGAAGGATCATGTACCTTACAGGAGAAAGCAGTTTGTGAAATATACTGTAAACAGGAAACGCGTACCTGCTGACTTCAAGATAGGAATGCATAGCCAGAATTTTGGGAGTAATTTCACCAAAAACAATTATGAGCGGAGTAACAAATCCTATTGAAATAAAATGGCCGTAATCTCCAAAATAGGACAGTAAAAAACTGGTTGTCAATGCGGTCAGAGAGAGATTAACAAAAAGGTTGCCGGTAAGAATGGTTATTAATACTTTATCCGCTTCTGCCATATACCGGGCGATCCTGTTTTCGCCGGGTCTGGAGGATCGGGAAAATTTGTATAAATCAGATTTTTTCAAAGAAAAAAGAGCTGATTCAGTCCCTGAAAAAAAAGCCGACAGAACCATTAGTATAGCCAAAATTATAATCTGAAAAAAAATTGAATTCATGCGGTTCTATTTCTGCCCTGTCTTAAGATCAAGATGAACATCTAAATTCAATGTTCTTTCGGAAGTATTTCCGTTAAAATCGGATGCAGTCACCGTAACACTGTTTACACCCTCTGAATATGTCAGTCCGGAAATTACATAATAGCCCTTTTCATCGGCGGCTTCACTGAATATCTTTTTATTAAGAGTCAGACCGTTTTCAGAATATCCAAGCGCGCGATATTCAGCATCATGAACAACCCTGCCGTTAAAAACAGCTTTAAGCCTGTATATGCCGAGGTTCTCACGCCCGGATATTGTATCGCGTATCTCCACAAGAAGCGGGTAATGCCTTGTTAGCCTGATCGATGATTTGTCCCGCAACAGCGTGTACCTGTCATTTATCCTGAGATAAAAATTAAGTATCTGCGGCGCCTGGGTGTCTGCGTAAGGCGGAAGAAGCAGAAAAGGATTCACAGACTCCCTTTTAACATTATCCAGTATTGAAAAATGTATATGCTTTCCGTACGAATGCCCGGTATTACCCACATAACCCAAGACTGTATTTTCGTCATAGGATTCCTTAAAATCATCACCATCCTGAAGATGCATATAAATGGATAAAATATTGCCGTCATGCCTGATTATTTTGTAGTTGCCGCCGCCCCAGTAGTTATCAAGCGGAAAGACCGACTTGTTCCACATAAATACAAGCCGTCCTTTATCAACAGGATAAACTTTGTCAGATTCAGATATCATGTCTATGCCGTCATGAAAATGGTCCGCACGTGATTCGCCAAAAGTTGAAGTAATCCGGGCATTATCGAGCGGCCATCTGAATGACA